>JACCDR010621312.1_pt1 | contig 104121 bp, 96 predicted proteins | sample 7446431 | NCBI WGS metagenome assembly JACCDR01 (sample SAMN15323443, study PRJNA562643) | freshwater metagenome | isolation source: river surface water | place: USA:Blue River Watershed | collected 2017-08-17
CTTTCCATAAAAAACGAAATATACTTTGTTGAAATAGAAGGCATAGTAAACGAAAATATTTTTGAAAAAGATATAGATAAAGCAAGAATTTTATTGCCACTTTTATTCTTCCAATCCCCTAACGTTGTAAACAATACGAATTGGTACATAAACGCATTCTTAAGAAAATCAGAGTTTCGTATTGGTAAGAGCTTTGTGGATAATATAATCAAAGAAAGATACGTAAAACTAATAGCATTTAGTATCAAAGAAAATGTATGCAATATAATCGTTCAATCCATGGGAGACATGTCGCTTTCTGTGTACATGCAAAGAATCCTCACTTCATATAGTAAATACTATAATGCAAGCAGAGGTAGACACGGGCACGTATTTAAAGGGCCATATAATATGCTACACGTAGAGAATAAAGATGATTTTGCTAAGCATTTAAAAGAGATAAATTTGAATACATCTAAATGGAGCAGTTTGGAGGATTATAAAATAAAAAATAGATGGGGCGAGATGCTGTGTACAGATTTGACCAAACTTATTACTAAGTAACGTTGTTTAGTATCTCCTCAAAGATAGTTTTTAATAGCTGAGGATTAGCAGAACCTTTGCTCTCTTTCATAGCCTGTCCAACAAGATATTGAAGTGCTGACATTTTTCCGCTTTTATACTCCAAAACCACTGCCCCATTTTGGGATATGATTGTTTGTATCATTGGCATTAAAGAGTCTTTATCACTATTCTGGAATAGATTGTTTTCTTTGGCTATAATTTCTGGATCACCTTTTGATTGTAGCATTAAAGAAAATATATCTTTCATACCTCTTGATGATATCTTCCCTCCTATAAAAAGATTTATTAACTTAGCCAAATTTATAGCGTCAATAGAAACACCATCTTTGTAAGCAGAAGCAATGTCACTAACTATAAAATTTGATAGTATTTGGTAGTTATTTTCTACAATATTTTTAGACGACTCTTCAAATAGAGCAGATAGGTCTTTATTTCTAACATAAAACTCAATGTCATCTGATTTTATATTGTATGTATTTTGATATCTGTTCCTCTTATTTTCTGGGGTTTCTTTTATTACAGAAAGTAAATTTTCCTTACTTAATTCTTCGATGGCAGATATTTTAAATTTTGGTATATCCGGATCTGGAAAATATCTATAATCATGAGAGTCTTCTTTTGATCTCTGTGAAAAAGTAGTTTGAGTTTTTTCATCATAACCTCTCGTCTCCTGAGACACCTTACCTCCTTTTTCTAATATTTCAGACTGTCTTTTTATTTCATATTCTATAGCCTTACCTGCAGCCTTAAAGGAATTGATATTTTTTACCTCTACCTTTGTACCGAGTGGGCCTTTTTTGGGATCATCATACTCACTCAGAGATATGTTTACCTCAAGACGCATCTCCCCTTTTTCCATGTTTGCATTAGATACGCCCAAGTATTGGAGCAAAAGCTGTAATTCTTCACCAAAAGCAATGACCTGATCTGCTGTATGTATAACAGGTTCTGTGACAAGTTCCATAAGAGGAACTCCCGCTCTATTAAAATCAACCTTACTATACTCACCCTCATGAGATGAACTAGCCGTGTCTTCCTCTAAGTGAATCCTGGTAATATCTACCCCTTTTAAATTGCCACCGGAGACCAAAGGGTATTTATACTGACTTATTTGATAAGCTTTTGGTATATCTGGGTAAAAATAATTTTTACGGTCAAATTCAGTAAAATCAGCTATTCGACCATCTATTGCGACACCAACCATAAGCACACTTCTTACGGCATTATAGTTGACCACAGGCAGTGTCCCTGGGTGACCCATGCATATTGGGCATATATTCACATTTGGTTTAGATTCGTCTGGGTCGTTTTTACAGGAACAAAACATCTTTGTTTCTGTATTTAATTCAGCATGAATCTCTAACCCTATTGTAGGCACATATTTCATATATACTCTAAAATATAAGCTAATTTTGGTCTTTATGCAAAGCCAATTTGGCAATAGAAATGGCCGATTCTTTTGTTTTTGCTTTTACAAGCCAGCCATCTTTTGTGCAAAAAACCGCACCTTCTATCCCTATTACAGAAGATAATTCGCCGTCTCTTAAACCGCACCATCCAGAAGGAAAAGTGATTCTTCTGGATTTATAATCATTTATGTCGTCTCTTGTCACCTGTACAGACCAGTCTTCTTTACTCTTAGAAGGATAAATAACTAATTTTATATTTTTATATTTTGTTAATACAGATTCCCAATCCAACCATTCATCTAGTATCAGAATTTCATTATCTCCTAATTCCTTTATTAAAGATTCTATTTTTAATCGAGAGTACACCCTATATTTTGAAAATTCAATTTCTCTTTTAAGAATATTTTTTGCAAATTCTACTGCCTTTAAAAAATTAATATAATCATATTTTTGATCTTCAGTAGGTAATTTATTTAGAGCGTGAATTATACTTCCTATATTATATTCATATATGTTTTGAACTACCGGATTAGATATGGACACACCATTATCCCTCGCATCTATTGGTATAACTAGTGTGTTTTCTATATCAAACGAGACTTCTTTATTTCCACATATATATTCACCATATTTTTGCCAAATTAACCCAAAAGAAGCATAAGGAATACCATTATAATGAAATCCGGCACCACCAACTTGATGATGATCAAATCTGTCTTTTGAAGAATCGTATATCATGCCAACATCAGCTACAATATCTGAACTGTCTACGACGTATGGATCTCGTGATCTTATTATGTCTAATTTAAAATTATTCATTTGAGCCCAAATAAAAATAACGGCACAAGCAAAAACATCATCCGCATGAAATCCACCATCATGAACACATATTGTCTTTTTTTTCTTTATGAAAAACATTTTTAACTATAAAACTTTATACTTCTGATTATATTCAATGACGGTACGGACAAATTCAGCATGTGTCCAAACAAGAGGTTTAGCTGATAGTATATTCAAAGTCATAGGATCCAACTGCTCACCAAACATTGAAAAAGAAGCGCTATTTGCAACCCATTCCAGATCTTCAGCAATTGACATTATTTCTTTTTTGGAAGAAGCCAAAGCTATCTTATATTGAGCGGACCAGAGAGATATAATTGGCCACGGATTACCGACTGACTCTTTATTGGATTTATAATATTGATCGCCTTCATATCTAGCCAAGCCTCCCATTTTATTACCCTTAGACAAAGAACTAACCATTTTTATAAAAGCGCTTTTCATTCTAGGGTCATCGGGCGATAATAGACCAAATTTAAAAACACCATAAAAACTACTAGCATCGACTACCCCATCCTGCTTTAAATCATCACCTGATAATTTGAAAAAGAATTTTTGATCTTCATTCCACATAAGAGTAAGAATATCTTTTTTAATCTTTTCAGCTTCACCATAAAACAATGTTGCATCATCTTCCTTACCTAATATCTTAGAAAAATTATAACCAGACATAAGAGCCTTATAAACTAAAGAAGAAGTAAAGACGGAGACAACATGTTTTTCTTCCCAAAGATCATAACTCGCCATCGGCAAATTATTTACTTTATTTTTATAAGAAATCATAAAATTTAGAGCCCTCTTTACAAAAGAATTGTAAAGATTTTCAGCGAATTCCAAATCTTTCGATCTTATATAATATTCCCATAAACCAACAATCAATATTGCTGTTTCGTCTTCTTGTATGGCCAACTGTTCTTTACCATCCAAAACCCAAGGATGCCAAGAACTACCGAGTGACCTATCTGGCTGATATTTGTGTAAAACATAACCATCTTCTGTGATAACATCAGAAGCAAAGTTATAAAATCTTTTTGATATATCATGAAATCCGGCGATATCAAAAGCTAGCGAAGTAAAGCAAGCATCCCTTGGCCAAACATATACGTATGTATCTCCTCCATATTGAATATTTCCGGAATCAAGAGAAGCAACTATACCACCCCTTGAATCTGCATGGGCTTTCATTACAAAAAGAGAATCATAAAACAATTTTTGTGTCTTTTTTGAAAGACCTTCAAAAGAAACTTCATTTTGGTGCGCCCAAGCGTACCAAAAATCTCTTGTAGATTTTATAAGATGTTGAGGACCTTTTTCTTTTATATAATTTCTTATCTCTTGAACCTCTCTATAAGTTTCTCCCGCAACTATCCAATAATATATAACAGAGTCACCTTTTGATTTAATTTTTATATCCCAACCTATTACAGAATCTATAATACCGTGCTCTATAGGATTTTTAGATAACATGCCGTCTTCAGCATCTTTCCATGTACCTTCTTTACCTTCTATGCCACAAAAACCTATACTATAATCATCAAAAGATTTTTCATTACATTCCCCTCCTATCAAAAAAACTCTTCTGCCTTTGTAATGTATTATCGATTCACTATCTTTATGAACATAAGCAGTATCTGCATGATTAGTATCGCTTATTTTAAATTGTTGATCATAAAAAAATTTTAAACTTATATCCCTACTTGAAGTATTGTTTATTGTTATTTTGCGTAAAAATATATTTTTTTCATTATAAATAACATCTTCTGATTTTATATTTATATTGTAATTATGATTTTCTGCAAAAACAGAAGAGACCATGGAACCTTCTTCATATTGTACAGAGGTCTTCCATTCTCCATTATCAATCCAAGATATTTTATTATTTATAAATATACCCATCTTATGCAGTTGGTTCATACCTATATGATTCTCTTGTCCAACATAAGGAAAATACAAATCTCTAAGCTGACCATCGTGGTCTAAACATACAGACATATTTCCATTTCCTAATACCATTGCTCGTGCCATATAAAATATATTATTTATATTTAAACCTCACTAAATCTTAACGACGGTAATTTTTTTAATTTTATTTTATTAATATTATTATTTTTAGCCTTTTCAACCCTAAGTCTCATATCTTGCATAACATTCATATATGCAATAAAAGCTTCATAAGGTGATTCGTAAGGAGAAAAATATTTATGCACATCACCATCTGCCCACCATTTAGTGCACATATAATAAAAATTATCAGAAGTTTGAAGGCGTCTCCAATCATTAGTTAATTCTGGATCATTTATATAATTTATATCATGGGCAAGTTCATACACAGCAGCAAGAGACTCGTCTTGCAAATCATTTGACATCCATGCAGAGAGGTCCCTCTCTGTATCTGCCCAAGATATAGACTCTGGGACATCTATATCACCTTTTATTTCGTATCTTTCTATTGCTTCTGACGGAGTAACAAAATCTATATTTTTATTCAAAATAGAATTTGGTAAATGAGAAAGAAATTCAAATATACCAGTGTCTTCCCATTGATGTTCACCAAAAGTCTCGTAGTCCATAAAAAGATTTATAACCTCCCCTGCTCCATTATGAGAATTCACCCAATCTGCAAATTTTGGAGCAGTCAAAGGATATTCTGACCACTCCTTAGAACTAAATCTAAAAGCTATATCGTCTGATAATCTATAATGTTTCAAAAGTAATCTGAAATCATCTTTGTGAGATGGTCTGTATACGAAAGCTGGGCTTTTCCAACCTAATATACGATCGACACCTTCAGTAAGCATACCTTTATATCCCATTTCAGAAACCAAATCTGCTATATTATTAGAATAAATTAGTTCTGTATTACGGAAAACAGTGGGATTAACACCAAACAAATCGTGAACTTTCTTTTTATGTAATTTTACTTGTTCACGAAATTCATTTTCATCAAAAATAGATGACAAGGAGTGATAATATGTCTCAGATAATATTTCAACATTACCCGTATCGACTAAAGATTTAAAAGAGTCTATGACTTCTGGAGCATACATCTCAAATTGTTCGAGTGCTGTACCAGAAATTGAAAAACTAACTTTGAATTCTGGGTTATTTTTTATATTTTTTAGTATGACTTCATTTGCTGGAAGATAGCACTTTCTTGCAACCTTATTTAATATTGCCCTGTTGTCTAAACTAGTACCACTTGTATCGTCAAAATAATTACTATCTCTACCAATATCAAATACTCGGTATTTCTTTAACCGAAATGGTTGGTGAACTTGAAAGTAGAAACATACTGAAGGCATTGTCTAAAGAATTATACACCGAAATCAAAGAATCTGCGGCTTTTTTCCAGTGGATATTTCGAACTTCTTTATTTCCTTCTGTAGATAATTTATTTTTTAAATTTTTATAATTTAAAACACCCACAACTTTGTCAGCCATATCATCTATATCCCAAAAATGAGATTTTAGAGCATGAGATATTATTTCACTAACACCAGATTCTTTTGAAACGAGCACGGGAACATTCGCACACATGGCTTCAAGAGGAACTATACCAAAAGGTTCTGATACAGAAGGCATAACAAATATATCAGCAGAATTATAAACCCTTGTTAATTCTTCACCTCTCAAGAAACCGCAAAAAATAAATTTTGAGGAAAGACCTTTTTCTGCCACCAGCCTAACCATATAATCTTCCATGTCCCCACTACCAGAAATAACAAAAAGTGTATTTGGTCTTTTAGATAAAACTTTTTCTGCCATATTTACAAAATATTCAGGACCTTTTTGAAAAGTTATTCTGCCGACAAACAACACGATACCATTGTCTCCTTTGTTTATAATGTCTCTAACATCATTAACTTTCTTTTGCTCAGTAAAATCTACGCCATTATAAACAACATGTATTTTATCTTTCTGTATGCCGTACTTATTAGATACAATGTCTTTTGTTCTACTTGATACAGTAACGATTTTGTCAGCAACTCTTAATGTACTCTTTTCTATATTATAAATTTCCCTATTTACAGAATCTCCCCCACTTCTATCAAATTCAGTTGCATGAACATGGGCAATAAGAGGCTTACCTGATATACGTTTTGCAGAAAGGGCAGCTGGATAGGTCAACCAATCATGAGCATGGATAATTGAGTGTTTATTCTGACTAGCAATATAGGCACCGTCTATTTCATAAGCAAGAACTCTATCCATCAAGGATTTTGATGCTTTTCTAAATTCCGGAGTATTATTCTTTAATTTATTATTACTGCCATATCCAGCAAACATGCTAGAAATATCCTCTTTATTCAAGATATTGTTTTTGGAAGAAGGAAAAGCAAATTTACACCAAGACGGTGTGACTGGAATCTGAAACGGTAATGCAAAAGTTAAATCAACTCCACTTGCAGATAATGCCTTAGACAAACCTTCACAAGCAACACCAAGACCACCACTATTATAAGGAGGAAACTCCCAGCCAAACATTAATACTTTTGGTGAATTACTGGCTATCATTGATAGTTCTATCCGACATTATAAACGGATATATTTTCATAACAGACAACAAGGCACTTATAATCACAGGACCCAACAAAAAACCTATAGATCCAAAAAATTCAACACCACCTAAAATGGAGAATAAAATTATAAGAGGATGTATACGTATTTTGTCTTTCAAGAATACAAAAGAAAGCACATTATCAATTAATCCGACACACACAGCGCCCCATAAAAATAAACCTATAGCTTGATACAGACTTCCTTGTATGAGTAAAAATATAACTGCGGGCATTACGATAATTGATGTACCTAGTATAGGAACAAGAGATGAGATTGCTCCGACAAAACCCCAAAATACAGGACTGCCGACACCAAAGATAGCAAAACCAATTCCTAATAAAAATCCTTGAGCAATGGATACTAATATACGACCCTTCAAAACGGCATCAACGGATATATTTAATGTATTAATAAAATCCAAATCACGATCATCAGGAAGAGGGCTCCAGCTTATCAATATAGACTTTATTTTTTCCCCATTTATCAATAAATAATACAGAGACAAAATCATTAGCACAAAATTAAATAAACCTCCAAAGATAATAACAAAAAGTGAATCTACATGACTTATGATCCAAGAAATTATACTTCTTGCATACATTTGAAAATCAAAATCTATCATCGAAACCATGTCAGATCCCAATATATTTTTAACACTATTTAGTAAGACATTAGAACCATCTACTATAATATTTTTATCTGTACCCAGTGCCAAATCATTGTATACATCTATGGCCTCTTTCAATAATCTTGTAGATAAAAACAAGAGAGGTACTATTATACAAACAATAACTACAAAAATAGTAGAAAGAGACGCTAGAGCAGAATTACCTTTAAGGTAATGTCTGAATTTTAGAAACATAGGATAGAAACACACGGCCAAAACAGATGATAGAAAAATTACATTTAGATATGGCTTGAATACAAAGAAAGACAAACCAAACAAAATAATCATCATCAACAAGAAGAAATAGAGTTGGACATTTTTATGAGACATAATTTTCTCCTATTTTTTTATATTATGTCTATATTTTAACACAATAAATACCAAAACAATGAAAAGAGTGGATAGTAATACGATCTTTTCTATAGAAGAAAATATATCCGCGTATTTTTCATATACATTTCCTACTTGCCAACCAACAATACCTAAAAATATCCCCCGTATAAACACACCTATCAAAGTGATGAAGAAATATTTAAATACATTCATATTTAAAATTCCACAGACGGCAGATATAGCAACCGATGGTACTATTGGTATTATTCTTGCAATAACAATGAATAACTCATCTCTATTAGTACCACTCATTTTTTCCCTAAATACGACTATATCTGACCAATATAATCCTATATATTTTCCAAATTTATTTATAACAAGTTCTCCACCGTATTTTGCTATATAAAATATAAAATAAGAGCCAATAGTGACACCTAAGGCAGCCGGGAAGGCTACTTTAAACAATAAAGATATTATATTTACAAAAGACACATCTCCTTTCACAAACAAAAAGCCAGACATAGTCATGATTAGGGCAGATGGTATTGGCGCAAACACCTCTTCAAGCACAGACGCCAAAAACACTCCGAATGCACCCATCGGCAAGATGTTTACCTCTAAAAAATGTACGATTGCTGTTATCAATTTTTACCTAAGATATTATTATTTACCGTGGCACTTTTTAAACTTCTTTCCAGATCCACACGGACACATATCGTTTCTGCCAACCTCATCTGTTTTTTTGTATTCACTCACATCTGATCCTGTTATTTTGATTGCCTGTTTTTCTATTTCAGAATTTTGAGAAGCGACAGTGACATCAACTTTTGTCATCATATTTAAAACACCATTTCTTATATTTTCTTCCATCTCTTTAAAAAGTCTTAGACCCTCTTTTTTGTATTCAACCAAAGGATCTCTTTGCCCATACGCTCTAAGGTTCACGCTACTTCTTAGATAATCCATCATTTCTAAATGATCAACCCAAAACATATCAAAAGTCTGTAGACATAAAGTAGAAAAAGCATCTACAAAACCAACCTCGTCATTCGATTTTTTATTCAACACCACATCTTTTATGTCAGGAGATGTGTTTTTCAATATTTCTTCTAAATAATTCTCTATAAATTCTCGATCTTTCATTAAAATAGATCTTCTCCTACTGTAAAAAGTTTTACGTTGAAAATTTAAAACATCGTCATACTCAAGTACATGTTTTCTTGAATCAAAGTTTAGACCTTCTATCTTTTCTTGTGCATTCTCAAGAGATCTTGTAATCAAACTATTTTGTATTGCTTCATCTTCAGGGATACCGAGTCTTCCCATCATCTTTTTGACAGTATCAGCAGCAAAAACTCTCATTATATGATCCTCCATCGAAACAAAAAATTGTGTCTCTCCAGGGTCACCCTGTCTTCCAGATCGTCCTCTCAACTGATTGTCTATACGTCTTGCATCATGTCTTTCTGTACCTAACACAAATAGACCCCCAAGATTTTTTATATCATTACGAGTTTCTTCCGTAGCATTTGTACCACCTAACTTAATATCAACCCCTCTACCAGCCATATTAGTAGCCACAGTCACAGCACCAAGTTTACCGGCCTCGGCAACTATCTCTCCTTCCCTTTCATGATTCTTAGCATTTAACATCTCAAATTTTACGCCTTCCATTTTGAGATAGTCAGAAAGCAACTCATTTTTTTCTATTGAAATAGTACCAATGAGTACGGGCTGACCTTTTTGTTGCAATTCTTTTACTTTGCACGCAATCGCAATCAATTTACCTTTTTCTGTTTGAAATATTAGATCATCTCTGTCTATTCTTTGTATTTTATTATTTGTAGGTATAACTACAGTATTTAAACCATACACTTTATAAAACTCTTCACTAGAAGTAGCTGCAGTACCGGTCATACCAGAAAGTTTTTCATACATTCTAAAATAATTCTGATACGTTATAGAAGCATATGTTTTTGATTCTTGTTGTATAGCAACACCCTCTTTTGCCTCCACAGCTTGATGCAAACCTTCAGACCATCTGCGCCCAGGCTGAAGTCTTCCTGTATAAGGATCAACTATAATAACTTCATTATCTTTAACCACATATTCTTTATCTTTATTATAAAGAGCCTTAGCTTTAATTGCGGTTTCTAGATGATGTATTATTTTTATACCACCTTCTGCGTATATATTTTCTAATCCTAATATATTTTCCGCATGACTAATACCTTCATCAGTCAAAAATATTGAGTGCATTTTTTCGTCGACAGTATAATCTTTTTCTTGAACCAACTTTGAAGCAACTTTTGCAAATTTATTATAAAAATCATCAGAATCCACAGACGGTGCAGAAATAATGAGAGGAGTACGAGCCTCATCTATCAAGATAGAATCTATTTCATCTACAATTGCAAATTTATGTTTCTTTTGTCTTACACGATCATATTTGTATTCGAGGTTGTCTCTCAAATAATCAAAACCAAATTCACTATTTGTACCATAAGTAATATCTGCTTCGTAAGCTTCCACCCTACTTATTGGTCTTAGAAAATCATGCACTATACGAAACGAACCTTCTTCGTCTCTTTCTTTATCTGCTTCTACTCTAGCCGAGTTGTCATATATATATGATGCTTCATGAGCAATAACAGATACAGACAATCCAAGGAAATTGTATATTTGACCCATCCAGACAGCATCACGAGAAGAAAGATAATCGTTTACAGTTACAACATGAACACCTTCACCTGCTATAGCATTTAAATATGCAGGCAAAGTGGCGACAAGTGTCTTACCTTCTCCTGTACGCATTTCGGCAATTCCACCTCTGTGCATCACAACACCACCCAGTATTTGCACATCAAAATGTCTTTGTCCTAATGTTCTTTTTGATGATTCCCTTACTACCGCATATGCTTCGGGCATCATTTGATCAAGAGTCTCCCCACTCTCAAATCTTGTTCTAAATTCATAAGTTTTACCTTTTAATTCCTCATCTGTTAATTTAGACACAATAGGCTCAAGTTCGTTTACTTTAGCCAAAATTGGCGATATATCTTTTATATATCTACTACTAGAATCACCAAATATTTTCGATAAAAATGACATACACATATATTAACATATTTTTAGAAAGCAGATTTTTTATAATACAAAAAAATAAAAAAGCAAAATCCCCTAAGGTTTACACCTCCGGGGATTTTGCTTAAGTGGGAAAAGAGACTATTACGCTCTCTTCTTAGCTGTTTTCTTAGCTGCTTTTTTAGGAGCTGCTTTTTTAACTGCTTTTTTAGCTGTTTTCTTTGCTGCCATTTTATTTATTTTTCTATTTTTTTAAAAACAGAAATGAAATTATTTTTTTAAGTGTACGTGCACAAATTATTTTTTTTATTTTGTGCGATCGACCTATTACAATTATCACGCTAAAAATATTTTTAGTAAATGATTTTAATAAAAAAAATGTGGATAACTTTTTTATTTTTTATTTTTTAAAAAAATATTTTTTAAAATTTTATTTTAAATTGAAAAATAAAAAATTAATTTTATTAAATTAAATTAAAAATATTTTTGAATAATATTTTTAATTATCATAAAAAAGTTTACAAAATAAAATAGACCACTCCGGTCTATTTTATTTTTAGATGATGTTTCGTGGATGGTGGGAGCTATCTCCAAAACAAATGTCTATTATGAGTGCGAACCACCACCCGCGGAATATCACCTACCATATAAGTATAAGAAAAATGAAGAAACTTAACAATAGCCAAAATATCGAGCAACAAAAAACCGCCATTTCTGGCAGTCTTTTGTAGACATTCATTTGTGTGGAAAATCACTTTTCCGCACTCATGTATATATCATATCATAATACAATATATTTTGCAAGCATATTTGATTTAAGGGTTATTTCCAGCCTTTATTTCAGAAATATAGTATTCTCCTTGTTGCTTAAATGAAGGGTCTTTAATGATCATAGACTCGAGCAAACCTATAGCTTTATCTCTCTGATTAGATTGCAAATAAGCAGCAGTCAAAGTTATGTTATGTCTAAACACGTTTGGTTCTAGCTCCATTCTTTTTTTTGCTACATATATGACAGATTCCCAGTCATTTTTGGTAGCCAGAATATTCATATATATATCGTCAAATATAAGTTCGCTCTCTGGTATTTTATTTATGAGTGATTTTGCATACTCAGACTGACCATTTTGCTCAAGAACATAAGCATAAACAAGAACCGCTCTCTTGTTTGATGGATTTATTTTATAAGCATCTTCGGCATATACTAGAGCCTCTTGTTTTCTATTTAGACTAAACAATGTATTTATTATTTCAAAATATATATCTTGTTTCTTCGGTGAAATATTTTTTGCCTTTACTAATTGTTCTAAAGATAACTCATTCATACCAAAACGAGACAAGAAACCTGAATAGAAAATTAAATATCTAATATCATTGGGCGTATCTTCGAGCTGTCTTTTAAATGCACTGTCCATTGCAGAAAATAAATTTTGCTTTGTTGAAACGTCTACATTTTGATTTGAGGACACATTCATAACAACCCGCGACATATGCTCAACTATTTCAGGAAAACCCATTCCTCTTGAATTTAATATTTTTACATAATCAGATATAGGCAAAACTTTACCAGAATTATCCGCAGCTAATATTTTCAACAAAGACGCATTCCTACTCCAAGGTGCGTAACTAAAGAAATAAAGACAAACGAGCAACAATATAACGACGATGGACTCTAAAACAGGTCTAGTTTCTTTATTGTCTAAGAAATATCTGACTTTTGTTTTTATTTTATCCAAGAAATTACTTTGACTATATACAGAATGTGAGTGAACATAAGCAATTACAGTAAAGAATAGTATATAACTACTTGTTTGATCGAATACAAATATATTATTAAAAGCATAACCAGACAACAAACCGATTAATATTGCCTTGTCTGTTTTATTAAACTTGTCATCACTTACTTTAAGCAAATAATAGAAAGTAGATAAGAGTATCATTAAATATGATACGAGACCTAACAATCCTCCGGCAACAAGCCAGTCTAGATAAGTATTATGTGCCCTATCAAACCATGGCTCTTGGTTATACATTCGTGGATCATAGTTTTTATTGAATACAAAATTAAATCCTTCTTGACCCCATCCTAATACAGGATTTTCTAAAAATCCTTTCCATGCCATTGGCCAGATATAATATCTTCCTTGATTTTTAATCTCAGAAAAAGAAAGAGAACTAAAGCGACTCAAAACTGGACTATTTTTTACAAATTCAGTATTTCTAGAAACAAAAAATATTCCCAAAAAAACAGACAGGGCTATAAGTCCTCCTAGTGAATATTTTCTAATTGACTCACCTTGTTTAGACTTAAATAATAAATACAAAAGAGAAACCAAAGATCCTCCTAAGAGACCTAGGGTAGCACCTCTCGTTGCAGTAAAGTACAGAACCACTATATTTAACAAAACAACGCCAGAGAGAAGATATTTCTGCCAAATCGCCTTGCTCCTTGCAAACAAAAGTCCTGCAAAAAATATGTGGAATACCATATATATACCAAGGTACGCTGCATTACCAAGAGTACCATCAACTCTAACTCCACCTTGGTTTATATTTATTTTCCCAAATATTTGAAGTAAAGAATAAATAGACATTATGAAAGAAACAAATACACTTGTTCCTAAAATTTTATTCCACAAATCTTGAGTTTTAATAACAGAAGATAGAACAAAAAAATACATCGTAAAATGTATCAAAGCTATATATCCTTCCATTCTTTCAAAATTACTCCAAAACGCTTTTATTGGATTTATAGCAAACATATCCGCAACCCCAATACAAACCATGAAGATAATTAGAGAATTTAATATCCATGACGATTTTGGTCTATATTCCGAATCCCTTATTGCAAGAATCAGATACAGTGCAAATATAATCTGAACCACAAATCTAAAGAAGAAGGCTTTTCCAGTAATAAACGGGAAAAACAAAGAATTAGAAACTAAAAGAGGGACAAAAGGAATAATAAAAAGGCCTGTTAATACAGCGTATCTTAATTGGTTTTTATTCATAAACAAAATAATACTAAAATAAGAGCAAAAGTAAACAAAGTATACTATTTTGGTATAGCCAAAATATTTAACACTTGATTTTGAGGAACAAAATCGAGTAATTTACAACCAGGAATATTAAATAAAATTAAAAAAGGATTGTTTGGCTCTACAATATAAAAATTGTATATATCTTTAAACGTAGCTACCTCTTTTATGTAAATCTGTGATTCTTTACTTAACTCCATAAATAGAGCTGGTTTATGTTTTTTAATTGTGTTTTCTAAACCTTTTAATACATTTGTCTCAAAACCTTCGACATCTATTTTTATTAAGCTTATTTTTTCATCTAAAATATTAATTTCAATATAATTATCAGCATTTTTTATTTCTAATTTTCCAACATTTATATTATTAGATGAATTTACAAAAGAGCCGACTCCTTCATTTATACCAACTGGTGCATAAAAAGAAATAAGATCATCTTTGTTACTTAATCCAAATTTATTTAAGAAAATATTAGATATATCATTATCAAATATTTTCTTAATAGTTTCTTTGTAAACTTTTTCGTACGGTTCAAAAGCATAAACACACTTTGAATATCTAGAAAAAAACAAAGAGTGATGACCACGATTTGCACCGATATCTAGCACCACCGATTTTTTGTTCATATATTTTTTTAACAAAGACAATTCTTCTCTTTCATATGCACCAAAATAAAATACATATCTATCTATATATTCAGACAAAGTGCCATTATAAATATAACCAAAAAATGGAACTGAAAAATTTATGTTTTCGTAAGGCAAACGAAGTATCACCCTATATCTCAAACCAAGACGCAAAAATCTCATAAGTCCGAAAAATCTGAATATATACCTCCAACCTAAATGCATGTTATAATATTTTACAATTAATTTATATGATACAAACACTGAGCCGATTATTTAGACTAAACCTGAGCAACATATTAGAAAGCGGAATATGGCTTACAGCATATCAAACAATAGTAACCATTAGTCTATTTATATCTTCTGTAGCTTTTGCAAATCTACTCACACCCGATTCATACGGTCAATATAAGTATATCATGACCATAGCTTCCATAATGAGTAGTCTTGCACCACTAGGGCTTGCAACAGGAGTAACAAAATACACATCAGAAAAATTTGATGGCTCATTCCCTTTGGCGGTTAAAAAAAATTTATTACTTAGTGGATTATTTGTATTAGGAAACATATTGGTAAGTACATATTATTTATATAATGAAAATCAAATAATAGGCTGGTCTATTTTGGGTATAGGTTTGATATATCCATTTATACATAGTGTCAACATGTATAGTGCTTTCCTTGTAGGCAAAAAAAAGATAAAAGAGTTTTCTATTTATACAGGATTATCTGTTTTTATAGTATCCATGTTTATGACCATATCTATTGTTTACATAAAAAACATAATCGCATTAGTATATATAAATAGTTTTGTAACACTCCTAATAAATTATTACTTATATAAAAGAACAATAAAATACATAGAAAATGAAAATGTACCAAATCAAAGCGAATTCACTTCTTATGGACTACACCAAAGTGGCATATCGCTACTTAGTACTATATCTTCTCAATTAGACAAAGTATTAGTTTTTCAACAAATAGGATCTGCTCCCCTTGCACTTTATAGTCTAGCAACTGCAATACCGGACAGAATACAAAGTTTTTTTAAGAGTTCAACAAATATCATACTTCCAAAATTTGCAGAAAAATCTATACGAGAAATAAAAAATAACGTAATAAGACAGATGTTCATATTTGCAATTATTTCCCTAATAGGAACTATTGTCTACATTATATCCGCACCTTATATATACAAAATATTGTTTAAACAATATTCAGACACGGTGTTATATTCTCAAGTGCTTGCATTAGGAATATTTACAATAACATCAATAATCCCACTTTCGGCTTTACGTGTAAAAAATAAAAACAAAGAGCTTTATATACATACAATAATTACAAACGTAGGTCAGACTTTTTTGAATGTATTAGGGATATTCTACGGAATATGGGGTATAGTATTTGCGCAAATATTAGGAGGAATACTATCTCTTGTAGTAAGTACAATACTTCTATTTAAGACCCACGATTAAGTTGTCACTATTTTTAATTATAGAAGTGGGCATAAAAAAGGCAAATAAAATAAAGAATGCTAACAAAAATTTATTTGATCTCACAGCCAGCTTCAACATGGTCCAATATTTATGTTTTAAAATTTTTATATTCTCCAGATAAAAATGCTTGTGTTGTACCAATTGTTTTCTATGTAATGTTAATAGTGGTTCCGGATTTTTCTTCGGTGCAGAGTGACTAATGTGAACAACTTCGTTGGTAAAATTTATTTTAGTAGAATAATCATTAAAATATCTTACACCTTTTTTATCCCTCGCTATAAGGTTTATTGTATAAGACTCAAAACCATTTACTGTTTCTGGAAATAAATATGTTTTATCATCAAACAATGACCTCCGAAACACTGGCTTGCAATCGCCCTTAAGATTAAATTTGGTCATAGTCTCATAATAACTTGGGTCGTAATATTTTTTATCTGATTTAAATTGAAACCCTCCACTATAATTACCTTCATCTGTATAAATAAAAGTATTAAAAAAAGCCACATTATAGTCCAAAGGAAAATCCTCAGTCATATATTGTTTTATGACTTTTATTGAATCCGACAACAATTCATCATCATCATCTAACCATATTATAAAATCAGATTTTGACACTGAAATACCAAGATTACGAGCAGAATTAACTCCTCCGTTTTTGTCTTTATGTATAACAATTAGCTGACTGATCTTTGGCCTAATCGAGTCTAAGTAATCTCTAGTTCCATCAGTACTTCCATCATTAATAATAATTATTTCATCTGGAATTACAGATTGTGAAAGTACACTATTCACAGATCTTTTTAATAAATCCACCCTATCTTTTGTTGGTATTAGTAGAGCGAAAGTCATTGATTATTTTCAACTTTTTTTAATATAACTAATATGTGAGGTAAAAATATTTTGTAAGACAAGCCAAATAAATTTAGAATTTTTTTAATAAATATTTTTATTTTGTTTTTTGTCTCACCTTCTTCTGTCATAATTTGCCATTTGTAACTAGATGATGTTTTCTTAATCATTGTTTCTAAGTCAAAATAGGAATAAAAATGGAGATTATTATCTTCCAATGGATTCCTATTAAGTAATCTCAAAATGTAAGGCCTTAAAAAACTAGGCATATAAGTAAGAAACATAACTCTAGTGTGTGTCTCTCTAAAGGCATACTTATTAGGAAATCCTAAATAAAGAAAGCCTCCAGGTTTTACAACTCTTAATATTTCACTCAAATACAAAGTAGGAGAAGTTGTATGTTCTATAACACTAGCCGATACAGCAGCGTCAAAAAAATCATTTTCAAAAGGCAATTTATTCCCATCATACAAACGCAAATCAACATCTACATTTTCAGACTGTGCATATAATTTTGATATATTAAACAAATCTTCTTCTATATCAACACCACTAACTTTTGCTCCAGATTTTGCAAAAGCTATACTTATGCCACCATTACCACTACCAATGTCTACTATTCTTAGTCCACTCGGGTCACAAACTCTTTTTTTAAAATCTTTTACAAGAGAAGCTGAGTCTTCTTTTTTTCTCTCCCAATCTTTTATTATTTTTTCTTTCTCATCATATGAAGCCTTAGGAAATCTATCGTATACGTATTTTCGAGCAATTTTTGAAATATCAAAATCCATACTTAATTTATTAAAGATAATATATTATCAACATGTTTATCTATAGAAAACAACTCGCTATGATCTCTTGCTTCTTTCGATAACAACTCTCTAATATTATCATTATTTAAAACTGATAACATCGCTTCAGACAAAGCAGTTCTATCTTCTACCTCTACAACTATTGCATTTTTACCATTTATAACTAAATCCTCTGTGGCTGTAAAATTTGATAATATTATAGGCTTTCCAGCAGACATGGCCTCTATTACAACAATTCCTAAACCTTCATATCTAGACGGCAAAACAAAACAGTCAGCACTAGATAATATTTTTGGAACATCCTGTCTGTTGCCTAAAAAATGGACTCTATCCTGTATATCTAATTGCAGAGCTTTTTCTATTAGACTTTGTTTCAAAATACCATCACCAACCAAAACAAGAGAGCCTTTTTTAAATTTAGAAAAAGACTCTAATAAAATATCTACACCTTTTTGATGAATAAGTCTTCCTATAAACAGAAAAACAAAATCTTCATTTGGTATACCTAAATCTTTTTTTATATCGTAATCATATTTAATTTTGTAAGGCTTCATATCTATGCCATTTATTATCACTTTTATTTTTTTATCTAAAATACCATTCTTTATTAAAGAATTTTTTACAGCATTAGATACTGCAATTATATGTCTCGACCTGACTTGCAATAATCTATCTAAAAAATACATTCGTCTATTCTTCACCCAATCATATACATTATGTTCAAAAGATATGATATTTTTTATGTTTAAAAAATAAGAACAAATCCTAGTAACACTATTTGCAAACCACAGATGTGTATATACGACATCTGGATTATATGACTTGATTAACTTAAAAAATCTATAGTAAGCAAACATATCGTATATATTTTTAAAATTTATACAAAACCATTTTTCCTTTTTTATATTACACTGAAGAGATAGAGTTTTAGATTCTTTTTCCGGTTTAAGAGTAACCAAAGTCACATCTAATCCCCTGCTTAGCATTTCGTTTATATCATCAACAACAAGACGCTCAGCCCCACCAATACCTAAATTATTTATTACAATTAGATATTTCATTTTTACTAATTTTTATTACAATCTAAAACTTGGGCGGTTATGTATTTATCTTTTTGTGTGTATATAGACTGACAACTATTTATAAAATCTTTATAAATATTTTTGTCTCCCAAGTGTGGTGCGTCTATAAATAAGACATGACCCTTAAAATCTTTAAATATAGGTATGTAAGTTGGCTCAAAACCCGGTACAGCATACAATCTACGAAAATATTTATAAGCACGCCTGACCTCCCATCCACCATTATCGTTATAGACCAAAACCTCTTTTATATCTGGATTATTTTTTATAACAGAAACAGCACTTATTGTAAGTCTTTTAGTACTTCCATTTATATTTCCGAACAGATATTCTTGAATAAAAACAAAATTATAAATTAAAAATCCTAAACTAAGTATAATTATGATCTCTTTTCTAAAATTCTTTTTGAAAATATAGATTCCCGCCAAAAATGTACTGAACAAGGAAGACAGAGCTATAAAATTCCAAGATATATAAAATGGTAACGGACCAGAACCTCCACTAAATGGATATAAGAAATTCCATCTTAGAGAGAGTATCCTGTCTATCCATTCTGATTTTGGATGTAGTGGAGGTACGGCCTGATCCATAAATTGAGTGGCAAATATTGAAACAAAAATAATAAGACCAAGCAAAACATATTCAGACTTTATTTTTGAATTATCTCTGTTAAACAAATCAAAAATATATTTAGCAGATACAACGGAAAATGGAATTACAAGAAATTGTAAGTAACGATCTAGTGCTCCTATAGAGAAATCAAATAGCACTAGATAAAACACGAGTCCTAAAGATACAAATATATGGAAAAATTTTAATTCTTTTTTGTAAGGATAAAAAGAAAATGAGAATAATAATATAAACAAAGGAGAACTATATAAAAGTGCTTTACAAAATTGGATAAAGGTCTGAAAGAAATTCCTATCTGTAAATCCTCTCATAAAAGTCTCCCAATAGTGAAGACCTTTAGAAAGCGAAAATCCTGTAAATACATACTGAGCAACGAAGAGAGAGGCTACCACAAATACAACAAACCCAACCAAATAAGACAAATATACAAAAATCTTCTTTCTATCTAATTCTTCTTTCTTATCCCAAACAAAATCTAAAATTATTGCCCCTATGCCGATTATGAAGCTCAATTTAACCAAAATACCCAGAAACATAGACAGACACATCAGACCTATATATAGATATGTTCTTTTGCTAGATTCTTTTGCTAAATCGTAAAATATCAATGATAGGAGAAGGAAAAAAGGAAGAATTGTACCATCGGTGTCCACCATCGCAGATGAGAGTAATCCAAAATAAGAAACAGTAAAAAATAAAGAGGAAATTATTCCCACATTAAAACCATATCTCCTTTTTACAAAAATAAATAACAAAAAAAGATTGGCTATACTGAAGATAAAAGGTGTTACTCTAAAATTATTCAGACCAAAAACATCACCCGTCAGTTGATATATAAATTCTGTAAGCGGAGGATGAGGTACTGAGCCAGGGGCAAATTCTATGGCTTCTGCATATAGAGGCCATTTATATTCATCTTGATGGTATGGAGTATTGAGTGCAGGTATTCGGAGTAATATAAATAAGGCTACTATTAATCCAAATATAAAATACTCTTTATTTTTTGATATAAATTTTGACATAAAATCTAAAAGAAAATTTTGGCAATACCCAGTATTCCCTGCTTCCAAGGCACACGATGATTTACACCACTCTCTCCTTTGAAATTATCTTTATTTTTTAGATACCACTCATAGTTTCTGACAAGTGCATCTTTATTTGAAAACTTTGGATTCCATCCCAAAATGTTTTGAGCTTTATCTATTGATACAAAACTGTCTTTACTTGCTGTCTCATAAACCCATTTATATAAAGGAGATAGGTTAAGTAATTCAAGAAGTCTCAGTGTCCATATCATAGGTGTTGCTGGGAAACCACTTATCTTTTTACCAAATCCTGCCTTATCAAGTACAGCCTGATAATCCTCTCTCATGGTTGTAAATTCTTTTGCACCAAAATTAAAAGTATCGTTTACTTTTGAATCTTCTAAAGTAGAACAAAGATAGATGCCACTACAAAAATCTTCTACATCCATAAGTTGATATCTGTTTTTACCGTTACCTATCATTGGAAACCCATGTCCAGTACAAGCCCAATCATAAAAGAGAGCAAACACACCAAGACGCTCTGGACCAATAAAAGATTTTGGTCTTAATATTGGAATTGTCACACTTTCTTTTCTAAAACCTTCGCATATATTTTCGGCTTCAATTTTTGCTTTACCATATTCTCCTACTCCGTCTAGCTTGTCTGTCTCGAAAAGAGGATGGTGATCTGGAATACCATACACAGCAGTAGATGAAATATGTATCATTCTTTTTATTCCATTTTCTTTTGCTGACTCACATACATTTCTAGTGCCATCTATATCTGTTGTCCTTATATCTTCTGCACTATAAAGAGGGAGTGCCGCCGCACAGTGTATAACAATATCAGAACCTTTCATACTCTCTTTAAGAAAAGGTTTGTTTCTTATGTCCCCTATTATCCATTTAATTTTATTTTGTTCAGGATAATCAAAAGGCAACAAATCATAAGAGACGACTTCGTGTCCGCGTTCTAGCAAATATCTGACCATATTTATGCCCAAAAAACCAGACCCACCAGTTATAAAATATTTCATAACAAAAATATATCACACAAAAAATACAAAAAACAGATAATGTTACATAGTCAAATAAAAAACCAAAAACACATACACTATCCAACAAAGAAAAGAACCCAAAATATAACGGTCCTTGAATACCAAAATTTCGGGCGACTCGGCTTCATTAGGATGGGTGTATATACGGTTGAGCATTCTAAAGAGTGCTACGAGCACAAAAATAGTAGAGTAAACAAGATATGTATAATTGTCGTGTCCTACAATACTGTAAATACCATAAGCAATTATTGCCAATGATACAGATATGCCGAGCATAAAGTCTAGTGCAGTCTCGGAATATTGGTTTAACACTTCTCTCCTGTGTTCGTGCACATATTCAGATTTCCTTTTACCTATAATAACAAACAAAGCACCAAAAAAAGTACAGAGAACTATCCAAGGAGATATATAAGTATTTGTAGCCACACCACCAATATATACACGCAAAAGATAGAAACTAGCTACAAGAACAATATCTACTACAGCCACATGTTTTAAATATTTTGAATACAAAATATTTAACAGAACATATACAAATATTCCATAAAATATAGTCGGTACAAAATATATTCCGATTATAGTCAAAATAGACAAAACAAAAACATGTAGATACGCCTCTGATTTTGATATGAGACCTTGTGCTATCGGTCTATGTTTTTTATCTGGATGTTTACTGTCTTTTTCTACATCAGAAATATCGTTGTATATATAAATTATTCCAGACACCAAACAAAAAGAAACAAAAGCGATTGTAGTTTTATATAAATAATCAGTTTCCAAAAATTTTCCTGCAAAAAATATCGGGGCAAATATAAGGAAATTTTTTACCCATTGCCATGGGCGCATAGATTTTATAAAAGGCAAGGCATTCCAAACCTTATCATCCAAGTAATATGTAAACTTAATAAAAAAAGAATCGGACTCTGACCTTAAATGATCAATCTTTATAAACTTGGCACCCAAAAATAAAGCAAACAACCCATCTGTTAAATATTTGTCTCCCACTACCACAAAATCTTTTTGTGTATTTAATATTTTTTTAATTTTAAAAGTAAAAGGTTTTTTTACTTTTAAAAATCCAGCCGATAGATTTTTTGCCAATTCCTTAGAATATTCAAACGAGCCGTTAGAGCAAAAAAATATATCGTTTTTCAAAGAAAGACTTTGGAGCTTACTTAAAACATCAGTAGAAATTACTTTTTCTTTATCAGATACAAGAGTACCATCCACGTCTATTAGTAGAATACTATCCTTTATGTTTTCGTTATTTAAATCAGTTATTTTCATAAAAGTTATTGCGACTTCTTATATATAGTCGCACCACTTACTCTGTGTTTTAACTCATAATTTGAAGAAAACCATTTACTAGTCTTAAAACATTCCACCATTTCACTGTCACCATTAACATAAATCCATTCTGGACTAAAATGCATTATTAAATTAGGAGGAATAATATATTGAGCTTGTTTATCTCTACATTCATGAATTACAGGATAAAAATACGGAGAATCTATATTTACTAGCCCAAAGAAATCTAATATACGCGCTCCACTTGTAAAACCGATTATACCTATATTATTAACACCAACACTTTCTCCGTCTTTAACATTTTCTTTCAAATAAAGACCAGCTTCGAACAAAGGTAATTTTGAGGATTGCTTATTAGACAATATGTTATTGGTCCAAAAATAAATAGGGCCAACACTTATTACAAACAATACGACTAATTGCAAATAATGCATTTTTATATTTTTTAATATAAAAGCCACATATATAAAAGTAATCAGTATTAGGAGTGGTTCTGCCTGACTCAAATACCATGGAAACATTACAGGATTAGAAAGACTAAAAAAAGCAAAGTAAGTAATCGGTATCAAAAATAAAATCCAATTATCTTTGTTGAAATATTTTTTAATAGAAAACCAAAACAACAAAACAAAAGGTATGAGATTAAATACAACCTGCATAAGCATATTATTCGGGTCAAATATTTTACCCCAATATATACGACTCATGTGAGCCAGTTGTACCTTCAAGGCTTGAAAATTTGATTGAATAACAATATCGCTAGTGTGCATTTTTGCCATGATTGATTGAGGGACAAAGGAGCCAAAATAAAATGTAGCAAACACAAGCCAAGGAATTGTTATCAGGATAGATAATAAAATATATCTAATAGTCTTTTCCAACGACGAATGCTGATACCAATAAATAAGAGCAAATAGGGCAATAATTACGGCATCTGGACGTGTAAGCACAAGAAGGGAGAGAAATATACTCGAAAGATAAAACCTCTTTGATAAGAGATAATAAAAGAACATGAAAGAGAGGAGTATAAAAAGAGATGTCTCCATTCCTTCTGGTATAACTTTAGAAAGGTTGAGAGCAAATATAATAACAGCAATTAGTGAATATTGTTGATTAATGAAAAGCCTAGCCACTTTATAAAAAAATACCGCCCCGAAAGAGATAAGAAATATATTTAATATAGCGACAACATCTGGTACAGACACAAACGGCAACAAGAAAGCCAAAAGAGAAGCTAGTAGAGTAAAAGTTATAGTTGTTGCCCCTAAAACATTTTCACCCACATTATATACAAACCCATTACCATCTGAAATATTTTGGATATATCTATATAAAATAAATTGATCGTCATTTGAAAATCGAATGGCACTAAAAAATAACACCAAAGAAGCCAAAGTGAAGGTTATCAAAAAAGAAGCTATTTCATATTTATATTTTTTTATATACTCAGTCATATATTTATTTTGCTTTCGGTATACCTGTAAACCAATATCTTATTATCATTATCATCTCCCAAAATCCAAGCTTTGCAGCTTTTAAGACACTACCTGTATACATAGATTTACCAATCCGAGGTCGGAACATTACAGGAATTTCTATGAGTTTTATATTTCTACTTATCACCCATATCATAAATTCAGGAGAAAATTTACCATCTCCATCCGACAGAACAAAAAGATCTTTTATCTTTTCCAGCGCTTCTCTTGAAATAAGTTTATAGGTGCATCCAACATCAGTAAGCACTGGCGCATTAAAAAGCACCTCTATCACTTTTGCCCAGAGCCAATTTCCAAAACGTACAGGAAAAGGCATAAAGGCACCAGACCATATTGCAGAACGAGATGTGCGAGTACTTAATACAACAGGAAAATCGTCACTATAAAGTAAAAATTTATGTATATCTTCTGGGTCAGCCGTACCATCAGCCTCGCACATAACAATCAAGTCACCCGTGGCTTCTTTTAGCCCCCTCATCAAGGCGTGACCATAACCTTGATTTTGACTTTCAAGCACATAGGTGGCTTTAGTCTTTAATATCTCCTCTTTTGTGTTGCCTAAAGCGTTATTATCCACAGCAATTACCTCATCCACGAACTGAGTAGCAAAAAACCTATCTATAATAGAACGTATACTCTCTTCCTCATTGTATGTAGGAATAACGACACTTACTCTTTTATTTTTATACATATAGCATCCATTAAAGCATTTAAGCTGTGTTTTTCAAGAGCATAATTATTTAGAGTATGAACACTGTCGTTAATCTTTTTTCTGTCTGATCTAAGCCAAAAATGAATCGAGTTTGAGATATTTACAGGGTCGGCTATTGTTATACAATCCTTTTCTATATCACCATCAAGCGAATTGTTTGTTATAACCGGCACACAACCGCAAAGCATAGATTCTATAATCGTCTTATCGAAACTTCCAGATGGGGTTAAGTTTACAAATATTCCATGTGAATTATATATATCCGGAGTTAAATCGTTTGAAACACTTCCATAAAAGTTAACCTTTTTATCTAATTTATAATCTAATACTTTATCTTTTAAAGATTTATAATATTCCAAATCCTTTGGTAATGGGTCTCCATAAAAATTAGCTTCAAAATCTACACCCTTCTCATGCAAAATATTTAATGCATCAATGAGCATGTCTGGTCTTTTTATTGGCGACATGCGAGACAAGAAGAGTATTTTTTTATCTTTATCTAAAGATTCTGAATTTTTGTTTTTAATAAAGAATTTACTGGTATCTATACCGACTCCCATTATGCTAGTTTTTTTAAATTTTGCCGTAAAAGAATATGATGATGTACAAAAGACTTTATCACAAAGCAAAACTGCAAGAACAGTAAGTAAAGACCCTTTAGGATGATTGCGCCACATGTAAACTTTTTTGCCCCATATTTTCCAAAACCAAGCACCTAACAAAACATACTCTTGATTCATGTGCACAAAAACAGAATCATATTTATCATGTAGTCCAAATATAAAAGAAAAGAAATTTTTTACATATTTTATCTTACTTCTACCACTTTCTTTACCTAGAGAAAAAACACTAACATTTGAAGGTAGATCAAATCTTCCTTTTTTAAGACAAACAACTGAGACCTGATCAAATCTTTCCGCAAAACCTTTTATCCAATCATGAAAAAAACCAAGAACAGGATCGTCTAAATCGACAGCTTGAGTCAATATAAGTATTTTCATTATTTTGATAAATAGATTAAGTAACGATCTTTTGCTATCTGTTTTGAAACTGACTTATGATGAGAAAAAAGGTTTAGAAAATCATTCAAATTAGTCTTGGCTAAATCTGTATGTAATTCACCAACCATACCAGAAACATTACTTGTATCAAAAACAGAGAAGGCCTTATTTTCCGCACCTTCCACATCGAATTTAATAATATCAGGTGAATCTATACCCAATTCTTTTATAATAGATTCTATTTTTTTACTTTTTACTTTTATTTTTATTTGTTCATTAAATCTTCTCTCTAAAGAAGATACTATGTTACTTTTTGGATGATAGAAAAAATCAACATAATCGTCCACATCTGATACCGCAACATTAAAAGCTTTTACATTGTTTAACAAATTTATATTCTTACATAACCAATCAAAAACTTTAGGGTCTGGTTCAAAAGAATATATAGTAGATTCTGGATATTTTATTCTGAAAAATATCGTGGACAATCCTGTATTTGAACCTAGATCGAAAATAACACGGGGAGCTAATTTAAATTCATAATCATAATCTTTCTTCACAAACACTTCATCTAATACAGACAAATCTGTTGCGTATTGTGAATAAAAAACAAAATCAACTCCATTAAAACGTAAATTTATTTTTAGTGCCTTTTTCCAATCATCTTTAATTCGATGTCTCACAGACAACCAAATATATGTACAGAAAAAAATTATTTTATTAAAAAAACCAGGAGATAGGTGTATAACTTTGAGTATAGAAGATATTCTTCTTTTTATATTCTTTATCATGTAAGTATTAGTTTTTAAAAATAAAAAATTTATATATTAGAAAATTTATTATAGCGACAATTACACCAGTTACAAACTGAGAAAATACATACCATAAACCGAACAAATCTACCAATACATACATAAAAGTGGTATTTATAGATATCCCAATAAGCGCAACGACAACAAATTTTATAAATTGAGCCAATGCGTTTTTCTTTTCATAATCTTTGAAAGCCCAAAATTTTTGTAAAAAGAAACTAGAGACGCAGGCATAAACAAAAGACAGCATTGAGGAATATAAGTACCATATTAAAAATATGTCAGTGAGCAAATATAGAACATATATCTGAGTCAGGGCAACAAAACCTCCCGCAATTATAAATCTTATTATTTTATTATGGTTTATTATTGTAAGTAAAAATAACAAAACTCTGACCAAAAAATATTCTCTGCTTTTAAATAAAAGTTTTGTCTTCTCGATATTTTCTTTATATGATTTTAGATAATCATCTTTACTTATTATATGTTTTTTCGCCTCGTCATAAGCCTTCTTACACATATCAAGCCTCAAATCACCATTTTCCAATAATCTTATTATCGCATCCCCGAAGGCTTCGGGGTCTCCTTGCTTACAAACTAAAGCACTTTCATTGTTCACAAAAATATCGTTAGCTATACCCGTATCAGATATAACCAAAGCATTATAAGAAAGCGCTGCTTCAACGATAGACATGCCGTACCCTTCGTATAAAGATGTGCTTACATAGATACAAGAATCTTTATATACATCATTTATATTATCTTTCCATCCAGTAAAGATTACTTTACCATTTATGTCTAAGTCAGAGACCATATTTTCTAAATTAGATTTTTCTCTACCATCACCAACTATAATAAGTCTGGCATCTGGAAAAACATCAATGACTTTTTTAAAAGCCAATATTAAAGTACTAATATCTTTTTCTTGTTCTAACCTTGATACAGTTATTATATTTTTATTATTTTTATCTATCTGTGAATCAAAATTTTGCCAAGAACTATTTATTATCGGTAAAATATCGACATTGGAATTTAAATCAATTATTGAATTTTTTATTCTTTTTGAGACAACTCTCAGATTATCTGCGTAAGGAATTGTTATATTGGCGATTATGGTTCTAATGATATTTAAAAATGATGATCTTCCAAAATGTTTATTAACAAAATCAGTATGTATTTGAATATGTAATGGCAAATTTAATAGTATTTTCAATAAGACGCCAACCAAACCTGTTTCAAATGGATCTTGAACAGATAGAACAAAATTATCTTTGTCTTTAGATATCTTTTTAGAAGCCAAAACATAGGCATCCCACAAATATGATACTTTTGTCTTTGAATTAGTTGGGTATGCAAAAACATTATTACCTATTTTAAAATCTTTTGTAAGGCCGTGTGATTTATGTGAAAAAACTATTACATGGACTTCATCAAAAATATTTCCATACTCTAGCAATCTCATATTCACATATGAACCATTTTCAAATATTTTTCTATCAGTCCCTATTGTTAGTAATTTCATTTTTTATTTAAGAGACCTTTATATAATTGTATAAATTCAGATATTTTGTATTTTAGATTAAAATCATTAGATCTATTATAAGCACCCTCTGAAAGCTTTTCTCTTACAGACAAGTCTGACCCTAGAATTTTCATTTTTTCAATAAAATCATTTTCATCATAGACACCTACAACAAAACCACTTTTTTTATCCAACACGAGTTCACCAGAACCACCTGCATCTGAAGTCAACACAGGCAATCCGTAGTGCATTGCCTCTATAAACACATTAGGAAATCCTTCTTCTATAGAAGTAGATATATAGAAAGATGCTTTTTTGAACTCAGAATACACATCATTCATACTTAGAATACCTTTCAATTCAACCTTATCCTCGAGTTTCAATCTTTTTATTGTTTCTTTTACTTTTAAAACTTCTTTCTCAGCGCCACCGCCAATCAATACTAATTTACTATTATCTATGTCCATTTTGGCAAATAACTCAACCATAAAATCAATTCTTTTGTGCGGTATAAATCGGTTAGCAGATATTACAATTACCGGATCAGATGGGTTCCACTTTCTAGCTGATCCACCCTCTAATAAAAGACAGTTATTAATCACTACCACTTTATTGTCAGTACCGAGTAATTTCTTTATATTACCCCTTCTAAAATCAGAAACTACCCATATCTTGTTAAACAAATTTAAACCTACTTTTTCTACGTAAACCATTACCCTTGCGGTAATAGATTTTTTATACATCTCATCAAAATCTTTTGCCTGCAATTTATAAGTAGATAAAGTTTCCCACACCCAATCACCTGCAAACTTAATGACACTAGGTATACCTAAAACTTTTGCTATCGCGCCAGTAATAAAAGATTGCGCAGATAAACTATGACAATGTACGATTTGAACATTTTCTTTTTTGATAATATATAAAATATAAAAAGGAAATATAGCCCATCTTATTATTTTGTCTAAGAATGTATAGGAATATCTTAATCTAAAAGTATAAAGATTAAACCCGTTTTTATTATTTAAACTAAAAGTGCTTCCATATGTTACAACGACCGGTATTTCGCCTTTCTCAACTAGCGCATTACACAAATTAAAACACTGGGTAGCTGGCCCGCCTATTGCTGGAGGAAAAATGGCACTATACATCAATATTTTCATATATTATTTTATTAAATATTTTAAATTTTAAAAGCTTCTCCTAAGACCGGGGCTACACTATCCCAAGAATACTTCTCTTTTACCATATTATAAGCCTCTTTGACTATTAAGTCTTTATTTTCATCATTCAAAACTTTTTTTATTGTGCTTGCTATATCTTTTGGATCATTCGGCTTACAAAAATAACCAGTTTTACCATCAACCAAAAAATCAACAATTCCACCAACTGGTGTTGCAACAACCGGAATATTACAAGCCATTGACTCTATAAAAGAATTACCGAAACCTTCTGACAAAGACGGTCTTATAAATATATCGGAAGCCTTTAAATATTTAGGTAAATCTGTGTGGGATATATTTCCACCAAAAACCACTCTATTTTCTAATTTTAAATTTTTAATCTGTAATTTTAAATTTTTCTCAAGTTCCCCTTCTCCACATATTAAAAATTTTATATTTTCTGGTAAATATTTTAGAGAATCTATCACATCGCCTATCGCATTTTTATAAACCAATCTAGATGTGGTCACAATGACTTTGTCTGAATCACTAAATCCCAAACTTTCTCTGAGTGATTTTATATCATCTATTTTTACTTCTTTAGAAAACTTTTTAATATCAACCGCATTTGGAATAACACAAACCTGACCCTTATAACCAAAATCATTTACCATATCTTTAAGATATCTGCTCAAAACTATAACTTTAGAAGAAAATTTTAGTGCAAGTATCCATGATATTTGAATCAAGCCAAACCATCTTTTCTTGATGTGCCCCAAAGAGTCTCCTTCTTGTATAGAAAGAACTATGGGTACTGGTTTTAAAAAACAAATAAAATTAGATATATAAGCTGCACCACTACCAAAAGAAGCCATCATGCACCAAAATATTTTGTATCTATATTTAAGCCTTAGATATAAAACAAATATCGCACCCACAAATGGCAACAATATTTTATCCAAATTTTTACTACCTATACCTAACCTATATATATTTACATTTCCGTAACACTCAAAAAAACTTAGATTGAGATTATATCTGGCTGTAATTAAATCAAATTCAAACTGAAGCAATCTATCTGTTGTCTCTTTGATTGCAACTTCGGCACCTGCCCAAAATGGTTTATATGAGGTAGAAAATATTAGTATTCTGTCTTTTTTCACCTATTTATATTAGCAAATCTGGCTCTATTTAGCCACATTACTCGCCTTTTAGTATTTTACGGAGCACATCTTCGGGTATTTCTTTCTTTTTATCTACATTGTCGGATTTTTTTATATTTTCAGATATTATACTTTCATTCTTTTTAAAATCATCTTTTGGTTTTTCTTCTATCTTTTTTGGAACAAAAAGAGCAGGTTTTTCTTTTTGTGCCTTAAGCAAAGCTTCTTTCAAAGCACTCATATTTTGAGGAGAGGCTTCTTTACTTTTTTTCTTTGGATCATTAGACAGCTCTTTTAGAGATATAGAATTTTTATTTTCTTGTTCTCTTGGCTTACTGTATGGTATATCGTTTTTGAAATCTCTTTTTATCGGAGTATTATTTATTTCTGTTTTTTTAACTTCTATAGGTGCTGGTTTTATAGTAGTAGGTGCAACTATTTTATTATCTATTTTCGGTTCAATATTTTTTATTGGATTTTTATCAAAATTATTATCTACTTTTTTTGGAGCAGAATTTTGTGTTTGAGGTTTAGGTTGAGGTATTTCTGGTTCGTACCATTTTTTTATTTTTTCTTCTACATTCGCTTTTTTCTCAGAATACTGTTCTCTTGAACTCTGCAAGACTTGCTCTCTAAAAGAAACTTCTGGTTTAGGTATGGGTGGCAAAGTCATAGCAGAGAAAGGTTTAGAGGCGACTCCGTCAATCATCAGTTTCAGATAAATTTGTACAAATCCCAAATTAACAATATCTTCCATCGTAAAAACAGGGGCGAATTCTTTTTCTAATATTTCAGCATCAAATGAACCCACTCGAAAAGCTACCATTGTGCCCACGTTACCGAAAACTGCAGATCTGACTTCTTCTGCCATCTGTTCTATATATTGGTGTGTAATATTTAATCCTAATTTATATTTTCTTGCTTCGGACAAAATATCGGCAAAACTTTTGTTTGCAAAAGATTGAAACTCATCCACGTACAGGTAAAAGTTCGGTAATTTCTTCAATTCTGCAGGTGTTGCATCGGCACGACTCATTGCCGCAAGATAAATTTTTGTAACAAGCATAGAACCGAGCAAATTAGCATTGCTCTCTCCTACCAAACCTTTAGAGAGGTTAACGATCAAAATCTTTTTCTGATCCATTATTTCTCTCATATCAAAAGAAGATTTTGATTGTCCGATAATATTACGAATCAATGGATTTGATGTGAATTGTCCTATTTTATTTTGAATTGCTGGAGTCGCTTCGGCAGCAAATCGATCTGTATACGAAGCAAATTCTTTTGTCCAATATTCTTTAACGGAAGTGTCGGTGACGTTGTCGACGACTTTTTGTCTGTAAGATTTTTCGGTAAGCATTCTGTTAATACCAAGCATTGTTGCATCTGGAAATTCCAAAAGTGCCAAAATAGTATTTTGCAAAATATATTGCATTCTATCGGAAAAACTTTCTTCTCCAAAAAGTTTTGAGAATGCACTCATAAGACCAGAGAGTACGAGGTGTCTACGCATAGGACCAACATCTTCCATCACGTTAAAAGATATAGGGTGTTCAGTATCAAAAGGAGCAAAATATATCACATCTTTTATTCTATGTTCTGGTATGTAATCTAGTAGCAAATCTGCAGTCTTACCGTGTGGATCGAGAAATGCCATACCATTTCCATTTTGAATATCTTGTATGGCCATATTTTCTAGCATGGTAGATTTACCCATTCCTGTCTTACCGATGGAATATACGTGCCTCAATCTATCTTCTGCTTTAATACCAAACTTAACTCGTTTATTACGAGAGTCAGTTTCTGCAAAGTATGTTATTTGATTAGAATTATCCATCGATACTATTATACAATATAAATTATTCTAATTACACTAATTGACCTCATTATTCTAAAGAAATCCCAATGTTATAAATCATAAACTTTAGAAGTGATTGAATTATTTTCTATTTTTTATGCAATTAGGTTAATTAGAATAATTTTATTTCTCCAGCGCCTCTCTTGTGTAAGTATTTGACGGATCCCACAACATCCAAGAATTTAAACCAGCGTCATAAGTCGCCTGTATCTGATCTCTAACCATTTTTGTAGTATACGGAACAGGATAATCAAAATCTTGCAACCAAGGCCTTAATTGATTTTTATTTATTCTAGATAGATAAGGTGAATTTGGTGTCGAAGAAGCTATTTCATTTTTCAAAAATTCCGCTCTAGATACAGCACTCTCCATTGTAAATTTTATGAGTTCATAAGTAACTTTATTCGGGTCTGGCCATCCATTAAATTTAGGAGGGTAGTGAGACGGGTAAACCATAGGAGCAACGTAGTCAAAATACATTAGACCATACTCGAGTATTTGCCCTATATTTAAATCATCGGTATTTGTTGTTGTCATACCAAACAAGTCTGCTGATGTAACTATATTTGAATCAGTGATAGCGTTATCTAAATATTCAAAGAACTTTCTCAGCATTTCTTTTTTTGTGGAAGTACCACTATGTGTAAAGCTAATATCTGACATATTCCCATCGGATGGATACCTGATGTAATCAAAATTTATTTCATCAAAACCTATCGCATAAGATGATGTAGCAATTGCAACTATATGATCCCAAAAAGGGCGCGCACCAACATCTACAAAAGATATTCCTTTTCTATCTTTCCAAACACTACCATCACTTTTTTTCTTCACAGCATATTCTGGATACGCCTTCGTGTATAAAGGGTCTTGAAAAACAGTTATGCGACCTATCACGTATATATTTTTTTCATGAATAGTTTTAATAAATTCTTCCATGTCAGGAACGCTACAACCTCCCCCTTTAAGATCATCAATTGAAGGATTGTTTGTTTTAAACGACACAGTACCGGTATAATCTTTTATATCAATAATTACAGAATTTAACTCAGTGTCGTCTATTAATTTAATTAATCTCTCCCTAAGACTTGGAGTAGCAGCTACACAAGCACTCATATATACAGCCTTAACAGATGACGGGGTTTTTACTCTAGAAACAACATGTTGTTTCTCTGTTTTTTGAGCCTGATCTACTTCCGTATCTTTTTCACCATCCTTTTCATAAGAAGTGACCGAGTGAGACATCGCAAGAACAATCAATAATATAAAAATACTTAAAAATATAAGTGCATATTTATTGCGATAATTTAATATTTTTTCTTTCATTTATCTAAATCTGAATTATCGTTTATCGGTTCTATGTGCAATTCATTTTTATCTTTAATTTGTCTTGCGGTTCTCTTCTTGGGTTTTGGCTTTAATTTTAACCAATCCAAAACAGGAACCCATAGATAAATAAATAACATTAATAGACCAGAAATAAATACAATATAAGATTTAGAGTCATCAGATAAACCTAAAACAGGAAGGATTGCAAACAATGTACCAAAAAATAGATAAGATTTATCCTTCATCATACACAGAAGTGTATCATAGTAACTATCAATCAAAAAATGTTGATATCTCTAACTTCTTTTTTTCCAATTATTTATAGTAACAAGCAAAGGAGATCCTATAAATATTGAAGAATATGTACCTGTTGCGATACCTATAAGTAGAGCAAGGGAAAAGTGATGAATAGATTCGGGTCCCCAGACATACAAAGCAACTATCGCAAGCAATGTTGTAAATGAAGTATTTATGGACCTCCACATAGTCTCATTTATACTTTTACCAACCACAGATTCAAAGTCTATATTTTTTGTATCATTAAGATTATTCAGATTCTCTCTTACTCTATCAAACACAACAATTGTATCGTGCACAGAAAATCCAAGTATCACAAGAAGAGCGGTAACAAAGAGTGTATCCACTTCAAATCCAAACAAATATCCCAATATAGCAAATACTCCAGTCGGTACTATTACATCATGAAGAAGGGCCAATATCGCAACTGATCCATAAACCCAAGATGACACAGGTTTTGATACTTTTCTGAAAGCAAAAGCGACGAAAAGTATTATGGCGATAAGTACCAATAATATTGATATCAAAGATTTTTGTATCGCCTCTTTTCCTAATACAGGACCTACGTTGCTAAAATTTTTCTCTATAAGATTATAAGTTCCATCAAAAGAAATTGCTTGTATTATAGAATCTTTTTCTTGACTACTTATCTCTCTTGTTTTTATCGTCAATCCATTTGCACCAGAAGATCTAACAAGTGCATCTTCAAAACCTATTTTTGCTAATTCATTTTTTATATCCGGAACATTTATATTTACACTCTCTACATATTCAATAGTTAAAGAACTTCCTCCAGAGAAATCTGTTCCTAATTTCAATCCCCAAAAATAAACACTGAATAATGAAACACCTATCATTAAGGATGATATTAGATAGAATATTTTTCTGTATTTTACTATAAACATAATTATTTGTTTGATTTACTAATTGCAAAAAGTATAGTTCTAGAAGCCGTTATAGCTGAGAACATAGAAACGAGAACACCTATAAGGAATACCAAAGCAAACCCTCGTATTATTGGAGTCGATGCAAAATAATACAATATAAGAGCAGTGATTATACTAGAAAGATTTGAGTCGCGAATAGAACTCCAAGCACGGTGGAAACCTTCTTGTAGAGCATCATATTTATTCTTACCCTTCTTTAATTCTTCTTTTGTTCTTTCGAAGATAAGTATGTTTGCATCAACGGCCATACCAATAGAAAGTATGAATCCAGCAATACCAGCAGAAGTCATAGTAACTGGTATAAATTTAAACAACAACAAGTTAATCACTGTGTAGATAAATAGAGCCAAAACAGATACAAAACCATTAAGACCATACCAAGCTATCAAAAATACAGCGATAATTATGAAAGCATAGATACCAGCTTTTATACTAGACTCTACTGCCCTACTTCCAAGAGAAGCTCCTATTGTCTCTGTGTTTACAAGAGATATCGGCATAGGCAGAGCTCCATAATTTAAATCACGTACGATTTGTTTTGCTTGATCAGGTGCAAAGTCTCCTGTAATAACAGCTTCTCCTCCGCTTATCTCTTCTCTTATGAAAGGAGCCTCTATGAGAGCACCGTCAAGAAATATTCCCATTACATCTCCTGTGTTTTCTCGAGTAATCTTTGCAAAAAGATCTTTACCTTCATCATTAAATTTTATACCTATGATTGGTTTATTCTGGAAATTTGGATCAAATTGAATACTTGCTCTTTGCAACATTCTGCCTGTAAGACCAGTTTCTATAAATTGGGATGCGATAAAGTTTGCATCTGTGTTACCACTACTTTGTATTGAATCTCTCACTTCTTGTGGCAAGAGTTTAAACTCAAGTGAAGGTGTCTCTCCTATTCTTTTTATTGCCTCATTTATATCAGTAACACCAGGGAGCTCAACTATAAGTCTGTGTTCTTTATCACCTCCTAGCACACCACCCTCCTCCACCTGTACAACTGGTTCAGAAACACCAAAAAGATTGATGCGCCTCTCGATGGTGTCACGGAGAGATTCCATAGCAGAAGACACGTCGCCTCCTTGAATGTTGGTAGTGTCTGCTTTGTATACCAAATAGGTACCACCAGAGAGATCTAGTCCTAATTTAAATTTATGAGACGCCCCATTTTTCTCAGAGTTCCAAATAAAAAAGCCTGCCCAAAGAGAGGCTACTATCATCAAAATTGCCCAGAATCTATATTTTGCCATATGTAGAGTAGTATATTGGTTTTATAATAAAAAGAAAGTACTTGACAAAAGTAACAAAATGTGTATAATATATTTTAGGAGACTAAAGCATGTTTAAACTGAAAAATCTAGGGCTTTGGTTTTTGCGCTCCGCGCAAAAACCAAACACGGCGCAACACCAAGTCATTCCTGAAATAATCCCTACCCAAAACTGGAGACGGGTTATTCAACCAACGTTCGTCCTCCAATTCGAAAAGGTATCCAATGGTTTCGACCTTGGATACATACCTAACGAAGAAGGAAGGTTTCCGGCCCGTCGTAAAAACAGACAGGTCGAGAAGCTCTCAGAAGAGACCATACTCTTCGGCCAAGACATGGAGGAAAACTACAGGTGGAACAAGGTGAAGAAATGTTGGGAAACAGTCTAACCTCGGCCGGCGCGCAAGCGCCGGCCTTTTCATTTGTAAATACTAAACCCCACTCCTTGAAAGCAAAGCTTTGATTGTTTTGAGTGCGATTTTTATATCGAGCATGAAAGAACGATTTTTGATGTAATACAAATCATAAGAAAGTTTGCGACGAGTTTTTTCTGAATCAGCTACAACTTTTGGTGGGTCGCTATGGTAGAGCTGTGCCCAACCAGAAAGACCAGGTTTTATGAGGTGCCTAATATCATAATAAGGAATATCTTTTTCATACTGTTTTACAAGACTTGGTATTTCAGGACGAGGACCTATCATAGATATGTCACCTTTTATCACACTCCAAAGTTGTGGCAACTCATCTATACGAGAAGCCCTGAGAAATTTTCCGACTCTTGTCACTTCCCTCTCCCCATGTTCTTTCATTGATCTAAATTTCCATATTTTTATTATCTGATTATTTTTACCGATTCTTTCTTGAAAGAAAAAAACACTTCCCCCATCGTCCATCTTTATGGCCAAATAAACAAAAGGATAAAAAATGAGAGAAAGCAAACCTATCGGCATAGACAATAAAATATCCATCAATCTTTTTAGTGCGTCATAAGTGATGCGTACTTCGGTAGATATGTTCTCCATAAACCAATTGTAGCGAACCAAAGACAAAGGCACCCTATCAAATATGTCTTCGTATATTTTATACATATCTATAAACTTTACCCGAGAGAAAATTAGATTATAAAGATGAGGAAGTATAGGTTCTACCTTTTCATTTTTTAAATCTATGGCGATTATTTGTATTTCTTCTTCGTAGACCCTGTGCAAGATGTCATTTCTAAAATCTACACCCTCCATCATTTCTAAATCTATAGACGAGACAAATTTGATACCGTATCTTGGATTGTTGTTTACCTCAGAGAGAAGCTCTTTCATTTCGCTTCCAGAACCTATTATCATACCTCTCTGGTAAAGAGATTTTCCGAAAAACACATCTCCATATATACGCCACACAAGCAAAGACATAAAAGAAACAAGAAGATAAATAAAAAGATTAGTCTTTGGAGCTATACCAAAATAAGGTATGAAATAAAAAAACAATACTGCAATAAAACTATTTATAACTTGTGCATTTAAGACAGTGCTCGGTAATCTGCTTTTTAGTATGAGAGTATGTTTTTCATAAAGACCGGCGATAAAATATACAAGTAACCAAACTATAATAAGAATAGTGAAAGGATAAAAGTGCAATAAAAGAGTTTGAGTGTTTGGTATTTCAAAATACCTTAAAAACAAAGCGACCCAAAGAGATAAGTACAAAAGTACACTGTCTCCTAAAAACAAATTTAAAGCTTCTTTGCGTCTTGATATACTCATAAAGTTAGATACAGAGAAAAACCATATATCTTTATTGTGTAAACAATTATATAATGGCTTGAATTATTAGTCAATTAAACCTATAATATAAAAGAATGACGAATACAGAAACACAAAATACTAAAATTCTTTTTATCATTACAAAAGGCAATTTCGGAGGAGCACAAAGATATGTTTATGATCTTTCTACGAACCTACCTAAAGAAAAATTTGATGTCGTTGTTGCCTGCGGAGACCAAGATGGTGATTCTTTGAAAAATAAACTAGAATCAGCAAACATAAAGACCATAACACTCCGTGGATCTGGTAGAGAGATAGAGACAAAGAACGACTTCTCTGTACTTAAACAAATAATATCTATAATTGAGAGCGAGAAACCAAACGTAATACATCTAAACTCTTCGAAAATCGGATTTCTTGGTGTCGTCGCAGTCACATACCTCCGATTAAAATCTTTAATTTTTAATCTCAAATTTTCAATTCCTCTTTGTGTATTCACCTCTCATGGCTGGGCTTTTAACGAAAAAAATAGATCTGCATTGTGGAAAAATATATACATAATTTCTTATTTTATAACTATCATCTTTTCAGACAAAGTAACAGCGGTCTCACACAAAACAAAAAAAGATATTTCTTGGCTTCCTTTTATTAAGAATAAAATAAAAGTAATTCATAATGGTATATCTCAATTTGAAACCATAAACAGGGACGAGGCTCGTCAAATACTTGAGTGCGATAAGGAAATATTAATCTGTAGTATAGGAGAATTACATCCTAGCAAAGGTTATGATGTTGCATTAAAAGCAATATCCAAAATACCAAAAGATATAAAAGATAAAATTTGCTATAGAATAATTGGAGACGGTGAAGAAAAAGAAAAAATACAATCACGAATATCAGAACTAGAATTAACAAACACTGTTAAACTATTAGGGCAAATAGATAATGCAAAAAAAATATTGAGCGGAGTAGATATATTACTATTCCCATCTAGAAATGAAAACTTGCCTTATGTGATACTAGAAGCCGGACAATCAAAGAAAGCAATAGTTGCAACGGGAGTTGGTGGAATTGGAGAGATAATAACCGATATGGAAGAAGGCATACTCGTACACAAAGAAAACGTAAAAGAATTGCTCGAGGGAATAATATACATGATATCTCACACTGAAAAACAAAAAGAATTTGGTGAAAATATATTTAATAAAATACAAAAAGAATTTTCGATAGACAAAATGGTAAGCGAGACAATTAAAATATACTTAGGAAGATAGACCTATGATTTCGTTGTAAACACTTTCCTTATGTATCGCTCGTGCATAAGATCCTTGTCCAAGTAAAATACCTACACCAAAACACTCCGCCAAAAGATGTGATCCACCATAGCTCATAAACGGCATCGTTATACCAGTAACAGGCAAAAGGCCTACATTCATTCCTACATGTATAACAAAATGAGCCAAAAAGAAAGCAAACAAACCTAATCCATAAAAAGTTTCAAAATTAGTGGCTCCCTTAGCAGAAATAGATAGTATCCTCCAAAAAACAATCGAGTAAAGAGTGAGCAATACAACGACACCAACAAAACCCCATTCTTCACTATATGCGGCAAATATAAAATCAGTCTCGTATTCTGGTAAAAATTTTAATTTAGATTGACTGCCATAACCAACACCTTTTCCAAACCACTCTCCAGCACCGACCGCGATAGTTGATTGGTAGGCATTGTACCCTGCCCCGTGCAGATCAGACAGAGGATTAACAAAAGAAATTATACGAGCTTTTTGGTAATCCTTGAAAACAAAAATCCATAGTCCACTCATTGTCACTAGTCCTGTCATAAACACAATAAATAAATGTTTTTTTGATATACCTGACACCAGTATCATGAAAAACCAAATAGAAAATATTATAATTGCACCCCCAAAATCTGGTTGTAAAAAAACTAGAGCAAAAACTATAAAAGTATAGGCTCCGGATATTAATATATGTCTAACGTTTGCTATTTCTATGTGCCGACGACTAAAATATTTAGACAACAACAAAACTATAGTTAATTTAGCAAAATCTACCGGCTGAAAACTAAAAGCACCAAAATCAAACCAACTTTGTGCACCTTTAAATACTGATCCAACTATGAACAGAAAGCCAAGTACCGCACAGACTCCAGAAAATATAAAAGTTATCGATCCTGTTTTTCTTAAGAATCTCCAATCAATAATACTCGCGACACAGAGAACAATGAGCGAAATAGATACCCAAATTATTTGTTTAAAAAAAAGATTATTTACTTCCCCACCATGAGAAGGTAAGAAAGAATTCATAGTCAATATTCCTGCTATACATATAAAGAATATAGCCCCAAATAATATCCAATCTACTGATTCGTATATTTTTCTGATAAATAAAGAGATCATTTAAATCAGATTACCAAATATTTTGTATGTTATTTCTATACGAGCAGGCACCTCCTTACATATATCAGATGATATCTTTTTATATATTGACTCAAGATCACTTGCAGATGGTGCAAAGAAATAATTATCTTCTTTAGATGCGACTTTTTTAAGAAACGACTCGTTTGTTGTTGTACCTAAACCAATAGTATATATACTGACCCCATCTCTTTTCATGCTGTAAGATTCACCTAGCGCCATTTTTTCTGCATAAGCCATGTCCTCTGACTCACTAGCCCCCGTAGGACTTTTTGGGTGAGTGGGAACACCGTCGGTTAGAAGTATTGCTATGTTTGACGCACCTTGAATTCCTCTGCTTGAGATCAATTCTTGCCAACCAAAACGAAGTGCTTCAAAAATATTTGTATACTGAGTACTTGATGCATTTATTTTTATATTAGATATAGCATCCGAAACAGATTCCAAATTTTTCGACAACGGAGCGTCCACAGGATCACTTGCATTAGTCGCAAAAGAAAGAACACCAACAACATCTTGTGAGCCAACATTTTTTACAAACGAATTAGCAGCCTCCTTTGCAGTAGTTAAAGGCTCTGGAGGATTTTGCCCCAAAGAAGACATGGACCCTGATCTATCCAAAAGCAACATGATATTAGAAGATTTTTCACATGCACGAGAACCCAATTCAAAAGGTCTTGGCCAAGTAAAAAATATTGGTACCGATTGATTTTTATTTATATTTTCAACAAAAGTTCTAGAAGCCGCTATCACATTGTCTTTTCCATCAAAGACTGTTGCCACCAATTCAACATTGGAAACATTTTCCACATCATTATTCTTTATCGTAGCTTCAATACGAGGCTTGGTATCCAGACGCAAAAGAGGTGTGTGTGTAATGCTTATATCTGCGTTTGATAAATCATTCTTCTTCCAAGATATAGCTTCACCTAGCTCAAATATTGCTCTTTTAGGTCTAGAGGAATCTTTTGTTATTATCTCCCCCTCAAAGATTCCGACCACTTTATTTTTAGGTAAAATAGTAATACCCTCTCTTTCTGCAATTAAAATATTTTGTTCATCATAAAAAGAAAATTTATAAGGTACACGTATAGCATCCGCATTTGCGTTTGGATTTTCTACGTACACAACAGTACTCCAAACATTTGGGTTCACTTCAAATACTCTCGGGTCGAAGCGTATTATTGGTTTTACAGTATTGTCTCTACAAATAAACTCGCAAGAGCCACCGCAATCAACACCTGTCTCATCTCCATTTTTTATATTGTCATTACAATTAGGAGCCTTGTACCAAAATTTCCAAAATATAGAAAAAGATATTATTGTAAGTACAACAACAATACCTCCTAGGTATATATTTTTTCTACGAGATGCCCATTCGTTCACCGGATTCATAAATACTATTATATCGCAATTTTTTATATTTGTGATAATTTAATTTTATGAACAAAATTTAGTTTCTAATAGAATTAGTATAATTTTTCTTCAAGCTTTGCAAGCTTATCGCGAGCAATCTTAACAAAGCTAATAACATTTTGATTAACAGTAGTTTCTCCGTTATCAGTACAACCTTCATCTAAGTCTGCCATAACATTATCCAAATTTTTTTTAATTTCCTAAACAAGAGTCTTTACATCTTCATTTGATTCTTGTCTTGAACTTGTTTCTTTACCCGAAAAATCCATACCAGCAGTAATACTATCATCTAAAAGCTCAAAATCATCTTTATCCTGTCTTTTATATGGTTTTATACCTTCCATTGTATTCATTATTATTTTAATAGTTAGTATATTATCAGAAAAATAATAATTAATATAGTATTTTGAGTTTTAATAAATAAAAAAAATCGAATAATCTGTTCTGGCGCCTAGCTACTCTCCCCTTTCGAGTACCATCGCCTCAACGAAGCTTAACTGCCGTGTTCGGAATGAGAACGGGTGTGACCTTCGCGATAAAGCACCAAAACACATGATTCGATTTTACTATTTGATTCCTTATATGCAAACCCAATTTAAAAATTGGGTGGAGCACGAGACGGGGTTCGAACCCGCGACATCCCGGACCACCGGGCACTCTACCGCTGAGTTACTCGTGCTCATTAAAAAAGAACAATTTATATTTACATATAAAGAATCAAACTTGAGAATTGTTTTTTGAGACATAAGCCCCATGAAGCAGAATAAAATGTGAAAAATAATTTGAAGTGTATTTTCGAATTTCCTAATAGAATCGGAACATTAGTACGTCTCGGCTCAACACATTGCTGTGCTTACACCTAACGCCTATCAACGTGATCATCTCTCACGGTCCTTAACGATTCCTAATCTTGGGGTGGGCTTCCCTCTTAGATGCTTTCAGAGGTTATCCTTTCCCGACATAGCTACCCTGCGCTGCTCTTGGCAGAACAGCAGGCACACCAGAGGTCAGTTCACTCCGGTCCTCTCGTACTAGGAGCAAATCCCCTCAAGAATCAACGCCTGCAGTAGATAGGAGACCAACCTGTCTCACGCTTGTTACCACAGATTACTCTGTGCAATGGACTATAGCTTCATCTGTTTTCTTCTGTAAATAGAGAAGGAGGAAACTTACCTCGAATGAGATTTGGTATTTAGATAACCATATCATTCATCCCTCCCTCTTCACAAAAGAAAACAAACTGTTGACGTTTAGTCTCTACGGGTACATATCAAAACAAGTGACATTTAACTTCTAACTAGGAACCAAAATTATTTTGGTTAAAAGTTATGTGTTAATTGTTATTATGTTATGTATATTTCCCTCGGTATTATCTCTTTCGAGACTTTACCGATATGAGTCAACTTATTCGTAATTTTTAATCTTGAATTTTCAATTTTAAATTTATTACGACCGCCGTGATTTGATTGTATCTATCTATCTTTCTTAACTTTCTAAATTATATATTCTTGATGGATATATAATTTTTATAAAACGAAAAAACTTATAACAGTAAAATTTGTGTCCCTACATCATTTTGTTATAACAAAATGATCGGGCGAACATTTACAAAGTAAATGTTTTAGCCTCTGAGGATTCAGATTGTGAAGAAGTCTGAGTTTTACTAGCAAGCTAGTAGAAAACAAAACTTCTTCACGGTCTGAACCCAGCTCGCGTATCTTTTTAAATGGCGAACAGCCATACCCTTGGGAGCTTCTCCACCCCCGGGATAAGATGAGCCGACATCGAGGTGCCGAACACTGCCGTCGCTCTGGACGCTTAGGCAGTACCAGCCTGTTATCCCCGGAGTAGCTTTTGTCCGATAATCCTTCGCCGCGTCTAACACGTACGATCGGTTCACTTAGCTCTGCTTTCGCATCTGCTCGACACGTACGTCTTGCAGTTAAGCCAGCTTGTGCCTATACACTATCGCTATGGTTTCCATTCACAGCTAGCTGACCTTAATAGGCTCCTCCGTTACTCTTTGGGAGGATAGCGCCCCACTAAAACTGCCCACCAGACACTGTCTCTTCGCGTTTTTGCCGCGGAGGTTAGAAAATATGTCACAAAAGAATGGTATTTCACTGACGAGTAGATCAGGGCCGAAACCCCAAACATCAAACCTCTCCCATCTATGCTACGCAGTCGAAACATATCCTCAATGTCAAGTTACAGTAAAGCTTCCGGGGTCTTTTCGTCTAACTGCAGGTAACCGGCATCTTCACCGGTATTGTATTTTCACCGAGCGAGTCCCCGAGACAGTTCCCCAGTCGTTACACCATTCGTGCGCGTCTGAACTTACCAGACAAGGAATTTCGCTCAACTATTCCTTCAAGTTGGACTCTATCTTCATCCCTAGATTTTTAGGCTAAATCATTTTGTTATAACAAAATGATCGCCCGAACTTTTACTTTCGTAAAAGTTTTAGGGAGCATGACGTTGGTGCTCTTGTTTGTCATGTTTGGACTAAAACTAAATTACTTTAGTTTAGGTAGCTTCTATTTTGTGTAACTAACTTATTACTGTCTCAAATTGTCTCTTATTAAACTGATTATCTCTATAATTGTCCCAGTCCTTCTGAAATCTTCTTAACGAAAATTCCAGAACCTTAGGACAATTATAGTTATTGCCGACATTCACCAGGGCTTACAACAATCACCGTGAGCATCACGCGAAGCGCGATGCTAAAATCAAAAATTCTAAATCCGAAATCCGAAAATTTGGAATTTGTTATTTATGATTTCGTATTTTGCATCACATTCCATGTGATGCTCAAGACGTCGTTGTTTGACCTTCTGGCATTGGTCAGGTGTCACCCCCTATACATCCTCTTACGAGTTCGCAGGGAGCTGTGTTTTTGATAAACAGTCGCCAGGGATTCTTTAGCTGCGGCCCCAAGCATCACGCGAAGCGCGATACCAAAATCCGAAATTCTAAATCCGAAACAAATTTTAAAATCTTAAATTTAAATATTTAAAACATTTGAATTTTTAATTTATTTATTGTTTCTAATTTGTTATTTATAATTTCGTATTTTGCATCACATTCCATGTGATGCTCAGGGCAGGCCTTATACCGAAGGTACGGCCGCTTTTTTGCCGAGTTCCTTGGGGACATCTCACTCGTTCGCCTTGGTCTTCTCGACCTAACTACCTGTGTCGGTTTACGGTACGGTCTCTATATATGTAATCTTAGAAGTTTTTCTTGGAAGCGTGCTTTGCAAACTCTCCCTGACCGAGGTCAAGAATTGCCCGTATGCTTGGATTTCTGATTAAACAGAACCGCACGGATTTTCCTATGCGATATCCTGATACACGAGACGTCAAATCCAATAATGCGCTTTGCATACTACACTTCGTCCCTCCATCGACATATATAAAGGTCATGGAATATTAACCATGTGTCCATCGGGTGCGACTTTCGTCATCCCCTTAGGCCCGACTAACCCTTCCCTGATTGACATCGGAAAGGAAACCTTAGTTTTTCGGCGTGCACAGTTTTCATGTGCATTGTGGTTACTTGTGCCAACATTCTTACTTCGCAACGCTCCAGCATGGGTCACCCCTTTGCCTTCACTGCGGTTACGAATACTCTCCTACCACACCGTGCTCCGCACGGGCAACTCATAACTTATGACTCATAACAAGTAACCAGAATTTAATTTGGTTAAAAGTTATATGTTAATTGTTATTAGTTGTCTGTGCGAAGCACGATATCCTCAGTTTCGGTACATAGCTTAACCCCGATTATCTTCGGCGCAAAGTCTCTGAATGAGTGAGCTGTTACGCTTTCTTTAAAGGGTGGCTGCTTCTAAGCCAACCTCCTCATTGTCACAGAAACTTCACCGCCTTAAGTGTACTTAGCTATGATTTAGGGACCTTAAATAGAGATCTGGGCTGTTTCCCTTTTGACGAACGGAGCTTAGCCCCCGCCGTCTAACTGCCATGCTTTAACTCTAAGTATTCGGAGTTTGATAGGTCTCGCGAGATTGCTCCCTGTCGAGACCTTCCAGTGCTCTACCCCTTAGAGGAACGCATAGCGCGAACCCAAAAGCTCTTTCGGAGAGAACCAGCTATTACCAGGTTCGATTAGCTTTTCACTCCTTACCACAGGTCATCCGAAGGAATCGCACGACCAACCGGTTCGGGCCTCCATGAGGATTTCTCCTCACTTCACCCTGCCCATGGCAAGCTCACCTGGCTTCGGGTCTAATGTGTACGACACTCTGACAAAAGTCAGAACGCGCTATTAACGCTCGCTTTCACTACGCCTCTGAAGGGTTACTTCTTAGGCAAGCCGCATACATTAACTCGTTGGCTCATTCTTCAATAGGCACGCCATGACGGACAGCACAATGTCGACGATACAAAATCCGAAATTATAAATTCTAAATCCGAAACAAATTTTAAAATCTTAAATCCAAATATTTAAAAAATTTGAATTTTTAATTTATTTATTGTTTCGAGTTTGTTATTTATGGTTTGTTATTTTGCATCACATCCAATGTGCTGCCCGCTCTGACTCCTTGTAGGCATATGGTTTCAGGTCTATTTCACCGCCCTCACCGGGCTACTTTTCACCTTTCCCTCACGGTACTAGTTCACTATCGGTCTCTGTAAGTATTTAGCCTTACCGGTTAGTTCCGGCAGATTCCCCCGAGCTTCTCGTGTCTCGAGGTACTCAAGAATAAGAACAAGAAAGACTATTTGTTTTCAATTACGGGACTATTACCCTCTGGGGTGTTTCTTTCCAGAAACTTCTTCTAACAAATAATTTTTTAACTTTCCTTGTATAAATACAACGTTCTCATCTTACAACCCCCACGCATCACGCGAAGCGCGATGTAGAAAATCCGAAATTCTAAATTCTAAATCAGAAACAAATTTTAAAATATTAAATCCAAATATTTAAAACATTTGAATTTTTAATTTAGATATTGTTTCGAGTTTGTTATTTTAGATTTCGTATTTTGCATCACATTCCATGTGATGCGCAGGTTTGGGCTTCTCCGCTTTCGCTCGCCGCTACTTACGGAATACTTTTTAGTTTCTTTTCCTCCTGGTACTGAAATGTTTTACTTCCCAGGGTGAGCTTCTTTTTATTTTATATAAAAAGATAACTTGCAAGCAAGTTGGGTTTCCCCATTCGGAAATCTCCGGATCGAAGGTTACTAGGCACCTCCCCGAAGCTTATCGCAGCCATGTTACGTCCTTCATCGCCTTACAGAGCCAAGGCATCCACCATACGCCCTTGAATTTCCTATTAGGAAATTCAAAAACCACTTGTCCGATTATTTTTTTAAAATAATTCAGGACATTTTTATTTTTCATTTTATTCTGCTTCATGAGACCTAAAAGATCTTCAATCAGCAATTCTCTCTCCACTTACAACAAACAAAGACCCCCTAAAACATTTTGCTATGCAAAATGTTCGGGCGACATTTTGCATAGCAAAATGTTTAGCCGAACAACGCAAAACAAAAAGTTTTAAAAGCGATGTTGCAGTGGTATTTAATTGTCAAAATTCATTCGTGCTACCGTAACTGTATTTTCTACCCTCTTTTAGTTCGATCTTAATTCGAATCAAAAGAGGAAAGAAAAAACCGCTTTTTCGAAGCGGGCTCATGTTAAGCCAGAGGATACTATACCCTCTATTTACGCTTCAGAATTAAATCTAATAAAATCAACATGTGTTCACAAGTATACACGCATATTTAAAGCTGTCAAATACTTAAATTACATAGTCTGTGGAGATATTGTGAACAACAAAAAACGCCGTTTTAGGCGCCTTTTGTTATCATCAAAAAATGATATTTAAATTACTTACGATCAGACATTTCTTTGCCTATTTTCTCAATCAATTTTGAAGCAGCTTCTTGTCCACCAAGACCAAAAGATAGTCCGAGAGCAAGAGAGAAAGCAACAACAAGACCTGTAAAGATTGTTTGTACAAATGCAGCCGCTATGCCAAGTTGAGATAGCGCTACAAGTATTGCAAACACCCATATTACCCATCCTGTGAGAGTTGATATAAATCCAGCAGAAGATATTCCAGCAGTCATTGCAGAAGAAAGAACTATTTTTTTCAAGACATCAGACATGATGCCAGCTGCAATAAGTATAAGTACTGCGACTATAACTTGTGGAAGATAATTTAATATATCTTTCAAGAACATAGTAACTTGAGATAAGTGCAACACATCAAAAGCTCCAATAAAGAATACGAGCATGATGAACCATTTAACAAGTCCACCTAGAAACATACCAGTATCGAGCATCACTCCTCCTTTGCTCAAAAATTCTTCTACGCCAGCTTTTTTCAAAGCCTCATCAACTTTTAGAGCTTTTACTATTTGATAGACTACTCTACCAAAGAGAGATCCTATCCCCCAACCCAAAAGAGCTATCAAAAGAGCCACCACCAAATTTGGAACAAAGCCGATGACTCCTAACCACAAATTACTGAAAGAAAGAGCCAAAACATCACTCCATGTATTTAACATCATAAAACTAAGATTTATAATAAACTAATAATTATACAATAAATATATACCCTTGGCAGTATTACTACAAGGATAGTTTGTTGATGATTTTCTCGTGAGGGAAATCAACCACGTCTCTTATTAGCTTATCAAAAATAGAATATCTGTATTTAAATTCGCTTGTTTCAAATACAGCATAACGTATTTCCTTACCTATCTCTGATTCAATAGTCCTTATTATGTTCTCTAAAAATCCAAGCTTAAGATTGTCCCCTACAACCAAAAGGTCTAGTCTGCTTTCTGGATCTTTTATAAATACACCAGCAATTATAAGTAGCTGTATTTTTCCTGCTCTAGATATTTTTTGAACAATATCACTATGTTTAAAAGGATTCACATTTGAAAGGAAAAGTTCCATTGCTTCTATGTAAGGAAACTTTGGATCAAGAGTCCACCCGTTTGCTCTTTTGCGCATAACCTCTATATTTCTATTTCTCTGAACTTTAACTTCTTTTATATAAAATTTTGGTTTTATAAAATTTATTTTTTCTAAATTATTTATTTCTTTTCTGGCGACAGAAGCAGACACTTTGCTTCTCTCTGAAGCCTGAGCTATGTCGTATACAGATTCTGGATTAAGCAAAAAAAGCTTAATCAGTTTTACTTTTGCAGAGCTACCAAAAAGTTTTTCTAAAATATCCATGAGTCGTATTCTATCAGTTCAATTGCTTATTTCCAAATAGTTGATTTTTTAATATAAGCATGATTTTATTTATAAAGGAGAACTTGAAATATGCTACGAGAGATGGTCTGTATTAACGGTAGCCGACTTCTTGACTGCATGCCCATTAGTATTTGTTTTTACGTTACTCATTTTGATTATCTGTTTTGTCACATGGGTAACAAATGAATGCTTGCGCAAGTAAACAAAAGCCCCGAGCGCACTACGCGCTCGGGGCAATCTTATTTACAAATAGTTGATTTTTTATCTTATATATGTTTTAATAATTGAAGCATGTACATAATACAAACTTACACCCTAGACAGGTTCTCTGAGCGAGATCAGGAATTGAGCTCCTACGGAGGTTACAATAAAATCGAGGGAGCCAAAAAGGCCTTAAGAATAAACGGTTGGAAAAATCAAATCTGGGAAAAAGACAAAAGGTTTTACCCAGAAAACGTAGGCTCGTGTATTAGGGTCATGAAGGACTCTCGGCACGACGGCCAAAAGATAGATCCAGACGATTCTTATACACTCCTAGGGGCAAAGATCATTCTGATCAAACCCCTCCCTGCTTCAGGAAGAAAGCGTAAGAAAAGTTAGTTCAACAACAGAAAGCCCCGAGCACACTACGCGCTCGGGGCAATCTTATTTATAATTATTTTAATGTCACTTTGTCACACATAATTTATTCGTCGTCACTCATAAATTTGCGCGACCCCGGCTCGGTATCGTTCGTTGCTACTCGCGATATACCTCCGCCCGAAAAGTGACTGAAATAAAATGTGCAGACATTTTATTTCAATGTCACTTTTCCAAAATAAAATCACTACCCTTAGGTAGTGATTTTATTTTGTCCAAAATTACTTAAGGGTAATTTTGCCTCCTTTGGCCGAAATTTACTTTATGGGTAAATTTCGGCACCTCCGGTAGGTAATTTGCCTCCTTGGCAAAATTTTCACTAGTGGTGAAAATTATGCACGGCTAGAAAAGTACACTTTTAAATAATAAATTATTTAAGTGTTACTTTTCCACCCGCCTCCTCGATTTGTTTCTTCAAGTTTTCTGCGTCTTCTTTCTTCATGTTCTCAGCCAAAACAGCAGGAGCAGCATCTACCTTGTCTTTTGCATCTTTAAGACCAAGAGCAAGTACTTCTTTTACGACTTTAATAACAGCAACTTTCTGTGCACCAGCATCAGTTAACTCTACTGTAAATGTAGATTTTTCTTCTGCAGCAGCACCAGCAGCCGCAGCAGGACCGGCAGCAGCAACAGCTGTAGCTGATACGCCAAATTTTGATTCAAAAACTTTAACAAGTTCGTTCAAATCAAGTACTGACATTTTTTCTATTTCTTCTACTATTTTTGCGAATTTCGCAGGAACCACTACATCATCTTTTTTTACTTCGTCCATAATTTTATATTAAATTATAAATATCAAATTTTAAATCCGAAACAAATTATAATGTTTTAAACATTTAAATATTGTTTCGAGTTTTATTTTTCGTATTTTGTGATTATTAATTTTTACGTTCTGCTATTTGTCCAAGCGCGATAGCAAATCTCTGTATAGGAGAATTGATCACGTTTACAAACATACCTCTAAGTACATCTTGTGATGGTATAGATGCAATACTCAACATTTCTTCTTTTGTTTTATATTCCCCATCAAATACACCACCTAGGATAGAAACTTTTCCTTCAAGATTTTTTTGGAAACCAAAAATAGATCTTGCAGGAGCAAGCAAATCTTCTCCATATGCAACAGAGAGTTCACCTGCGAGTTCTGGCATTTCACCTTTTATTCCAAGAGTGTTTAAGACTCTTTTGAATAAAGTTTTTTTGGCTACAACATATCCAACATTCTCTGATCTTAAAGCTCTTCTTATGATAGAAGAATCTTTAACAGAAAGCTTATCGAATCCAACAAAAACTATAGACTTTGAATTGGAGACGGCTTTTTCAAGACCAGATATTATTTCTTGCTTCTTTGCTTTTGTAATTGCCATAAATAATAATTTTATATTTATTAATTCGACCTTGTATTGACGACGAGTCTGTTTAAAAAACAAGACAGGAGAAAGTAGTGTAAAAACACAAACTTCTACACAGGATTTATATCGTAAATACGATACCCATGGTCTCCGAAGTCAACCAGTACAATATATCACGTATATAAAAAATAGTCAAACTAGTTAAATATATTTTTAACAAACTTCCACATTTTAGACATAACACTTTTTTGAGGCACAGACTCATATAAAACATTAGTACTTGTAGATGTGGTGGCTAAATCTACTTTAGAATTTAATACACCAGCAGTATTTTGTGTTGTCTGATTATAATATTTTTGTTCTTGAATACTTTTAACATATTCTATATTTGAAGATATCAAATTATCTGTATTCATTATTTGAGACACCAAAACGCCGGAAGCGTTTTTAAGAGTAACACCTTTCATTGAAGTGTCCCCTCTCATATTTAGTAGACTTTTATCAAAACGCATCGTTGCTTTTGGCAATACAATTGTATCTGGTTGAAATATAAATCCCATTCCATCTTTTTCTATTTTCCAATTAAACAAATTTATCTCCGTATCACTATTATTAGTTATATCTATAACACCATCTGATTCCGACATAGATATTTTTGCATCATCAACAAAAACTTTTATTCTACTAACAGAAGAAATATCTCCGCTTTTTGCATTTAAAACAACTACATATTGACCAGGATATTTAAAAGTATGTTGTACATTTTGACCAACGCCTACATGACCATCTCCGTATGACCAATTGAATTCAATTTTTGAAGAAATATTTGAACTCTTTTTTACCAGAGCCTGAAAATACAATACATTACCAGGAGTGGTTACCCTGTCTTTGCCAATATCAACATCCAAAGAAGAATTTCCCAGTGGCAAATTTGTACTACTGAGAGACCCGCTCTTAGTAGCAGAGTTACTGCTTGAAACATTGTTTTGTGAAGAAACAAGTGAACCACTAGTTTCTCCTATCTTGATGACTTGAGTAGCAGTAAATTCTTTTGAGCTGTTGCGTCCGGTAGCCTTCACTGTCAGAGTACACTCTCCTTCTGTACTATCGCGATAATAAAAAGTGCGATTAGAAGTATTGACACTCATAAACTTCGTAGCAGGATTACCACTGCTATTTAAAAATTCTCCAGAATCGCAAGAAGATGTAAAAGCGAGGTCTAAAGTTTCTGTGGCAGGAGATGCACCCCCACCATCTTGAGTCTGTATAGTTATGGCTTCTGAAAGAGTATTTTTACTTATAGTCTGAGGAGATGTTGTGAAGACTATTTGACTAGGGTCGGCATAAACAAAGAGTGGGAACAAAAATACGAATATGATTATAAAAATGTTTTTTATAAAACTATTTTGCATTGATTACTTTTTGGTGTTTTTTGGACTACTTGCTTGATCCGCAGATGCAGTGCTTTGAATGTCAGATACAAAAAGCATGAGCAAGAGACCGACAGATACTATACAAAGAAACCCTAGCGTGAATTTAAAAAAAGATTTATCAAAATATCTCATCTTGTAGTGAAAAATGGTATTGCTTTAAAAAGCATTGCTCACTTTTATAATTAAATGATTATTAAACTCAATCTTACACATTTGTTTTGTATTATCTCGTATATTTTTTTAATGCCATTTTCTACTACGGGACTCATTACACAAATTGTAACAAACGTATAAAAACGAGCAACGAACATCTTTACCTTTTTTAAAAAATTTGTATGATACAAAAAGGAGGTTCTTACGAAAAAGCGAAGAAATAAAAAAATCAGGCCGGACATAAAAGAAACCAAACACCACCGAAAGCCACAGAGTATCGGTGGCAACGGTAGAAAGAGAAACATCTCTTTCGTGCCCAGGTTTCTACACGACGCCTGGCACACCTTGTTTTACAACGAGGACGTGGCCACTGTGTTTAAGCTTTTCCAAGACTACTGGGAAATATTTGGGTGGTACCCAAAATCCAATACCCAAAGAGACAGGGACAAGGAGTGGATCGGAGGAAATGAATCCAGACGCCGAAAACAAAAAGCATGGCGAGTGCTTTTTGGAAAAAAGAGTTTAGAGGCAATCGTGGGGACAATAAACCGGACATGGATAGATCCGGACTACAGAATGATTGTTGTTTCCAAGGGTTGTAAAAAAGAAGTGTTTCTTGGCACAACCAGAAAAGCTCAAACTCAATGAGCTCATGAGAATCGGCACACCTCACTGGTGTGCCGATTTTTTCATTGGATTAAATTTAAAATCAAACAGAAAGACCGGTCCCTTGCGGGACCGGTCTTGAATGAGTGCACTACCAGAGAACAGTACATTCATCTGGCGCGAGCAGGAAAAACGGAGACTGAACACGCTCGAGCAGTTTAGCCTCTTGCTCCTTACCATTTTTCCGCAAAGCACTGACGAGTACAGGCTGTCTGATGATCCTCTGCTGAGCAGAGGAATCTTCGAGCCATTCCTTTGGCGGAGAAAGCGTCCTTATCTCTTCTTCAGTCGCGACAAGGACTTTCAGTCCAACCATCGCAGACACAACCGACTGGTCAACCAGTCTTGCAAACGAGCCGTTCACCTGACGGATCTCAACAAAACGAGCTCTCTTCATGAACACTGATAAGTGCTCCTTTCTTTTACCTACAAAAAACAATAACTCTTACTGCAAAAAATGTAAAGTGTTCCTATTGTGAATATATGGAAACGGCCACCCAGTGATGGGTGGCCGTGAACTACTGAACAATCTTACACAAACTACTCTGTATTTCGAAAATAGTACAAGGAGGAATAGTACCAGATTCCAAAGAAAATGGTTTTCCTTCTTTGAGTTCTATTGCGGTACTAATAACCTCAAAAGGAACAGAGAAACAAAGTGGGTCATACTGTGTTTCAATTACACTAACAAACAACTCTAATCCCACAATACGTTCTCCAATCCTGTACCTAGCAAAGGTGTGGAAATTATTCCCTTTGGGCTTTTTCAGAACCATCACCTTAAATGTCAATAACTTTTGTTTTTCCATCACATCCTCCAAAAACACAATACAATATTACATAGAATTAGTCAATCAAAACAAAAACACCACGACTTGCGTCGTGGTGTTTTTGTTTTCTTACCTTCAACTAACCGAAGTCAGTCTTAGGATAAGCTAACCGATTAAGGGAAGCTTACGTCAGATGTTCTCCAATCTGTCTCACCAGCCATGAAGTTTATAGTACCAGCTGTACCATTTGCAACGTATGCAACTCCTTCAAGACCAACTGAGTACAATCCAGATGTAAGAGGAGCTGAAGCGCCACGTCCTACGATTTGGAATGTTACAGGGATAGTAACTTCGTTTCCTTCAGAAAGCGTAAAGCTGTTTGAAAGACCAGATGTAGTTACTCCACTTGGTGTTGTGTAAGATGTTGATGTAGCGAAGCTACTTACACCAGAATCAGCACCGTTTCTGTAAACTTTGAAGGATGCGTTTGAAGTACCGAACATTGGGCTACTTGAAGCAGCTGTACCAAACATAAGATCAGCTCCGAGTGCTTTAACCTTTACATTGAATGTAGCTGTCAAAGTTGAAGTTGATATGTTGTTTGCACCACTAGTTTGAGGAGCACCATTTGTTACAACACTCTTAGATACAAGAGTTACTTCAGGACCAACATTTCTTACACCAATTTGGTAACCAACAGCTGATCCTGTTTTTTCAGAAGCATCTAGAGAGTCACCAGTTGTGTTTTCAGCGATCATACCAGTTGAAGAAGCTGTAACTACGAAGTTAGCAAGAGTAGCGTTAGCGTCTCTTATGTCAACTTTAACAGTCAAAGTCTTTGTAGTGTCTTTTGCAATTGTGTAATCAAAGTCTGAGAAGTTTGCGAAACCAGCTGTTACAGAAGCGTTGTCAAGTTCTGTAGAACCCTCAAAGAGGTATACAGTTGTTGAAGCATTTGCTCCTCCAGCACCAGTCTTAGCCACACCGATGATTGCATCTGTGATTGTAACCGCATCCTTTTCAGCCTTTACATCAAATGTAAGTACAGTGAGCTTATCAAGTTCGTTTTCATTAGAACCTGAAGAAGCTACTACGTCCATTTTCTTAGGGCTTGAAGTATTTAGAGATACTTTAAGTGTTGCTGAATCAGCAAGAGTATCATCTATAGTTGTACTTCTAGATATACTTGTACCACCAGCGTATTGGTCGATACCAGCACCATCTACTCCACGAACTCCATCAGTAGCCAAAGTTATTGTCTTTGAGCCTTGATCAGCAGAGTCTATAGAAGAAAATACGTCAGCTTTAATCACAATGTTCTTCTTAGTTCCTTTTGGAACAACAAGATTGAATCCTGATATTGTGACGAAGTAATTACTTCCATCTTTGATAACTGTAGAAGAATTTAGATCTACAGAAGCCAAAGTATCAGAACCGCTAGTTACATAAAACTTTCTGTATATTTTATTGTAAATAGAAGTTGAGTTACCAAGAGCTATTTTAACTCTTTGGATTGCAATGTCAGAGTTTTTAGCTTCTGCATCGAAACCTAAGATAGCAACCATAGAATCACCCTCGTAAGCTGTAGAAACCAAACCTGCGTTTGATTGAGTTACAGCAAGAGTACCTTCTGCACCAACTGTTGTGATAGAACCACCTGTTGTAGTTGTTGAACCACCTGTTGTTGTAGTTGTACTTCCGCCCATAGCATTAAGCTTTGCGCGAGTTATAGGACCGAAGTATCCAGAAGCAGGACTGATGCCAGCCTCTGCTTGGTATTTAGCCAATGCAGCTCTTGTAGCTGGACCAAAGAAACCATAAGCTACGCCAGCTGGCATAGTAAGGTATCCTTTAGAAACCAACCATTTTTGAAGAGCTTCTACTTCTGCTCCTTTTGAACCTACTGTAAGGTTGCTAGTAAATGTCATAGACATACTTGTTGATGTACTACCTCCAGCTACTTGAGCTTGAAGTTGTGCAATCATAGCAAGCAAGCTATTGATTTGTGCTGTAAGTTCAGCTGTAGTTTGAGCACCTGCTGGCATAGCCACTGCACTCGCAACCATTGTGAAAGCCACAACACCTGCAAACAATTTTGATTTTAATTTCATAATTTTGAATTCGATTAGGATTTCAGTTTATTGTAATAATTTTTGAAATCATTAACCGATTATATAAGTATCTACTTTTTGTCTTGGTTAAAGACAGTAAATACTCCACTAATAAATAATACTAATTTTCTAACAATTCCATTTTTGATTTTAGATTTTTAACCTAAATTCAAAAAAGAACTTCAACTAAAAACTAAACTATTTCTGTAATCGACAAAAAATAGTTGTTTTAGTGACAAGGATTTTAGGGGTAATTCGGATGAGCAACAACAAAGGTACAAAAATCTGAATTTCGGAAAAACTCTCTCTATTTATTTTTCAATGAACAATACTTACTGCCTTAGTTTACCGCCCTATTTGAATACCCGCAAAATAATACTTGTGGATAAAGCGGTACATGCAAGTATTGCACATTTATTGTAAATGGTCAATTTATATAAAGAGTTTTATATTTAGTGAATAAATCAAAAAAACCTTTATATAATCGAATATTTACTCCATCTTCTTTCGCCTTCTTTTTTAATTTTGCCTTCTTTTATAAGAACCATTAATTCTCTCTGGATTGTCTTTTCGCTACAACCGACTATATTAGGAACTATGTCCTTTATACTAACCTCTCCATGTCCTTTAATAAAATCAAATATGGTTTCTTTTCTTACGTCTTTTCTTTTATGTGATTTATTATTTGTATTTGTGTTTTTTATATAAACACTTGGTGCAGAATTATTGTTTACAGAATGTTCAATGAGCTTGTTGTTATTTTCTTGAACAGGAACATCCTGTACACCTTCCCTATTTAAATAATCTTTATTTGGATTAGAAAAATTCTGATCATCAAAAATATTTTTTATAGATAGAGAAGTGTTCGAGTTAAGACTTACAAAAAAATTATTGAGCTCTTTTAGAAAAGAATTGAACTCTTCCTTTAGAATCTCCGCATTCATTTTTGAAACAAGCTGAGCAACAGAAGCTATGTCTAAAAGAGACATAAGCTCAAGAGTCTTTTTTTCTATTTCTCCAAATATTTTTTGTGCATCAAAATAGCTTGTGTCTTTTAAATTTACAGAAAGGGACACTATGTCTAACGATAGTCTTTTTATCTTAATCTTTAGGTCATCACTTCTATCTATTAAGTCCGATACAAGAAAAACCGCAGCTGCTAGCTTGTTTGATTTATTATATATAGCTAAAAAACCAGATTTATTCGCCGTATTTAAGAATCCGTTTTTTATGTCTTTTTGGTTATTTATTTGTATTATATCGTTCATATAAGACTTATTATTATGACCTTTATTTAAAGGCTGTCTTTTATATTATATACTATAAGACATATAAAGTCAAGTGTAAAATTCATCCCCTCTTTAGGACAAGAATAGTATGTCTTTAACTAGTAGTCAACCATTTAGTCATTGATAAGATTGTGGCCTATAAAATTATGCAGTGTTTTTGTGCGACCCATAATATCTATATGATATGATTTATACATTATGGGTAGAAGAAAAATAAACAAAGAAGAAAAAACTGGTTCAAAAGAAATACTGCAAACGAGACCTCTAAAAGATGAGACTCTTTCTTGGATAATAGCTATTTTATGTTTCGTGATTTCTATTTTTTTTATTCTGGCATACTTTAATAAAGCAGGGCCGGTCGGATCAAAATTATATGAATGGTTTGGAATACTTTTTGGTATAGGTTATTTCCTTATCCCTATAACTTTTTTCATACTGGGCACATCTTTTACTCAATCCATAAAAAAAGAATTCAGCACTGCAAAATTTATCGGTGCCACTCTTCTTTTTATATCCGCACTCGCACTTCTTGACCTATCTTTTACAAACAAAGGAGGACTTGTGGGTGGCGTACTTCACAAACCTCTCGTACTACTTTTTGATGTATATGCAGCGGCAGTAATATTGGGTGCTCTTATAATAGTAAGTATGTTAGTAATATTTGATACGCCTATAAATCTTTCTTCAATTAAATCAATATTTGGAAAGAAAAATGAAGAAGAAATCGAGCAAGATAATTTAAGTGATGTAAAAATAAGAGCAGGAAATACTGATATAAAAGTAGATGGTAAAAATAACGATTCAAAATCTGAACCAAAGATAAACATCCCAACACCAAGTAAAAAAATATCAGACGAAGACAGTGCTGGTATAGGTATACAAAAAAGTAATATATCTTTTAAACCATGGAACCCTCCTCCTCTATCTTTACTTGAAAGAGACAAAGGCAAACCAGAGGTTGGGGATATAAAAGCAAACGCAAATATAATAAAAAGAACTCTCCAAAACTTCGGCATCATAGTAGAGATGGATGAAATATCTATTGGACCATCCGTAACGAGATATGCGCTCAAACCAGCAGAAGGTGTGAAGCTTTCAAAAATACTAAACCTTCAAAACAACCTAGAACTTGCTCTTGCGGCTCACCCAGTAAGAATTGAGGCGCCTATACCAGGTAAATCTCTTGTGGGTATAGAGATACCGAACACCACAAAGACAATGGTGGGACTCGGGTCACTACTTGCACAACCAGATTATAGGGACTCAGAAAAACCTCTTATGGTTGGGCTCGGTAAAAGTATTACTGGCGCATCACTATTTTCAAACCTAGCGAAAATGCCCCACCTGCTCATAGCCGGGGCAACAGGTAGTGGAAAATCCGTAACAATACACGTCATCATCAACTCTTTGTTATTCAGAAACTCACCTGAAAATTTGAAGTTTATAATGATTGACCCAAAAAGAGTCGAACTTACTCTGTACAACAAGATAGGACACTTGCTTACACCCGTTATCACCGATCCAAAGAAGGCAATAATGGCTCTAAAATGGGCAGCAAAAGAGATGGATAGACGCTATGACATACTGGAAAAAAATAAAGTCAGAGATATCGAGTCGTATCACAAAAACATACTTTCCCCTGCCCTAGAAAAATACAAAAAAAATACAGAAGGAGAGGCTCCAGAACTCATGCCATATATAGTAGTGGTGATAGATGAGCTTGCCGACATTATGCAATCATATCCAAGAGAACTTGAGGCGGGTATAGTAAGGCTTGCACAGATGAGTCGCGCCGTCGGTATCCATCTTATACTCTCCACACAAAGACCTTCTGTAAATGTCATAACAGGACTAATAAAAGCAAATGTGCCGACTCGTATAGCGCTTCAAGTGGCATCACAATTTGACTCTCGTACAATCATAGATGCAGCAGGTGCAGAAAAACTTCTTGGTGCAGGAGACATGCTCTTCCAATCAGGAGACATGGGAAAACCAGTACGCCTACAGTGCCCATATATATCCGAATCAGAGGTTAAGAAAGTATCAGAATATCTAGCAAGGAGTGTTGAGGACGAGATTCCGACGGACATAAGCATGGAAGCAGAAAATATTAAAAACTCTATCTTCTCTTCCACTTTAGGAAATAACGATAGTGACGTGGACGATGATATGTATGAAGATGCGAGAGAGACCGTGATTCAAGCGGGTAAAGCTTCAACATCATTCCTTCAAAGAAAACTTCGCATAGGCTACGCAAGAGCAGCAAGACTCATGGACATTCTCGAAGAGAAAGGTGTAATAGGTCCGGGCGATGGAGCAAAACCAAGAGATGTATTAATAAAAGGAGAGAACGGTCCCCTAACAGAAGATAACCCAGAGGATGAATCAGCTTAGATTAGACAGTTGTGAAAGAGGTTTTAATGTACGCAAAATAACTTTAATATTTGCAGTATTGCTGCTTGTGCTATATGGATTATTTAACGCGAGAAACCTAATATTAGGACCTTCTATTGAAATATACTCGCCCAATATCACATATTTTGAAACAAACGAAAAAATTCTACTTGTAAGTGGAAAAATAAATAATTCAACCTACACAAGCCTAAACGAAAGACCCATATATTTGAACACGGAAGGGCTATTCCAAGAAAAATTGCTCCTTTCACCAGGGTTTAATATAATAGAGATAAAGGCAAAAGACAGGTTTCAAGTCGAGAAAAAAGAAACGCTGAGTGTATATTATAAGGAAAATTAATCATCGTATTTCGCTAGCCGTCCTCTAATGGACGTATCGGACGGGTCTCACGACACGATTTGCTAATCGCACTATTTAACTAAATCACATATGAAAAAAGGAAAACCAACAAAAGAACCAAAAGGTACAGATTCCCGCATAGAAGACACACTAAAAGAAATAAAAAATAAATTTGGTGATGACTCTATAATGAAATTGGGCGACAAGCCACATGTAGATGTAGATGCAATCTCTACAGGATCAATCGGACTCGATGCAGCACTTGGTGTAGGAGGTATGCCTCGTGGACGCATCATAGAAATATTTGGTCCAGAATCAAGTGGTAAAACTACCCTATCTCTGCATGTAGTAGCAGAAGCTCAAAAGAAAGGTGGTATATGCGCATTTATAGATGCGGAGCACGCGATGGATCCAGAATACGCTGGCAGACTCGGAGTTAAAATAAATGAACTTCTAATCTCTCAACCGGACAACGGAGAGCAGGCTCTTGAAATAGTCGATTCGCTCGTACGATCCGGAAAGCTAGATGTAATAGTCGTAGACTCTGTCGCAGCACTTACTCCAAAAGATGAAATCGAAGGAGACATGGGCGCACACCATGTCGGTAAACAAGCTCGTCTCATGTCTCAAGCACTTCGCAAACTAACAGCAATAGTAGCAAAATCCAAAACAGTAGTTATATTCATAAACCAAATAAGAATGCAGATAGGTGTGATGTTTGGTAATCCAGAAACAACTCCAGGAGGAAAAGCTCTAAAATTTTACACATCTGTACGTATAGACATACGCCGTATTGCTCAAATAAAGAAAGGAGAAGAAATAATGGGTGGACGTATTCGTGTAAAAGTAGTCAAAAACAAAGTGGCTGCCCCATTCAAACAAACAGAATTTGACCTTATGTACAACGAGGGTATTTCTCGTGAAGGAGAGATGATTGCTCTAGGAGAAAAGATGGGTATTATTCAAAAATCAGGAACTAGTTATGGATACGGGGAAGTAAAACTCGGACGCGGATACGACGCGACTCGTCAATTCTTGAAAGACAAAGAAAATAAAAAAATAGCAGAAGAGATACTCAAAAAAATTCGTGCGGGACTTCACAACAACGGAGGATCTGTGGTTCCAGTCAAACCAGGCGAAGTTGAAGATGGTGGAAGCGAAGCTGAGGCGGAGAATGAATAGGTAAAAAATAAAAAAACAGGAAACCGGCGAAGCAGATTCCCTGCCTCGCCGGTTTTAGTCTTTGATTACCAAAAGATTGATTTTGTCACCATGAAGGATAACAAGTTTACCGACAGCTTCTTCTTCAGTGTCTCCGGTTGATTGAAAAACAGTACCGGCGATTGTAGCAGAAAACTTCCAACCAAACATGGCCTTAATTAAAGACACCTCTATTCGAGTCGTCATATAAAGCATCCCTCCTTTTTATAAGTTACATCTATTAATTATTTTTATCAAGCAAGCATAGAAAAAGGCCGGGGTTGATTCCGGCCTTTGTGCCCTCTTGGGACTTTTACTCTTCGGCGTCGTTTTTACGCCGGAGAAATACAATTCCAAGAAACAGAATTGTCACAACGGCACAAACAACCCGAAATATTCCGCCATCCATCACTTAGCTCCTTTCTTTACGGCGACGCAAGCACCACCACTAAGACCATCAGTACGATCGACCCATTTATGATCTTTTGTAAACACGCATTCGACGCGTTTAAAGATTGTATAAACTGATTTGGTCACGCTGGGTGCAATCATAATCAACACAACAACCAAGACGCCAATCATAATAGCGTATTCAATAAGATCCTGAGCACGGGTGTCCCGCTTCAGGAGCCTTACACAACGGTTCAACATATTGTTGTACCCTCCTGCATTTAATCAAAACATATTATTTATATAAAAGTCAAGTAGAAAAACTGGCTTAAAATAAGTATACTGAGACTTCTCTACAAATTAAGTTAATAAAACAAATGTTAGAATACAACGAAATAACACTTGGAAAAGTGATCATATTTGATGGTGAGCCATGGGAAGTTATCGCCTCTCATGTTTTCCGCAAACAACAAAGAAAGCCGGTCAATGCAACCAAGCTCCGCAACATGATAAGTGGCAGAGTAACAGAAAACTCTTTCCATCAATCAGAAAAAGTTAAGGAAGCGGATATTGATATGAAAGATATTAAGTTTATTTATGAAGCAAAGGGAGAATATTGGTTCCATGAAGACGGTAGTCCGAGCAAGAGATTTGCACTCAAACAAGAGCAAATCGGAAATGGATATCAGTTTCTAAAAAAAGATGCCCTACTCAAGGCAATGATTTTTGAAGAAAAAGTTATAGGAGTAAAAATGCCTATTAAAGTAGAACTCAAGGTTGTCGAGGCTCCCCCATCTACAAAAGGAAACACTGCTCAAGGTGGCAACAAAGTGGTGAAAGTTGAAACTGGCGCAAGCGTAAACACTCCTCTTTTCATCAACGAAGGCGACATAATCCGCATCAACACAGAAGACGGTCAATACACAGAGAGAGTGTAAAAATAATTTTTGTCACAAAACAAAACAGCTCATCATGAGCTGTTTTGTTTATTAACTTTAGATTGATTATCTACTCAAGTAAGGCAAGAGTGCCATGAAGCGAGCTCTTTTGATAGCTTCAGCGAGCTTCTTTTGATATTCGGTAGACACACCTGTGCGCTTCTTTCCCAAAATACGTGCATGTGGGTTTACAAACTTTTTCAAAAGTTCTGTATCTTTATAATCGACATACTTTATGTTGTTTTGTTTAAAGTAACAATTTTTCTTAATGTTCATTTTTCTAATTTTAAATATTTAATGTTAAATTTTGAATTCCTTAAAACGGAATATCGTCTGCATTTATCTCTTCTTCTGGATATTCGATTGCTGGCACTTCTTCTTTCTTTGACTCTGTTTGTTTGTTGTCATAAGAAGCTCCTGTACTTGCACCACCACTCTTTGGTCCAAACTGAATCCTGTCTGCTACAATTTCTGTACGATATCTCTTTGTACCATCTTGAGCATCCCAGCTTCTAGTTTGAATTCTTCCTTCCAAAAATAGAGCATTTCCTTTGTGCAAATATTGCTTTACAAGTTCTGCCTGTTTACCAAAGACTACAACGTTGTGATAGTCGACAGATTCTTGTTTTGCCCCATTCTTATCTTTCCAGACTCTATTAGTAGCAACAGCAAGCTCACAAACTTGGGAACCAGACGGAAGAGCTTTTAATTCTGGCTCTCTTGTTAGATTCCCATATATGATCGCTTTGTTTATGTACATAATTTTAATTAGTTAAAAACCAATTTATAAAGTCTCTCCTACTACAAGATCGTCTATACTTTTATCCATTTCTTCTTCTGAAACTTCAGGTTTTGATTCTAATACAACATCTTCTACAACCTCAGAATTATCCTCATCCTTTTTAACTACAGGAGCCTTTGGTGTATGTATTGTATTTTCTCTTACTGTTTTTACAATAATAAATCTAAGCAATGTTTGCATTGTGTCCAATTGAGCTTTTACTTCATTGATCAGACTTCTGTCTAGTTCAAATTTTACCCAACCAAAAAATGCTTTGTTAAAATTGAGATTTTTTGTGTCTATCTTTTTTGTAATATCGTATGCAAGTGAGCGCATTTGTGGAAACTCTTCTGCTATCACCACCCCTGCCTTATCTGACACAAATGAGTGTATTTTTGATACATGAGATTCTACTTCACTCTCCGCTACTGTTGGTAATATGTGATATCCGATTTCGTATATCTCTATATCACCTAAATCTTTTGTTTTTTCATCCATAATAATAACCAAACGGGTACCAAACCAATGGTTTGATATAGAAGCGTTATAATAAAGTGCTTCGGATTTGGTAGCTCTACCATACCATAAACTGTATATTTTGCCAATTTTTATAAAAAATAATAGGTGTGCAGAGTTCCAGCTCTACACACCCTCGAGTTTGTCGTTCGATCGCGAAAAGCAACGAAACGGTAAACTACCATTAGTATACTTAAATACTAAATTGGCGCAATAAAAGCAAGATTATGCAATCCCCAAACCAAACAATCTTATAGCGTTATTCTTTATCTTTTCCGCCATTTCATCAACACTCACACCCTTTATCTCTGCCATGCGTTTTACCACCTCTATCACAAAACTAGGTTCATTGCGCTTCCCCCTGTGAGGCACAGGTGCCACAAATGGAGCATCAGTCTCTGACATTATAGAGTCTATAGGCACAAAATCTATCACACTATCGTAATCGTGTGTAAAAGTGATGACTCCTGTAAAAGAGAGTGTAAATCCAATATCGAGAAATCTCTTAGCTTCTTCCTTATTCCCAGCAAAAAAATGTGTGTCCCCTCTTAATTTGTAACCAAAATCTTTTTTGTATCTTTCTAAAATATCTAAGGTATCGGAATAAGAATTCCTACAGTGGAGCATCAGTGGTTTATCATATTTAAGTGCAAAATTTATCTGCTGTTCAAAAATTTTTGTTTGTCTCTTTCTTTCGCTATCTAGTACTGTATCCATCCTAAACCAATCAAGTCCACATTCGCCCACCCCGACGACTTTTTTACTTTTCATTAACTCATCAAATTCTGCCTCAATAAACGCTCCCCTATTTTTTTCTTCATTATCTACTGGGTGCACACCTATACAAACCCAGATATTTTCATTTTCTTCTGCAATTTTTACAGCCCGACGAGAACTTTCTATATCACATCCAATACTAATAGCCCCTACATCATTTTTTTTCATACGAGAAACAACATCAGCAAATTCTGTGCCGTAATCCGGAAAATCTAAGTGACAATGTATATCTATATATTTCATGCGATTTAGCGAAATCGTGTCGTCCGATACGTCAATTAGAGGACGACCTTATTTCTTTTATTTTCTTAAAAATATTGGACTCTCTGGCGATTTATTTGTTTTTACTAATTCTTTTATTTTTTGAGATGTTTCTGGGAGTATAGGGTTGAGCATCCTAGCTACAGAATAAAGCTTTACAACCAAATCTTTTATCATCTCTTGCCCTTTTTCTTTATCTGTTTTTACAACCTTGAATGGCTGGTTTTCTTGAATATAAACATCCATTTCACTTATCTTGCCCCAAATGTAGTCGGTAATTTTTACAAAATCAAAACTTTCATACAAATAAAAATACTCTTCCATATTTTCAGACTCGGGCACAACCACAGGCGAAACAAGATTACTCACTGCCATTTTCATTATTCTCGATGTAAGATTCCCTATACCATTTGCAAGGTTAGCATTGTAAGCTTCTTTAAATTTTTCCATCGTCATATCTCCATCTTCAAAAGAAGACAATTCTCGGAGACAATAATATCTGAGCGCATCAGTGCCATACTCTACCACTACGTCATATGGATTAATCACATTACCCAAACTCTTGCTCATTTTCTGACCACCACTTGTTATAAAACCATCAATAACAATAGTGTGTGTAGGTGGTAACTTTGCAGACATGAGCATTGCTTGCCACATGGCACTTTGCTGACGAAGATTGTCCTTGCCTGCATATTGCACAGGTGTTCCATTTTTCCAAAATTTATTGAATGTTTCTTCATCTTCCGGCCATCCAAGTGTAGAGATGTAGTTAATAAGAGCATCAAACCATACATACATAACATGGTCAGGATCATTTGGCACTTCTATGCCCCACGACATCTTAGACTTAAGACGAGAAATACTAAAATCCTCAAGTCCTCGTTCGACAAATTTTTTAATTTCATTAAAACGAAAATCTGGTATTACAAGAGTTGGATTTTCTTCATACATCTGAAGAAGGTCTTTTTGATATTTACTCCATCTAAAAAAGTAGTTCTCTTCTTCTCTTATTTCGAGCTCTCCACGTGGATGCAGTTCGCACCTTCCCTCGACAAGTTCTGATTCTGTTTTTTCTAGCTCACAACCAACACAATATTTTATTTTATAATTCTTTTTATAAATATCGCCGTTGTTTTGACATCTTGTCCAAAATTCTTGAGCCGCCTTTTTATGATGAGTGTCTGTAGTTCGTACAAAATGTATATCTTCCGAAAGGCCCAGTATTTGTTTTAGGCCTTTAAATTTTTCAGCATATTGATCAACATAAGATTGGGTGTCTATCCCGAGTTCGATCGATTTTTCATATATTTTTTGACCATGCTCATCTGTTCCTGTATTAAAAAATACTTCATATCCTTGTAGTTTTTTAGCACGAGCAATAGCATCTGCTCTTATGATTTCCATGGCAAAACCAACGTGTGGATCGGAGTTTACGTATGGAAGAGTCGAGGTTATATAAAATGTCTTATTCACATTCAAAGAATACTATTTTTATGCACCATCTTGCAAGCGACCCATAACTCTCGCCTTGTCTTTCTCTATGTCGCCTAAGAATTCCAAAAGCATTGTAGCAAGAGGCACAGAGATGAGAAGCCCAACAAAACCAGCAAGCTGTCCACCTATAATAAGGGCAAGTATTGAAACAAGTGGAGGGACACCGACTATTTTCCTCACAACAAGAGGATAAATGAGTTGATTTTCAAATTGTTGAATAATTATATAAAGACCAATCACTAAAAGAGCGCTCGACATACCGTTTGTAATGAGGGCCAAAGTGACTGCAGGAATCGCTGCAAGTATAGGACCAAAAAGTGGAATAATCTCGAACATACCCGCAAGCACAGCGAGAAGAAGTGCGTTTTCTACTTGGAGTAAAGTGAGTCCCAAAAATACAAGCACAGCAACAACGATAGCCAAGACTATCTGCCCCTGCATCCAAAGACCTATCTTATGCTGAGAACGTCTCCATAGATCAAGTATATATTCTTCATTTTTAGCCGGGGTAACTATTCTAAGAAAATCCCCCACCCCATCTTTTTCAACAGAAAGATAAAATGACAAGACAACAACAAGAAAGAAGCTTAGTATTCCGCCAAATACACGACTAGCAGTAGAAAAGAATCCATTCGAAAGTCCTGAGACATAATCATTTATTTGATTGACTATTTCCGCCAAAGAAAAGTTTTTAGAAAATCCCTCAACTACAGAAGAGGATGATGAGAGAAACTTACTATCTTGCAAAGGATTCCATACTTGTAGCTCACCAAGATATCCCGGTAAAGTAGACAAAAAAGTAGCAGATTGATTTAACAGAGGGAGCAATATGAAATAGAAAACACCAACAAGAATTATTACGGCAGTCGAATATATAAGAAGAACTCCGAGTATACGAGGCACTCTCCTTCTTAGAAACCACTGTGTGCCCGGCTCAATAGCAGAAGCAATAATGATTGCAAGTATGACAACCAAAGCAATGTCCCTTATAAAATAAAGAAAGGCAAAACCAAGAACTATAAGTATCACTCTAAAAATACTTCCACTACTTATATGTATTGTGTTTTCATTAGAGATTGGTGTCATTTGATACATTTTAACATATTAAAAAAATAAATGGCTTGTGCATAATTTAAAAATACAGACAAATTAAAAGGGCGCCCAGATGTAGAGCGCCCGCGGACTATTCTATAATTACTTTTTCAGATTTTTTGTTTTAAGTTTTGGTTTTTTATTTTAAGAAGTTTTATGTAGTTTTACTATTTTATTTTTATCAAAAGCAAAAAATGGCCATGTTAGGCCATTTTTTGTGTTAGATATGAAATTAGGTCTTTTTCTTGTACCCTCACCTGCTCTCCTGTGTCTCTATCTCTTATCGTAACCCCTTCATTTTTTTCCAAAGTCTCAAAATCAACAGTCACACAAAATGGAGTTCCTATCTCGTCTTGTCTTCTATATCTTTTACCTATATTTCCATTATCATCAAATTCTACTTTCATTATTTTAGAAAGTTCTTTATATATCGCATATGCCCTTTCCACTAATTCTGGTTTATTTTTTAGAAGTGGAAATACAGCAACCTTGATAGGTGCAAGCTTTGGAGATAGTTTAAGCACAACTCTTGTTTCTCCCCCAAGACTATCTTCACTGTATGCATCCGAAATAAAAGCGAGAAACATTCTACCCATACCAACAGAAGTCTCGAGTATCCATGGTATGTATTTTTCTCCTGTGTAAGGATCAGTATAATTTAGATCAGTACCTGAATGCTTCATGTGTTGTGTGAGATCATAGTCAGATCTGTCATGTATACCTTCGAGTTCATCGAATCCTGTTGGAAAATTGTATTCTATATCCCAAGCGTCTTTTGCATAAAAAACCAAATTTTCATGTTGAACAAATTTTAAATTCTCTGGTTTTATACCAAGAGAAATATACCAATTCATTCTGTCTTGTTTTATTTTTTCATACTCTTCTTTGTTTTCATTTGGTTTTACAAAATATTGTGTATCTGCCTGTTCTAATTCACGAGTACGGAACAAAAAATTTCTAGGTGATATTTCATTACGAAAAGCTTTACCTATCTGAGCAATACCAAAAGGAACCTTAGCGCGAGTAGAATCAACTACATTTTTGAAATTTAAATATATACCCTGACAAGCTTCTCCGGGCAAATATACAGGATCTTTACCTTCTCCAGTAAAATCACCGAGGTTTGATTTTACTAATAAGTTAAAAGACCTAGATGGACTAAAATCATGTGATCCACATTTTGGGCAAGATATTTTATTTTTATTTGCTTCAAATAATTCTTGCAATTCTGATTCTGGCATTTTTTCATCGGCAGATATGCCTATATTTTTTAGTTCTTTATCAACTCGTATTCTAGTATTACACTTTTTACATTCAGATAATGGGTCAGAAAAGCCTCCTACATGTCCAGAAGCAACCCAGACTTTCGGATCTTTAAACATTGCAGAATCGAGGCCATAATAATCATCACGATACTGAGTATGAGCCTTCCACCATTCTGATTTAAGATTATTTAATAGTTCGACGCCATAAGGCCCAAAATCATAGAGCCCTGCCATGCCACCATATATGTCACTTCCCTGAAACACAAAACCACGTCGTTTACAGAGGGATACTATTTTTTCCATTTTGTTTTCTGTCTTTTCCATATATTACATACTACATATTTTTTATTATTGCACCACCTTATCGTCACCTATTTTAAAAGTAGGATCTGAAGAGAAATTTGTGGTCACGGCACCGACTTGATTATTTATTTTAAGACCTGTAACTTTGTCTATACCAGAAATTGTTGCTTCACTTACGATATAAGGAGCCTGTCCGAGCTGACTAATACTAGGCAAAAATTCAACTTGGAAAGAAGCTTGTTTGCCAGACCCGGTATTTGGAAGTAGTGAACCAACATCCCAAACAACTTCATTTGTAACTTCATTGAAAGATATTTTTTCGCTATTTGGAGATATAATACCTGTCCAACTTACATATGTCGGCAATTTTGCTCTTACTTCTACATTACTTATTTGATTTAAATTATTTTTTATAGACCAAATAATTGTATAAGTAGTTACCTTGTTAACTTTTGGAGGCACGTCGCCAAAATTTTCTATAGACCCTAGTGATCTAACAACAGTCGGCAACAATACAACATCACCACTTAATATTATTTTTCTTTTTGAAGTAGCAACGACTTGTTCTACCGAACCAGAGTCCAAGACTCTCTCGCCCCTAACAACAACATCCATTACTATTTCCGGAGCAGAATTTGCAGGTATGTTTGATGGGTTACGAGGCGATACTCTAAAAGATAATTTTTCATCATCACCAGGTGCGATGTCGGAAAGATTTGAAACAGATCTTTTATCCCAAACTATTTTATTGTTTATAGACTGGAAGAAACCATCATTGTTTGGAGAAACAAAAAGAGGATCGAATGCCGCACCAGAAAGAGTAACCTCAACAGATGCATTAAAAAGTCTTGTTGATAAATTATTTGTTATATTTATATCTGCCCCAATCTGCCCCGAAGAAACAGCCTTATAATCTTCATCTTTGCCATTAACAGAAGTAACAACACCAATAAAAGGTTTTTTGACCAAAATTGATTCTGCAAGCTGTACCAGAGGCACACCTATCTGTCTTTCGTCATCTTTATTTGCCGTACCAGCTTCTATATGAAATACCCTTTCTTCATTATCCTGTCCTATGATACTGCCTCTTAATTTTATGGTCTTTTTTTCACCCGGTGAAATTTTTGCAAATTTCCAGACATTATCCGAGAAAGAGGCGCTTGGAGAAGCACTACTTAAAACAAAACCAAAAGGATATTCTATATTAACAAGAAAATCATTTAAGACATCAGACGAATTAGAAGCAACTTCAATATTGAAAGATATTTCCTGATTAGAATTAACTTCTTTAGGATATGTGGGCGTAACAATAACAGGAGAAGAGCTTATAGTGAATTCATGTATTTTGTCTTTATAAAACAAAGCACTAGAATTATCTACACGATATTCTAAAGATATCTTTACACTTTGAGCCTGAGCCTTTTCACCAAAAAATACAACTTTTATTTGTTGTACATATTCTTCACCTCTTTTAATATTTTTTAGTGTAAATCTCTCTCTATCAAAATCCTTTGTCATATCAGACATAGATCTAGTACCTTTTGGATACTCTACAATCAAGGATGCTGATACCAAATCAGTAGAATTATTATTTATAATTTTAATATCAAATGACGTTTCTTGTCCTGCAGGCACAGAAAGTGGACCTTCTACTTTTATATCGACTTTTTTTGTAGAAATTAAATTTATACCACCTAAAAATACAGTCGATGCTACCCCTACTGATAATATGAAAAATATAATTGAAAATATAAGTATTTTCTTTATAAAACCATGCTTACTCTCCGCAACACGAGAAGCTTTACTTGCAAGCTCGTCAAAACTGCTCTTCTTTAGTGTTTTCCATGAGCCGTTTTCAACATCTGAACTACTTTCCTCATTTTCTTCTTCTTTCAAATCCGTTCTACCCGGATCAATAATGTCTTTTGTTTTTCTGGAATAGAGTTTAGTTTCTAGTTTATTTAACTTTTGTCTTTTTAGTTCTTCGTCCATAAGTTTATATTATATCATGTTCAAATTTGAGTCGCCTTCAAGGCTTCGTTGATAAGAAATATAGCATTCTGTCTCCTAGGTATTAACGCCTCTAAATCATCGATTTTAATCAAGGTATCAGTAAGAGAAACAGAAAAATCAGGATCATGCCTCATATAGCCTAGATTGTGCAATATTCTTAAACAAACCAAACATTCGAAAGAATCAACGATTTCTTTATTTGCCTTAGTCAAAAAAAACAATGACTCTTTTATAAGCTCAAATAACTTTTCGTTATGTTCCTCTTCTCCTACTAACTTTTTTATAAGATTTAAAATATTTGTAAAGACAAAAAGTTTTTCTTTTTCTTCACGAAATATTTCAAAAATATTTAACTCGGCCTTAGCCCCTACGAGCTTCCATCCTGATTTACCATGAACAAAAGAAAAATTGCCGTATGTAAAATCCTGAGAGCCAGACCTAAGCTTAGAAGAAAGTGTCCGAGCACTCTGAACCTTCGCTCTTATTAGTCCAATATTTTTTGTGAGTACAAAAACATACCTGTTATGTTCGCCGAAAGCGACGCCACCTAGAACAATACCTTCTGTATTGTGTTTATGATACATAAAGCAGGTTTATATTATTTTTATTTTATAGACACTATCTCTTACATTAACAACGTCCCCTGTATTTTCTTCAAAGACTATTTCTTTTATGTTTGTCGGTTTTACAATCCCTTCTTTATTTGAAGACACAAAATCTTTACCAAGAGTATCTGTATTTATAGACAAGACAACAGGATCATTCGGCATCATATTGTTTCTTTTTCTCAAATCCTGTATTGCTCTAACCAACTCTCTCACATCACCCTCGTTTTGTAATTCTTTTGTTATTGTTGTATCCAGAACAACCTTTTTTTCATTTTGATTAAACACGAATTCAACTTCTTTTACGTTTACCTCATCTTTGATTATTTCTTTCAATTCTTGTTCATATTTAATACCTTCTCCGCTATGATACAAAGATATTTTTTGAAGGGGTTGGCGAACTTTTATATTACTCTTTTCTCTCTGCATAAGAGCCATAGACACAAACTCTCTTACTATACCCATTTCGTTTAATAATTCTGTATTTAGAGAATAAGAAACCGGCCAGCTTGAAAGGTGTACGCTCTCCACATCCTCATGTCCTCTAATAGATTGGAATATGTGTTCAGCAACAAAAGGCATGAAAGGGGCGATTATTTTAGAAAGCTCCATTAGTACATATCTTGTGTACCAAAGAGCATTTACAGAAACAGAAACATCTTCAGATTTAAAACGTTCACGGGAGCGTCTTACATACCACACAGACAAATCTTCAACAAAATCCATTATCGGCCTGGATGCTCTGTCTAATTCATAAGAATCGAGAGATTGTGTGACTGTATTTCTTAATTCTTCTAATCTAGAAACAATCCATTCATCAAGAATAGTTGGGTTACCTTTTTCTAAAGCGTCGACTTTGTACATATTAAAGAACGACAATATGTTTGTGAGTTTTCCTATTATTTTTTTGTGCACTTCGTCAACTCCTTGTTCAGAAAAATTCAAATCTTCCGCCTTAACTATTGCGGACGATATCATGTAATAGCGCATAGAGTCAGCTCCGTAGCGACTCATTATAAGCATAGGATCAGGATAGTTTTTTAATTTTTTAGACATTTTCTTACCATCTTCAGCAAGAACAACACCATTTACGATTACATTTTGAAATGCATTTTTTTGAAACAATCCACCCGCAAGGACATGCAGATAATAAAACCATGCTCTAGTTTGATCGACGCCCTCTCCTATAAATTGCGCTGGATATGTAGACTCAAATTGTTCTTTGTTTTCAAATGGATAATGTTCTTTACCATATGGCATCGATCCAGAATCAAACCATGTGTCCAAAACATCAGTAATTCTTTGAAGTGTTTCTCCTTTTTCATTCACAAGAACAACTTCATCAATATAAGGTCTATGCAAATCTAACTCGTATTTATCGTTGTGAGGTAGTGGCACAAAATCTATCTCATTTATTTCTGCATTTTTTGGTTTATAAGAAGAATCTTTTTTTATTCTTACAGCCTCTTTAAAGTCTGCTCCAACAACCACCGTGTACAATGCCGTAATTGTTGCTTCATGACTTACTATCAGTATATTTTTATCTTTATATTTTTCTTCTATCTCATAAATAAATTCTCCAACTCTTTTATTTATGTCATACAAAGTTTCGCCACCGTGAGGAGCAGAGAAAAATCTTTCGCTCACATCATTAAAAGATTTTGCATATTCTTGCCAAGTTTTACCTTCATATATATCCCCCACCACAAGCTCACCTATTCTTTTATCAACAAAAATACAATCGTCTTTTATGTTTAAAGATTTTTGTATTATATCTTTTGTTTCCAAACAACGAGGAAACGGAGAAGTGATTATTATATCTATTTTTTTATCTTTTAAGCCTTGTGCTGATGATTCAACCTGAGAGACACCTTTGTCTGTCAGATGAAAAGCTTTGCTTGGATCAGTATTGATGCTTCCGGTCAAATTGGTTTCTGCTTCACCGTGCCTTATAGTGAAATATTTATTACCGCTTCTTTTTGTGTGTTTTTTTAATTCATCGATACTTCCGATTACATAACGCTCTCCAGATTTACTTTCCCATATAGGAATAGTACTCGCCCAAAAACGTTGTCTTGATATAGACCAATCTCTTGCACCCTCTAGCCATTTTCCAAACCTACCTTCTTTGATATGTTCTGGTGACCAATTTATTAATTTTGCATTTTCAAGAAGATTATCTTTTATTTTTGTAACACTCACAAACCATGAAGAAGTGGCGTAATTTAAAAGCGGAGAATCACATCTCCAACAATGTGGATATGCGTGCGTAATATTTTCTTTAGAAAAGAATGTTCCATGATCTTGTAGATATTTGAGCACTGCAATATCTGTACCAAGTCTAACTTTGTCATCTTCTGATTTAGGCTTTACTTCCATACCCTTAAAATCAGTCACATCTTCTTTCATTGTGCCGTCCATATTTACGTGTTGAACGAAAGGTAAATTTTCTTGTTTCAAAAGTTCCCAGTCATCTGCACCAAATGCCGGGGCTTCGTGGGCAATACCGGTACCACTCTCTGCAGTAACAAAATCTGCGTGGTAAACCTTCCAACCATTTTCATGATTTTTTAATGTTGTATCTTTGATGTAATAATCGAATGGTGGCTCGTATTTTAAACCAAGAAGTCCAGAACCTTTGAATACATGAACAATCTCAAAAGTATTATCTTTGAGTATTTTTTCCACCAAGTCACTTCCCATTATTAAAAGTTCTTTAGTTCCACTAACACGGACAGCGCTATAAGATATATCTTTTCCGACAGCAAGAGCAACGTTCCCTGGCAACGTCCATGGCGTTGTTGTCCATGCAAGTATATAGACACTTTCCCCTGTTATAAATTCTTTTTCTTCTCCAAATTTTTGATCTGGCAACAATCTAAACTTCACTGTTACAGAAATATCTTTAACATCTTTGTATCCTTCACTTACCTCTTGTTGAGAAAGAGTTGTCTCACATCTAGGACATACATGCATTGAACGATAATCTTCGTATACCAAACCTTTATACCATAATTGCTTAAATACCCACCATACAGATTCCATAAAAGAACTATCCATGGTGCGGTATGGATTTTCCATATCAGCAAATCTTCCCATGCGCGGAATTATTCTTTCCCACTCATGAGCATAAGAGAGAACTTGCTCACGACATTTTTCATTAAATTTCTGTATGCCGTATTCTTTTATATCTTTCTTATGTTTGAACCCTAATTCTTTTTCTACGATATTTTCTATTGGCAAACCATGACAGTCCCAACCCCATCTACGAGAAACATGAAAACCTTGCATGGTTTTATATCTAGGAATAACATCTTTGATTGCACTTGCAAGTATGTGTCCATAGTGTGGAAGACCTGTTGCAAAAGGAGGGCCATCATAAAAAACAAACTCACCGCGAGGAGATTCTTTTTTTAAAGACTTTTCAAAAATCTTATTCTGTTTCCAAAATTCTAGTATTTCTTCTTCTTTCTCTGCTATTTTACTCTTTTCAGGCAGGGTTTCTTTTGTGTCATTTTTATCTTCTTTCATATACAGAATATATCACTTTTCCTCATTTTTTCAAAAAACTAAAGGCCTCTTTAAATTCATCTGGGAGTGGAGATTCTATTTGTATAAAAGCACCACTAGGAAGTTCTATGCGTATAGAGAAAGCATGCAATGCGAGTCGAGTAAAACCAAATATTGTTTCTTTTTTTGTACCATAGACTTTGTCGCAAACTACCGGATGACTGATGGCTTTCATATGTACACGTATTTGATGTGTACGGCCCGTTTTGGGATAAACTTCGACATAAGCACAGTCTTTGTTTTGAGCGAGCACTTTGTATTCTGTAACAGCTTCTCTAAGCTCTCCTTTAGCACCAAACTCTGCGGACCATTTACGAAAATCACTCGCGCTTCTACCTATTGGTTTATCTATGACACCTTCCGTCTTATCCGGAGAAAAACTTCCCCAAACCAAGCAATGATAAATTTTTTGGACTTTTCTATTTTGAAATTGTTCTTTTATAAAAGCATGGGAATCTTTTGTTTTGGCAACTATAACAACACCACTTGTGTCTCTGTCGAGTCTGTGAACAATCCCAGGACGCTGTACTACTTCCCCGTTTTGCATTGTCTCGCTTTCACCCACATCCATAGTTGAAGGATAATTTTCTTTTATCCAATCTACCAAAGTGTACTCATTGCTCCTACCATCTCCATGTATCATAAGAGACGATGGCTTATTTACAGCAACTATATATTCATCTTCATATAAAATAGATATTTTCATTTTTGGGTTTAAGAAAGATGGACGGGAATCGAGTATTCTTTACTCGATATTTTTACATTGTACCCTCGGCAGGAATCGCCTCTCCTTGCAGTCGAGATGCACCATTTTTAAAGTCGTTATCACTCCTTAAAAATTGACGCTTAGCGGTATTAAATTCCTGCAAAAATATTATTAATTAATATATTTATACCGTGGCAGGAATCGCCTCTCCTTGCAGTCGAGATGCACCATTTTTAAAGTCGTTATCACTCCTTAAAAATGGGCACCTGCGGTTCGATTCCCGCCAGAGGCAAATATTCATTTCATTCATATTTTGTGCCTCTGGCAGGAATCGAACCTACATCAACGCCTTAGAAGAGCGCTGCTCTATCCATTGAGCTACAGAGGCCTTTGGTGCGCGATGAGGGACTTGAACCCCCGACCTTGTCAGTGTAAATGACCTGCTCTACCAACTGAGCTAATCGCGCTTTATTAAAATAAAGGAACAAAAAGACTATAACATATTATTTTAATATAGAATAGTATATTTTCTCTATACTATATAGAAGGGTCGGTTGATGGTACAAACTCTCTATTTAATAATAGATCTCTTTTTTCGACTATATTTTTCATCAAGTCGGTATTAATTATTTCTGTTGGTAGTTGTTCTTCTTTTTCTTGTTTGTAGCTCTCAAAATACTCGTAAGAAAAAAGATCGAAACCAATCCAAACAAATAAAGAAACTAGTACAAAGAATGACACTATTGTTATATACCAAAACTTTCTTATCTCAAACATAGATCTCCGCAAAGATTCTATAGAAGGGTTCTTGTTTGATTTTGTTTTAAAATTTAAAAATGACATACTATTTTTCTTTATAGGAAATAAACTCGATTGACCCACGCCATAAATCTTTACTATTTGATTCTAGAGTTAAAGATTGCATCTTAATCCCTATAGACATATTTTCTAAAAAATTAACAAAAGTTGTAACCTGAGACCAATTGCCTTCAAAATTTATAGAAACTTTCACGTCCTCAAAGAAAACATTATTATTTTTGTTACTTACATTTATTGATTTTATACTAAATTTGACGGAAGATTTTTGTGCAACATCCTCTATCTTTTTAATAAAATCAACTTCACCATCTTTAGACAAGAAAAATTGTCTAATTTTTTGTATCTGTTCTTTGTTTGATTCGAGTAAAGCCTTTATAATCCAGACCCTTTCTATCTTAGAAGATTCAGAGTCGGAATTTTTATATGAATCAGCTATTTTATTTATATTTCTATTTACAAAATAAAAACTTAATAGATATATAATACCTAAAGAAAAAGTCACTGCTACTATCAAATATATTATTCTTTTTTTAGGCATCCAATAGTTCATTATTTTTGATTAACAAAAAGATTTATATTAAATGTAACATCTGTGTTTTTTGTAAAATCAGAGACAGGAACAAAAACAGAATAAAAATCTCCTGATTCTTTCAAAGAATTTATAAATTTAAGTAGCACCTCCCTATTTAAAGCAACACCGGACACATCTATTTGTAATCCTCTCAAATCCTGAAAAGATTGTTCGTCTAGAAACACTATCGAGTCTACCGATAAATTATCTGGCAACAATGCCGTTATATCTTTTATATATTCTGATGTACTTTTTCTATTTATACTAGAATTTATTAGATCCATCTTCGATGATATTTCTTTCGGTATTTCGAGAGATTTGTCAGCTGATATTATTTCTTTATCTTGTTCAATATTATTTCCATTATTATTTGTGGAGAGTTTTGCTTCTGATATAAAATATGCAGGCAATAAAGTTATTATTCCAATAATAAATGCACAAGATATTGCGCCCAGCAAAACTATTATGAAACGGTTTTTCAAACCTTTTTTTATATCTTGTTTATCTTGTTCTAATAAAAGATTCATAAATTTTTTAATATATAGAAGTTAATACAGCACCTATTGGCCCTGCAATATTCAAAGAATCTTCATAAGATATGTTTGGTACGCTATCTTTTATAGAAAGAACATTTGACCAAACATTGGCAAGTTTAACATTATGTGCGTAATAAGAAGATTTTGATATTGCTTCGACAACCATTTTTGCATATTCAAATTCCCCTGCTACAAAAATAAGATTTATCGGGTCTTTATTTACCGATTGATATTTAAGACAATATTCAAAAAACTTTTCATACTCTTCCAAAACCTGAGCACCATAATCGCTGTTTACAATCGGACTCACGGAAGAAAATATTACATTAGAATTTCTTACCAGATTTATACTTAGTCTATGTGCTCTCGCGTTTATTATACAAGATGTACCTTTTTCTCCTGTTTTTATAACCGACTTTGATATTGCTGAGGATTCATTTACACAACCGAGCGGATCAAATTGTGAAGCTTTCAACACATCTGTAAATTTTGATATCTCGTTTATTGAACAGACAGAGACAAGCACAGAAAGACTCAATCTGTCTTCAGAATCTTTAGATATTTGAAGAGGTACGAAATCAAAGACACTCTCCCCTGCACTTATTGGAACATTTTCTTCTAAAACAAAAGATATTGCTTCGGAAACATTCATACCATTTGTATAAGGAATATTTACAGAAAAAAGATAAATAAGCTCGTCAGGTATAGTAAAAAAAGTAAAAGGAGTGTTTACCTGTTTTCGCATTTTAGATAAATGCCCTATCAAAATATCTGGTTTTACTATACTGCCCGAGACAATCACACCTTCTTCCAGATCTTCTATTACAACTTTAAAATGAGGCTTGGTTTGTGAACCATCGAACACAACTATTTTTACATGGGTATCAGAAAAAGAAATACCAGAATGTGGTGGATTTAAAAAAACAGGAGGTGGAAAATATTTTTCAAAAAATTTTGAAATCATACAAAAATTATACCATAGGTATATCTCTATCTAAATACGACTGGAGGATAATAGAAGCGGCAGAGGCATCGTGCATACTATTTTCCCCGTGAATACTTTTCGCTTGCACAGAAGTCCAGAACTCTGGTTCGAATATTACCTTTAATTTTGTTTCTTGTTCTAAAAGTGTTTTGAAAATTTCTATCTCTTTCATTATTTTGTTTGGCTCACCCGCAAAATTGTTTGACTCCCCCATTACAATCATGCCAACGTTTTCTTCTTTTATTATTTTCAAGAGACTCTCTATCAGGTTTTTATTGTTCGGCAAAACTGCATTAGGAAAAGCTATCTTATTTTCCTCATCTGATATAGCTAACCCTACTCTTTTTGACCCAAAGTCTATTCCTAAATAACGCATTATAATTTAAAAGCTATTAAACAAATTTCGAATGTATTTTACCATTTTTACCTAATCTTTTCTCTATCTTCACGAAGACCAAGGCGCTCATATATCCAAGTTTAGTGGTAATGTAGATTTTTTATAGTTGTTTTATAAGGGTTTATTTCTGAAACACAAACAAATGTTCATGCATTATCAAAAGAAAATTTGATTCTTTTGACTTTGTAACCCAAAACCCTGTTGCCTTACAATTAAACTGTCTTTTTATTATGTCTTCTTTTAAGACAAAACCTGTATCTAAAAATTTCTGCATTACCTTAAATGCAAGAGGTTGGTACATTTTATTTCTGCGAGTATCTCCCATCAAAATTGCACAATATTTTCCTTTCTTTAAAACTCGAAACAACTCTTTAGCAACTTTTTCTATTTCATCAACAAAAGCATCAATGTCATGAATACCTGATAAGTCCTCTTCAATTTTTCCCTCACTGTATTTTATTATATCTGCATACGGTGGATGAGTTAAAACAAAATCAATCTCATTATCCTTAATAAAATTCATATCTCTCGCATCACATTTAACCACTCTTTGTTTTGCCTTATTATCAACCTCAAAACCAATAGCCCTCTTTGTTCTCTCCAATGCTTCTTCATTTACATCTATACAAGTAATATGGCGATTTAAAATTTTTGCTTCTATTGCGGTTGTGCCCCCACCAATCATACAATCAAGTAAATGATCTTTCTCTTTTGAGTATCTTAAAATCAAATTTCGCACAACCTCCGGCGCCCAATTCCCTCGCCAATCAGAAGCATGCGTAGCCCAATTTCCCCGACGAGGAAAAGCCCACACCGTAGTGCATTCCATTTCAAAACTTTCTGGATGAAGTTTTAATTCTTTTTGAGACATTGTTTTTATTTCTCATTCCAACAATCTTTTGGAAAACCTATTTTCTTTAAAATATCAGTGAACGCAATGTATTCGATATTTTGTTCTTTATAGAAGGCCAAACTTTCTTGCAGTTCGATTGTTTGATTATTTTTATCCAATAAATCACCAAAAGCAAATTTTTCCCTTGCTTCATATTCTTGATATCCAACTAAAATTATTTGTAGTGGCTTATGATAAAGTCTTGGAACTTCTCCATATTTCAATGGTACACCAAGAATTTTTTCACCTGCAGTACCTGGAGTAGACCAGCTTCTACCTTTTACTTCATAAACATACTCGTCACATTCTAAATCAGGATCGTATCTTTTAGTTCGTAATGAACTTTTTTTAGCAGTAGTAGACCTAACATTTTTCCTACCAAGCTTAACCAGTGCCTCCATTACCAACTCCTGACAGAGCACAGTCGTCCATTGTTTACCATCAATAGTATTAATAACACTATTTCCCCAATCTTGTTCTATCTTTTTTGATTCTTTTAAGTTTTTCTCACTTTCAGTATTACGTAAGGAAATATCTGTAATGCCTTCATAGCACCACTGAATAACTTTTGGATTATTAAGTAAATTTAAATTTTCTTTTTTCATATAATATTATTGTAATTCATTAAGATATTTTTTATAGATTGTACGACCAATCTTCTCTCCTCTAGGTATAATGGCATTCTTTAAAGGATTATCTGAATTAAAAAACTCTCCCCAATCATTTTTAAGTTCATTATTAACCGTAAATCTACTTTTTATATATGCGGCATCAAATTTATCATCAAAATTCTCGTCTCCAGCATCATTATTTAAAACCTTATTTAATAGTGTAAGATTTCCTAATCTACCAACAGATTTTTTTAACATGTCTTTATTTTCATCCAAGACATTTTTCCATTTACTAATATTATTTTCTGGCACAATATGTTCTGTTTCAATATAACTATCAGAACCAACACCTTCAGCCGTTAAATATTCTTCCAGAATAAACCTTACCATAGGCCTGTCGTCTACAAAGTAATCAATTGAATTATTGAAATTTTTAGAAAAATCATCTTCTAAGTCATTAACTTTTTTTGATAGTTCTTCAAAGAAATCGTCCATCAAGGTTTTAAATAAACTATAAGGTTTTGATTGGACTTTTTTACATATTTCAGAAAAATCTTTCTCAAAAGACGAAGGGCTCACTTTTGTATACTTAACAATTAATAAAAACTTCCAAATTTTAATTATGTGATTTTGAAAAGTCTCACCTCTTTTAAAATAATCATCCTGATCACTTCCGTATTTATATATTGCAAGTAAGACTGAATATATTTGATCTAATCCTAATTGATTAATAAAAAAAACCAGTTTTGTTATATTGTCCCAAACTTCTCCATGTATTTTAATATTAAAATCATTTTTATTTAGGTTTGCGGTTCTAAAACCAATGTAAATAATCGAATCTTTTTTTAATTCATTTAAATAATCAAAAATTTCATTAATTGTTACATTTTGTTTATTTATAATATTATTTTTTATCTCGCGAAACAAATCTGAATTGCCAACATACCCACACTTAGAAAACCACTGGTGCCGTAAAAATTTTTTAAACCAAAGAATATTTGTTGACTCGAAATTTTTTTCTATAGATAACCATATATCTATAGCTTCATCCATTCTGGTTTTATCCAAACTTTTAATTTTACCTAGAATTGAGTTTTTAGTTAGTTCGACAGCAGATAATGATAATCCGGTTGAGTTAAGGCCTTCAAATAGCTGGTATGCATCTTCATCAGAATTTGAAACAATAACAACAAACTCTAAAGAAAAGATTTTTTCAATAAATTCATCGACGTCTAGAATAGAGTCACACTCTTGCTCTATACACTTAAAAGAGTTTATTAATATGCGCTGTGATTCGTCAATATTATTTTCATCAAAAGTATTATTACTGATAATATCTAAATAAACTGTTTGCAAATTATCTTTCTGAAATAAAATTCTTGGCGTTTTTAAGTCAGCCCAAATAATATTATTTAAAATTTCTTTTTTAGATGTATTACTAGTTTTTTCAAGTAATTTTTTAGCTACCAACGACAAAGTTACTAATCTCTGTTGTCCATCAACGATTTTATTTCTACCGGACGAATCTTTTATAATTACAATATTACCAAAATAGTAATTTTTATCGTTATCTTTTATCGAAATAAAAAGATCTTTTATATTGCTTTTACTCCAAACATAATTTCTTTGAAATTCAGGGATTTGTAATTTTTGAGCAGAAAAACCATCGTGCTCATCCTTAACTGAAGTTAAAAAATCAATATACTCAATGTTTTTTGCAGACCTATTACTCATATTAATAATTAGTTACCAATGCCTCCGTAATTTTTCCGCGACCTGTGCCTTTAGAATTTATTGCTCGGCCGGCTTGAACTTTACTTATTTTAATTTTCTTATCTTTCAATTCTGAATATATTTTATTTATAAAAGGTGTATCTGAATTTGAAAGCATCACAAAGCAACCTCTTTTATGAAGCTCGTAAAATATATCTCGAAGTTCAATTTGTTCTTTGTCTAGGAAAGAGTCGGCAGTATAAGCAGTAAATGAAGAAGTTTTATTAATTGGGTAATATGGTGGATCAAAGTATACAAAATCCCCTTTCTTGGCTTTCTTTAATACATTTTTATAATCTGCATGATTGATTGTAACTTTTTGTAAAGATGCAGAAACTTTTTTTAGATTAACTTCATCGCAAATTAAAGGATTCTTATTGTCACCAAATGGAACATTGAATTCTCCTTTGCTATTTACTCGATACATCCCATTGAAACATGTCCGGTTGAGATAAATAAATCGTGAAGCTATTTCAATATCCGAAAGCGTACTTACTTTTTGTGCACGGATTTTTAAAAAATATTCTTTATTGTGTTCATGCTTTTTTAAAGACTTAATTAGTTCATCAACATTATTTTTTATAACATTGTATGTAATAACTAAATCTTTATTTGAATCTGAAAGAATTGCTTTTTGAGGTAATAAATCAAAGAATACCGCTCCGCCACCAACGAATGGTTCGAAATAAGTACTATTTGTTGCATCAAAACCTTCGGGTGGATACAAACCAAGATCTCTAAACTGTTTAAGTAATTGGCGTTTACCACCAACCCACTTAACAAAAGGTTTTGCTTTATCATCAATAATTCTCTTAATCTGTTCGTAGTCAAATTTACCTTTTGCGTATCGAAGAATATGCTGTGCAAAAATAGCATTTATATCGAAATCTAGTTGTATTTTCTTTATTATTTGATCTGTGGTCATTATATGCATTTTAACATTTAAACCCTTAATTAAAAATTATCCCACTTAAACAATCTTTTTGACCCAAAGTCTATTCCTAAATAACGCATGGCGTAATTATATAAAATTTGTTAGTATTTTGCTTGTTCACCCATGGAGGAGTGCCTGAGTGGATGAAGATTAAACTGCTTTAATTTTCATCTGAGCAAAGCGAGGTGGAAACCACGCAAGGCACGACCGCTTTAGCGGCCTCCATTTGAACAAAGTGAATATATGGAGGAGTGCCTGAGTGGTTTAAAGGAACAGTCTTGAAAACTGTCGTCTCTGAAAGGGGACCGTGAGTTCGAATCTCACCTCCTCCGCAAATTTAAAAGAGCCCCTAAAGGGCGCTTTTAAATTTGCGGAGGAGACAAAGCAACTGCTTGCTTTGTGTGTGAGATTCGAAAAGATTTTTGATATTTTTTCAGCAGAAAAAATCAAAAATCTGGGGTCGAGGAAAAATTTTGTGACGACAAAATTTTGAGGTGACCGAATCACCGCCTCCGCAAACAAAAAAATTATCTATTTTACACTCTAATTTTAGAGTTAATTAAAAACAGCAAAACTGATACAATTTAAACATGTTTTTTCATGGAGACAGAAATAAAAACAAAATAGCGCTCACATTCGACGATGGACCATCAGAAATCACTGCAAATGTTTTGGATATATTAAAAACATACAACATAAAAGCAACTTTTTTCGTTGTAGGAAAGATGATTAAAGGAAGAGAGCAGACCTTAAAACGAGCACAGGAAGAAGGTCACGAATTTGGAAACCATACACATTCTCACAAAAGATTATGGTTTAAATCTAAAAAATTTATTGAGCAAGACATCCTTACTTGTGATGAAGAACTTGCTAAATTAGGAATAAAAACAAAACTCATCAGATTCCCCGGACTTAAATATGGACCAAACGCTCTATATATATGTAAAAAATTAGGAAAGATAATAATTTTTGCTGATATTTTTTCATGGAAGCAAACATCTTATGATTGGTTCAATTCCTGGCTTAGAAAATGGAACATACTTAGAGACCCTATCAACATAACCACAGTTATAGAACGAACAATTTCTGGAACAAAAAATGGCTCGATACTTGCTTTCCATGACTACCTACAAGAAATTGGTCCTCATAGAGAAATATTGCCCATATTAGAAAAAATATTACCCGAACTACAAAAAAGAGGTTTTGAATTTGTTACTGTGTCCGAATTGATTTCTTAAATAATTTTTAAAGTCCACAATCTTTTAACCCCTCACCCTATGCGGACACCCAGACCAACAACATGGTCTTCTTTTTCCTTTTAATAAGTCTGACTTCATTCTTTCTATATGTTTATCTCTTGTTTCTTGTTTTTTGACTGTAATAATCCAGCAAATCCATTCATTGCGAGAAATGGGTGTCAGGCTATTCCAAATATTTAAAAGATCTTTAGAGAGGGCCAGTGTGTTTTTTACATCTTTTGGTACAGTGTGCACGACACCATTTGCAATACTTTGATTACGAGTAACGGTTATTTTCATAACAGAATTATATCACTTGTACATGAGCGTTCTATAAAATATAAAATAAAAAGTGGCTAAGCCTTTATTTTTATAATACAATACACACATGTTATCTATAGACGACTTCAAAAAAGTAGAAATGAAAGCTGGTAAAATACTCTCTGCAGAAAAAGTAGAGGGTTCAGAAAAATTACTAAAACTATCTGTTGATTTTGGGCTAAAACCGCAGAGCGGTTCGTCCGATCATCTTGTTTCTCAAGATGATTTAGGGAGAGACATAAGACAAGTACTATCCGGTATAGCAAAATACGTACAACCAGAAGACATCGTTGGTGTCACATGTGGTTTTGTAACTAATCTAGAACCAAGAAGCATAATGGGCATGGAGAGTCAGGCCATGATAATGGCAGTCTCCGGCGAACAAAGCGAAACAAACCCGAACGGATTTTTCTCATTACTTAAAGTGACAGACGGCACACCTCCTGGAAGCACTGTTAGATAGTTTCGTACACACATTTTTGTAGCCCATACATATATAGGTGTTAAAATATATTAAATGAAAGAAGAAAATATTTTAATTTGGCACTCTCCCGAGCACCACTTCGACCAAAAAACTGTCGATTGGTACTGGTATTTTGGCATCATTGTTGTTGCCATAGCTTTCCTATCTTTTTATTTTGGCGATATGCTTTTTGGAATATTTATAATACTCGCAGGGGCTATACTTGGAATACTTTCTTACAAAGACACAAAGGTAGTACCTATCTCTATTTCAAAAAGAGGTATTGTCTTTGGAACATATCTCTACCCTTGGACGGCTTACGAATCTTTTTGGATAGAAGACGAGCATATACACGGAGCAAGAATGTTACTTAGACCAAGGAGTCAATTTATGCCGATATCCGTAATACCAATAAACGAAGAGGTTGATCTAAACGAAGTAAGAGAAGCAATGCTTATATTTATCGAAGAAGAACACATGCAAGAATCCCCTATTCACAAATGGTTTGATCATTTGATGAGGAGGTATTAGTAGCTATATCTATTTTTTTCTGGTATTGTCTTATTCGTAAAAGCTCCCGTCGTTCAATGGATAGGACATGACTTTGCGGAAGTTAAAATGTAGGTTCGATTCCTACCGGGAGCACAGGCGTTAAGAAAATCTAAACTGCTTTAGATTTTTAGCGGTGCTAGCCGGAACTATGTTTTGTGAGCACACAAAACAAGTGAGGCAGGGTCGTGAAATTTTACAAGTGACGACGAGTAAAATATTCCTGACCACAAAATATAAAAGTCTAGACTGTAAGGAGAGGCGATAATTTAAAAAATAAAGAGAGAGATTTTTTTGATATGTAAACAAAAAATGGCATTTGGTGCCACTTTTTGTTTACTTTGTAATTTTCTTCATTAATCTAGATTTTTTTCTAGAGGCTGTGTTTTTCTTGATAACTCCCCTCTTTGAAGCTTTGTCTATAGCTTGTTGAAGTTTAGGAAACATCTTTGATGCTTCTTCTTTTTTACCGCCTGCGATTAATTTTTTGTATTCTTTAGCAACAGAATTTAGTGCGTCTTTACGGCGCATATTGAAAACTCTCTTTTTCTTAGAGCCTCTTAGTGCTTTTTTTGCTGAATCTGTAATTGGCATTGTGGAAATACATTAACATATGTCATGTTTTTTTGCAATGAAGCAAAAAGGGTTGTATCTGGTATCATATATAATCATGTTTGGACATATTTCTGGAACAATATTTGATATAAAACCATCCAAAGTCATCCTAAAAGCGGGTGGTATAGGATTCGTCATTCACTCCACCCTATCTTTTATAGAAAAACTAAGAACTGGTACAGAAGCCAGCTTTTGGACACATACAGCAGTTAGAGAAACTTCGATTGACTTGTATGGTTTTGAAACAGAAGAAGAGCTTAGAGTATTTGAACTTCTCATATCTGTCTCTGGAGTTGGTCCGAAATCTGCTCTGGCAATACTAGGGGTTGCTGGGGTCGCAAGAATACAAGAAGCGGTTGGCACAAACGACACAAGCGCTCTTACAAAAATATCTGGAATAGGCAGAAAGACTGCGGAAAAAATAGTATTGGAACTGAGCGGAAAATTAATATTCCATGGAAGACAAGGAGACAAAACAGGAAGTGATGATGTGGATGTGTTTGAAGCACTACAATCTCTTGGCTATAGAGAGAAAGATATACAAGAAATAATAAAGACGATGCCAAAAGACGTAAATGGTGCAAATGATAAAATTAAATATGCACTTAAACAATTAGGAAAATAATATGTTAAATGTAATAAAAAAAATAATACCAAAATTTGTTTTTAAAAAAGCACAACCTATATATCATTACTCTCTATCATTATTTGGTGCGTTTTTTTACAACTTCCCTTCTAGGGACATAACAGTAATAGGAATAACCGGCACAAAAGGCAAAACATCTACAACCGAAATAACTGCTTCAATATTTAGAGCGGCTGGTTTTAAGGTAGCATCATCTAGTACTGTTAAATTCATGATTGGAAACAAAGAACAAAAAAATCTTTTTAAGATGACTATGCCTGGGAGATTTTTTATACAAAAATTTTTAAGAGACGCAGTCAATCAAAAATGTCAGTTTGCGGTAATCGAAATGAGTTCAGAAGGAGCAAAACAGTTTCGTCATAAGTTTATAGAATTAGACGCTCTTATATTCACCAACCTGTCCCCCGAACACATAGAGTCTCATGGATCATACGAAAAATATGTTGAAGCAAAACTAAGTATTGCAAGACTCCTCACAACAAGTACAAAACCAAATCCTGTAATAATTGCAAACAAAGATGACAAAGAGTCACCAAAATTTTTGGCATTAAAAATAAAAAACAAAGTCAGTTATTCAACAGACGATGTATTCAATATCAAAACTGACGCGCACGGATCATCTTTTCAATTAAACAAAGAAGTCATACACACCAAACTCCCTGGTATGTTCAACGTATACAACATGGCAGGAGCAATTGCTTGTGCAAAACATTTTGGAATAAATGACTCTGATATCAAAAAAGGTTTGGAGAATATTGATCTTATAAGAGGACGAATGGAGAGTATAAAATGTGGACAAGATTTTGATGTGGTGGTTGATTATGCACACACAAAAGAATCATTGGAGGCAATATACACAGCCTACAACAACTACACACGAATATGTATTCTTGGAAATACAGGAGGAGGAAGGGATGTTTGGAAGCGTGGAGAAATGGCGAAAGTGGCAGAACATTATTGTGACCACATAATACTTACAAACGAAGACCCTTACGACGAGGATCCTATGAAAATAATAGATGACATGAAGGTGGCGATAACAAGCAAGCCCGTTGAAGTAATCCTAGACAGAAGAGAAGCAATCAGCAAAGCATTCTCAAAAGCAAAAAATATAAGGCAAACAAATAAAGACGAAAGACTGGCCGTACTAATAACAGGCAAAGGTACCGACCCATACATAATGGGACCAAACGGAACAAAAGAAGAATGGGACGATGCAACCGTCGCAAGAGAAGAGTTAAATAAAATAATGAATCAATAAAGATGCCGGAGTTACCAGAAGTACACACAACAGTAGAAGGAATAAACAAAACGGTAAAAAATCAGACAATAAAAGATGTTTGGTCAGATTTTCATGTGGAGACATCTCATGGACACAGAAACACAGTTAAGAATAAAAAATATTTTGAAAGTTTAAGAAAGATTGCATTAGGTTCAAAAATCCTAAAAGGAGAAAGGCGGGGCAAAAACATACTCATACATCTGGACAATGGTTTTACAATCATAGTACACATGAAAATGACTGGGCATTTAATGTATGGAAAATATAATCTGAAAAAAAATAAATGGGAAGCACAGGAAGACGGTCCACTCAAAGATCCTTACAACCAATACATACATTTTGTAATATCTCTGTCATCCGGCAAACAACTCGTCCTCTCCGACATGAGAAAGTTTGCCTCTGTTACCTATACAAAAACAAAAGAAATACATTTGCACGAGACTGTGGGTAAACTAGGAGCAGAACCCCTCGACGAAAATTTCGATTCAAAAAAATTATTTGAAATATTGAGTAAAAAGAAAAACACACCAATCAAATCAGCACTACTTGATCAAACAATGATTGCCGGCATAGGCAACATATATTCTGATGAGATATTGTGGGATATAGGAATACACCCACTCACTCACTCTGACAAAATAAGTCTCGCTTTCTATAAAAAAATGTACACCTCTATGGTAAAGATACTAAAATTCTCTATCGAAAATGGTGGCGACTCAAAATCGGACTATAGAAATATACATGGAGAAAAAGGAGGGTTTCAAAACTTTCACAAAGTGTACGGACAGAAAAATAAACCATGTCCAAAAACAAAATGTAAAGGTATAATAGAAAGAATAGTAATAGGTGGCAGAAGCACACACTTTTGTAAAGAACACCAAATAAAATACTAAAATGAAAGAGCCGATAGTTATATTAATAATACTTTTTATACTAGCAGGTCTGGCATACGGACCATATAAAAAATCATCATCAAACGAAAAAAAGTCTACAGACAAGACGTCTGTTTTGTCTTCTAAAAATTCGAGTACAAACAAAACAACGACAAGCAACTTGAGCTCGTATGGCACTACCCCAAATAAATACGTGGCTGAAGATATAAAAGAAATAGAAGAAAAAATAAAAAAACTCGACCAAAACTTATCTAAAAATGTAGGCAAAGAAAACCGCTCACCATATTATGGAAAAGTTAATATAGGAAATATATCTGGGCTAAACAATCCAAACCCAAACAAAGAATATATAAGAATGTCGACCAAATTAAAAAAAGATGAGACCGTAAATATTACAGGTTGGTACCTTCGAAGTGAGAAAACAAAAAATACAGTGGTGATAGGGCAAGCATCTCTTTTACCATTCCCTTTTAGTAAGGTTTACAATGACGTAGTACTGCAATATAAAGATGTGACAATTTTAACAAAAGGATTCTCTCCTATCGGCATATCTTTTCGCACAAACAAATGTACTGGGTATTTTGAAGAAGATAGAACATTTACTCCTAGTTTGCAGATGAAGTGTCCAAAACCTGGCAGTGAAGAATTACCACAATTCTCTTCGGTATTAGACAGGAACGATGAGTGTGTAAGTGTTATAAAAAGATTACCAAGATGTACAACAGTCAAAAGTGATTTTTTGAGAGATTTACCAGACACTGTACCTTCTTCTTGTAAAACATACATGGAGACTCAAGTAAATTACAATTCTTGTGTTGCAAAACACTTTGATGACACAGATTTCCCGGGTACAGAATACAGATTATTTTTCAACAAATTTGGACCGCTATGGAGATCAAAGGATGATGTAATAACACTATACGACAAAGAAGGCATGGTCGTTGATATGATTGATTATTAATCAACAAGACTAAACAACAGGACACCTGCACAAACAGAAACATTGAGCGACTCCTTCTCTCCCCTCATTTTTATTTCCGCCACAATGTCACAAAGAGACACGTCTCCTTCTGATAAACCATCTACTTCATTACCAAAAACCAAAGCCAGCTTAGAATCTTCATTTAAATTTAGATGATCTTTTATTTTTTTATAATCTATAGATTTTTCTGATTGTTCTATTGCGACCACCTTATATCCTTCTTTTTTTAAATCCAAAATAGCAGATTCTAGATTTTCAAACTTTTGCCAAGGAATTGTTTTTTCAGCCCCAAGAGACGCTTTAATGAGACCATTGTTTGGGCGATTAAATCTATCTACAGGGGATGGAGTGTAACCACATAAAAATATTTTTTGCACAGAAACAGCATCCCCTGTCCTAAATACAGACCCAACATTTTCATTGCTCCTTATATTATTCAAAATGACAGTTATTTGCATGTTTGATATACTACACTTATGTTAAATCCATTTCCAGAGCTTTTTACATATAGTATGCTTGCGCCTTTTTTTATAAGAGTACTCATTGGTTATATTTTTATAAACTTGGGCGAAGCTTTATTTAAATCTGAGAAAAAGAGCTGGGTAACACTCTTTGAAACACTCCGCATACCAAGACCAGAAATATCTACAAAAATATTTGGTGCAATAGAGTTTGTTGTAGGTATTATGTTCTTTGTTGGATTTTACACTCAAATAGCAGCACTTATAGCAATATTTATAACTTTTATAGAAGCTTATCTTGAATACAAGGAATCATCTCTCTTGAGAAGAGACATTGCTTTCTACTTACTATTGCTCGCAATAAGTATGTCTCTACTGTTCTCCGGTGCAGGTGCATTTGCTATTGATATTCCTCTGTAAAATCTATTCTGTATAATAATTTGGTATTAAATTACCCGCGTATTCACATATTATCAATAGTTCATCTATTTCTTTTAAGCACTCAGTCAATCTGTCTTGATTAGCCTGAGTCCACACGTCAGACAATGTTTCTTGTGCTGAATTAATTTTTCCAATTTTTATATAAATTCTTGCAAGTTGGATTTGGAAAACAACCCTTTCTTCTATAGCACCTCCTGGCATTGATGTGGATTCATACATCCTATCGTGCCAAAGATTTATCTCGCTTTCCAACTCAGGAGTTAGACCATTTTCATTATAAACAGCAGATATCCGGTTAAGAAATGAGACAAAATTTTCTTTTGTTTTTATGTCTTCCATTTAAAATATTTTGGTTAAAAATATATTTATTTAATATTTAAATTATCTATTATGATCAACTCCGTCTTGAGTCACAATACCGACAGCCCTAGATAATTTTCTATACATTTCTTTTAATTTTTTAAATTTTTCTGGAGCAATAGTAGTGGCAGACTCTAAATTTTTCATTTTTGAGACAATAGGTATAAGTGCGCTTTTAGCCTCTTGCCTTAAAGGAGATTCTAACGCCTCTTTCATACTCACAATTTCATGTAGCTTATCAAGTGAAAAATTTATCTCAAATAAATCAATCATGCCCAAAAATTCTGCAACCATGGGCTCGCTTTCGACTAAATCTTTTGGGTCAATTGATACATCTGGATAACGCCTCATATAGTCTTCATACTGTTCTGCTTGTTCTGCTGTTAATTTGGGCTTATTTAAATCTTCCATGCTCATATATTTCTGATTAAATTATTTATCGTCCTTCTCTTTTTTGATAATCTCCTCTAATTCTTTTTGCATTCTACCAAATTCTGATTCGTGTATTTGCATATCTTGCTTAATACGACTTATTTCATCTTCCAATTTTTTGGCATCAGATTTAAGATCTTCTAATTCTCTTTCTTTTGCTTCTATTTTTGGTTTAAGTCTATCGAGCTCGCGTTCTTTATCTCTCAAACCACCTTTATCTTTCTCTATTTCTCTCTTTAAACTTTCCAAAACTTGTGTTGATGCACTCATGATAAATGACTTATTTGATATAGGTTTATTATATCATTCATATAAAAACACGTATCAAAACAAAATAATGCCAGACTATTTGATTTTTGATTTTTTTTAGGTTATATTCAATCTGTTGGAAATATCCCCAAAAAGATGGTTTTTCCAATTAAAATTCTGGTCGCCAAAATACTTAAGCTTCGCTCAAATATTCTTGTCGACACGAATTTTAACGATAACAAAAATTCTGGTCTGTAAAAAATTTTAACTTTGTTAAAATTTTCTTCCAGACACGAATTTTGCTCGTAACAAAATTCGCGCCCGTAGCTCAGTCGGTAGAGCAGCTCCCTTTTAAGGAGATGGTCGTAGGTTCGATTCCTACCGGGCGCACAGCGTTAAGAAAAATCTAAACTGCTTTAGATTTTTTAGCTGTGCGAGGCGCAGTGATGTTTTTGTTTGAGTGTAACGAAAGGCAAAAACCACGAGCCGGGGTCGCGAGATTTTTACGTCAGAAAAAATACTTGTGACCACAAAATAAAAAATACTAAGTACTTATACTTGGTATTTTTTATCACCCAAGTTTCAGATAAGAATCGAACCGGAGGTGCCCATTTTTAAGGAGCGAATAGCGACTATAAAAATGGGCATCTCGACTGTAAGGAGAGGAAATTCCTATCAAAAGCACGGTTGCTATTTTATAATAAATATAGTATTTAAATATTAGGAGAACTAACGTATGGCAGCAGATGATTTCAGAAATCGTTATGTTTTGGGTTTTTATAGTGACACAAACGGAAGTGTCACTATAACTATTGAAGCAACTGACATTACTTCTGCTATAAACATAGCGGATGATCACATGAAGGAAAAACTGGGGTCCGCACAAACTGGCGAACATTTTAGTGCAGCACTCTGGTTCAATAGTAGGATTGTGAAGAACTATCCAGAACAGGTCAAGTTTTAATGAGCCGCTCGACGAAAGGCATGTCCTTTCTGGGCGGCTTTCGTTTTTATATATCTTATGTAAAAATTATTCCAACAAGTGATTAACGAACAAAATACTATTAACCAGATAATTAAAAAAGACCAGCCAAACTCCATGGTTCGGCAGATCTTTCTTGTTCTTGGCTAGTTGGGTTTCTTGTCCCCTTCCAACCAAAATGGGGCAATCTCTATGTAGCGACGACCCGCTTTTACACATAGAGGAGATTTCTGATCAATCGCTTTTTCCGTCGCAAAGTCGAAAAACTGACATGCGAGACGGTAAAACTCTTCTTGAGTAGTAATCCCGGTACGTTCCATGACGATACGTACCCGTTCTTGAAAACCATCCGGTACTTCTAGTGTAATTGTGGTTGGCATATCTGTAAAAGATAGTAATCTTTTTTATGTTGTTGTCAATTTTATTAACAACTCAACTCCCCAATATCACCTTCTCAATCCTCAAATCCAAAGGCTCACCTACCCCACCATTAAAATCATCTTTGAGCCTAGCAAGTCGTGATTCGTGGTAAGCAAAAACAAGCTCAGTATAAAATTTTTTTAAACTTTCTTTATCCCAATTTTTAATATCTTTTTTTGATTTATTATAAGGAAAATCACTCTTTATACCTAAATCATCTTTACTTGCCCCCAAACCTATCGCCATCATGTCTCTAACCTTGCCCACAATAGAATGTATTATTTCCTCTGCTTCGATACCTTTTTCACGAAGTCTTCTATACTCAAGCCACATACTTTTAACATCTTTAGCACCTATTGCATCTTGAAGAGCAAAAGGACTAAAATCAAAAGCTCTTGGGGCCTTGGGTTTTTCTTCTGTTTCATCTACTTTTTCTGTATCAAAAACACCTTTATATTCTTTAAATAAATTTATCTGATCCATGTTATTTTAATTCTCCCCAATTTTTACCGATAGCACAGTTGGCGATTATTGGCACCCCAAGAGTTTGTTCTTCTGCCAAAACAGATTCCATTATTTCTATAACTTTTTTATTTATCTCTTCTACATACTCGTCTTTTACTTCGTATATAAGTTCATCATGTATTTGAAGAAGAAGGTATACTTTTTCTTTGAGTCCACTTTCTTTCAAAAACTGATCTATTTTGTTCATTGATATTTTTATAATATCGGCCTGTGTTCCTTGTATAGGAGCGTTTATTGCCATACGTTCGGCACTTGCTCTTATGTAAGGAATACTTGATTTTAAACCTTCAAAATACCTCCTCCTACCAAAAACAGTTTTTGTGTATCCAAATTTTTCTGCTTCTAATTTTGTATTTTCTATATACAAAGCAAGCGAAGAGAATTTTTCAAAATATGCATTATAGAAAGATTGAGCAGTTTTTCTGTCTGACCCAAGATTCATAGCGAGTGCATTTACTCCCATTCCATACAGTATTCCAAAATTAATAACCTTAGCCTGTCTTCGCATATCTTTTGTCACATCTTGTTTTGACACATTAAAAACAACAGAGGCGACACTTGTATGCACATCATCTCCTGTTTTAAATATATCTATTAGAGTCTCGTCTTTCGACAAAAAAGCAGCTATACGAAGCTCTATCTGAGAATAATCAAAAGACATCAAAGTAAATCCATCCTCTGCAAGAAAAGCGTTTCTTATAACTTTACCCTTTTCAGAACTCACTGGTATATTTTGCAAATTTGGATCCTCAGAAGACATGCGTCCTGTTGTGGTGCCGGTCTGTACAAACCTAGCATGAAGCCTGCCGGTATCGTCTACCATTTTTGGTATAGGATCTATATATGTTCCTATTATTTTAGACAACTCTCTGTACTCAAGTATAAAAGGTACTATAGGGTGCATATATTTCATTTTTTGAAGTTCCGATTCTTTTGTAGACTTTGCCCCACTGCCTGTCTTTTTTTGATTTTTGACCACAATACCGAGAACATCAAAAAGTATGTGTCCAAGCTGTTTTGGAGAAGATATATTAAATTCTTGCCCAGCTTCTTTCCAAATATTTTGCTCTAGCTCTTTGAGTTCTTTTTTGTATTCCTTACTCAAAACAGAAAGCATTTTTGTATCGACTTTTATTCCCCTCTTTTGCATTTGTGAGACTATATCTATTATTGGTTTTTCTATTGATTCAAAAATAAACTCACTCTCCCTTTTCTTTAGTTCACTAAAAATATATTCTCGGGCCTTATCAAAAGAATCTGTTTTGGCAAAATTTAAAATATCATCATAAGTTGGATCTGTTATATTGGAGTCCACCACCCAAAGAGCAACCTTTGTTTCTTCCAAAACATCTTTATCTATGTTTTGACTATGATCTATTTTTTCTTCTTGTTCTAATTCTTCACCAGTGAGAGACGCAACAGCCTGAGCAAGTCTTCCGGGTAAAGTCCTAAATTCAAATCTTGTAAATATCTCGTTTGCTTTTTCTGTATCAAGTCCTTTGTGCCACTCATCCTTTGGTAACACAAAATCAATCGGCGCATCTCTTCTTATTGTGGCGAGCATCTTACTAAAAATAGCTTCTTCTTCGCCTTCTTTTAAAAGTTCTATTATTCTTTTTTTAACACCTTTTTCTTCTAAAATTTTTGGATCTTTTTTTAACACCTTGTATATATTTTCTATCGTACCAAAATTGACTATCAAATCTGTAGCTGTTTTTTCTCCTATGCCTTGTATACCTATTATATTGTCTGACGGATCACCTCTTAGACCTTTGTAGTCTGGCAAAAGTTTTGGTTCAAACCCAAATCTATTTAAAACCCCTTTTTCATCATACAAAATAGTATCTTGTATTCCTTTTTTTAGGGTATAGACCTTTACACTCTTTACTTCTTCACCTTTTATCTTTTTTGCATCTCGTACAAGTTGCATAGTATCCATATCTCCCGAAGCTATCACAATATCTATATCTTTTATTTGTTCCGTTATGGTACCCAGCATATCATCGGCTTCAAAACCCTCTTTGGAGTACATAGGAATATTTAGCGCCTCACATATTTGTTTTGATTTTTCGAGTTGTTCTACCAAATCACCGTCAGTTTTTGTTCTACCTGCTTTGTAACCTTCGTATACTTCGTGTCTATAAGTAGGTTTCGGTAAATCAAAACAGGCAACAATATAATCTGGTTTAAGATCTGTCACAATCTTTAAAACCATGAGCACAAGACCATAAAGAGCTCCCGTAGGTTCACCTTTGCTTGTAGCAAAATCAGGGAGAGCATGATATGCACGGTGAATGATTGCGTGAGCATCGAGTAAAACTAATTTTTTATTTTTGTTCTCTTTCATAAAATTAAAAAGATATATTTCTTTCGTTTTCTTTTTCTCCGTGACTAAAATATATTTTTTGGTGTGTACCAATGACGCCCTCTATCCTCTCTGGCCATTCAACGAATATTATATTTTGAGGATTATTTTTGGTCTCCTTCCACTTGAGCGCTTCCATTTCTTTTTCTTCTTCTATTCTGTATGCGTCTATATGTACTAAATTTTCGAATTCTTTTTCTTTTAGTTTGTATATTTTTTGAATAACAAAAGTTGGACTCTGTATTGTATTTTCTATTCCAAAAGCCTCTGCGACGTATTTCATAAAAGTAGTTTTACCAGCCCCAAGATCTCCATAGAGGCCCACAACAGTCGCACCGTTTTCTTTCTTTTGTAGACTTTTAACAAATTCGAAAGCCTTAGATCTCGTATCTTCTAAACTCTTTAATATATCCATACATGAATCTTACCACACGGAGTCATACCACAAAAATACAAAAGAAAATCCCGTGGAAGCGAGTCCTTGCTTACGCAAGCGCTTCCACGGGACCAATCCGAGACTATCGCCGTCGCCTTCGTGACGGCTCTGCCTGGTCAAAAAACCCCCCTGTGACATCTCCAATCCGGATGATCCATTGTCGATCGATCCGAAACCGTTGACCACCACGGTTTCCGTTACCGGACAACAGAGAAGCTGTGGGGCTCATGTCTTCCCCAACAAGCCCCGCTCGATTAAGTCCGGTCGCCATCCACCAGCTGGTGCGACGGCCGACCACAAGTGGTGGCATAGAGGTGACGAGCGTAATAGTGCCTTTCGGGCACATATTACGCACCACCACTCCTTCCGGGTCATGAATATCCACTGGCCCACCCTCCGAGTTGATGGCTCGGACAACATAGGTTTGCCGACGGAACAAAAGCTTTGTTCCGTTCGATGTACCCACATATCCAGTCTCACGACCGAGCCGGTTGTGGATCTCTACTTGAGATGCCCCACCAGCGGGGCACTCGAGACCAAGTCGCATCTTGTAGACGGCTTGGTCTTTGGCCCACTGTTGGTTAACTTTTTCGGCCTTTTCAGCCGAAACCGAAGGTTTCGGCGTGGGTGGTGGTTGGGGCGCTGCCACCTTCCGACCATCACAACCGACCATCAACAGAATGGTGGCAAAAAAGGTAATAAGTGTGTGTTTCATTGAAAGGATCCTCTGCTATATATTATAACATAATGTAAAAGAAAAAGCAAGTGTTTTTGTTCTTTTTCATCAAAAATCCCCTGTTTTAGCCCTGTATTTACATTCTTCATGATATAATTTATGCATGACAATACATTTTGACGAAGACAAGCAAAGACAAAAACTAGATGAGCTTTTGGAACAAGAGGAAGAGGGCTTGGCAAAAGCAATGTCTCAAAAATATGGCGTAGCTTATATAGACCTAAGTGTGACGCCTATAAACATTGATGCTCTTCGTATCATAAAAGAACAAGAAGCAAGAGATTCGGAAGTTGCTTCTTTCAATATAGTCAACAAAAAAGTATCTCTTGCTATCATATCCCCCAACAATCCCAAGACAATAAATATTATAGAAAACTTGAAAGACAGAGGTTATTCTCCAATTATATTTATGGCGTCCCATCAAAGCCTCCAAAAAGTATGGGGACGATACAAAGATCTTTCATATTCGATGGAAACAAAAGGTGGAGCACTTGATATAGAAAACGAAGAAATTGCAGAGTTAATCAAAACAGTTAAAAGCACTCTTCAAATAAAAGAATCAATAGAGACAATACTTTCTCAAAAGAAAAGCTACCGAATCTCAAGAATATTAGAAATAATACTCGCGGGCGCAATATCCATAAACGCATCGGATATTCACATCGAACCCGAAGATTCTTCTGTACGACTACGTTACAGACTAGACGGTGTGTTAAATGACATACTAAACATAGACAAAGAAACATACACACTTCTTCTTTCTCGTATAAAACTAATATCAAACCTAAAACTAAACATTAAAGAAAAAGCACAGGACGGAAGGTTTAGTATCAAACTTGGAGACAGTGAAATAGAAATACGCACTTCCCTCCTTCCTGGTGGATATGGAGAATCAATCGTTCTTCGTGTGCTCAATCCAAACGCAATAAGTGTTGATTTGGAAGATTTGGGCATTGATCCAAAATTACTTGATATTTTGATACATGAACTCAAAAAGCCAAACGGAATGATACTAAACACGGGTCCGACAGGAAGCGGAAAGACAACCACACTTTATGCTTTTTTAAAGCGCATACACACTCCTGAGATAAAAATAATAACAATAGAAAATCCAATAGAATATCACCTAAAGGGCATTGTGCAGACACAGACAGATGAGGATGGTGGCTACACATTCCTAGAAGGACTCCGAAGCGCCCTTAGACAAGACCCTGACGTGATTATGGTTGGAGAAATAAGAGATGAAGATACAGCAGAAATTGCGGTTAACTCTGCTCTTACTGGACACTTAGTATTTTCAACATTACACACAAACAATGCAGCAGGTACATTCCCTCGCCTCATAGATTTGGGTGTGAATCCAAAAGTCATAACTTCTGCGATCAATATAGCAATGGCACAAAGACTTTTACGTACTCTTTGTAAAAATTGCAAAAGAAAAGCAACGCTGTCTCCAAATGAAACAGAAATAGTAGTAAAAACACTTGAAAGTATAAAGGATAAAAATTATATAAAGGATTTAAAAATAGAAGACATACAAGAACCGGTCGGGTGTGCCGATTGTAACTTTACCGGATTTAAAGGACGTACTGGTATATATGAAGCCGTTATAACAGACGAAGCAGTGGAAAAGGCAGTCATACAAAATCCAAGTGAAAGAGAAATAGTGAAAGCGGCAGAAAATCAGAATATTCTAAACATGAAGCAAGATGGAATAATAAAAATATTAAAAGGTATTACTTCCCTAGATGAACTTGGAAGGGTTATAGATCTTGAAGAATAGTTATACACACAAAAAATTGCCCTCAAAAAAGTTTTGTGAATAATAGAAAACAGTTCAGTTTAATTTAAATGTAAGAGAGATATCCTACTCCGCTAAAGCAAAGCGAGATGAATCCCACATCGCTAAATCTACGCGGAATGAATTGGGGACAGAAATCTCTAAGCGACACTTTGAATATTTATATTCAAAGCAAAACATTATTCTGAGGTGAGTACTAGCGAGCCGTCCCGTGAAGAATGGTACCGGTACTTCCTTGATTTAATGTCAAAACATCGTAAAACGAAGCCGACGCTTAGAGATTTCTTTCTCCAATAAAATATTTTTTAAATTTCAAACTCTTGGGTAGTATATCATGTTTGATATGATATGTCAATACCCTTAGCAATTGGTAACATATACTATACTACATATGAAAAAAGATGGAAGAGAAACAAAAGAAGACAAGGAGCCTCGGGATATAGACTTCCTCGATCACACTCTTCGCCCATCTGAATGGGCAGAATACATAGGTCAAGAAACAATCAAAAGAAACTTACAAATTCTATTGGGAGCAGCCAAAGAAAGGTCTCATCCAGCAGAACATGTGTTGTTCTATGGTCCACCAGGACTTGGTAAAACGACCCTTGCCCACCTTATTGCAAAAGAAACAGGTAGTCAGATGCGTTCTACGTCTGGCCCAGCCATAGAAAAGGTTGGTGATCTTGCTTCAATACTTACTAATTTATCTCCGAATGATATTTTGTTTATCGATGAGATACACAGATTAAACAAGTCGATAGAAGAAATACTTTATCCAGCAATGGAAGCAAGGTCACTTGATATAATAATAGGAAAAGGTCCATCAGCAAGAACAATCCAATTAGAATTGCCACCATTTACAATAATCGGGGCAACAACAAGACTCGCCATGATCTCCTCCCCTCTTCGTTCCCGTTTCTCTGGGGGAGTTTTCAAATTAGAGTTTTATACAAAAGAAGAAATAATGAAAATAGTTAGACGCTCGGCAAAACTTTTAGGAGTATTGATAGACGAAGAAGCAATATCTTCTGTAGCAGAAAGGAGTAGATATACACCAAGAACCGCAAACTATCTTTTGAAGAGAGCGCGTGATTATGCCCAAATGAAAAAAGTAGACATAACAAAAGAAATGGTTGAGGAGGCTTTTGATCTTTTAGGAATTGATAAGATGGGATTAAACGCGTCCGACAGAAGCATATTAGAAACAATAGCAAACAAATTTAAAGGAGGTCCGGTTGGTTTAGGTACAATAGCCGCCTCCCTCTCTGAAGAGGAAGCAACAATAGAAGAATTTAACGAACCATATCTTCTGCAAATAGGTTTTATAGAAAGAACTCCTCGTGGTAGAGTATTAACGCAAAGTGGACACGACCACATAGCAACTTAAAACTTTTAAACAAAAAATATGTCTGGACATAATAAATGGTCAAAAATAAAAAACAAAAAAGCGGTTACCGATGCATATAAAGCAAAAGTTTTTTCAAAATTGGTTAGATTTATTACAGTAGAATCAAAGAAAGCTAAAGGTGACGTAAACTCACCTGGACTTAGAACAGCAATAGAAAAAGCACGCGCAGAAAATGTACCGAACGACAACATTGAAAGAGCTGTTAAAAAAGGAATTGGAGGAGAAGCTGGAGCAATGGAACAAATAACATATGAAGCATATGGACCAGGTGGTTGTGCATTAATTATAGAAGCACTTACCGAAAACAGAAACAAAGCGGCTCAGGAAATAAAACATGTATTAACAAAAAATGGTTATGAACTCGCGGTACCTGGGTCAGCGTCTTGGGCATTTACACGTTCACAAGATGGTATATGGTCACCAACAATGAAAGTGGAGGTTAGTGAGGCAGATGGAGAGAAACTTCAAGCACTTATAGACGACCTAGAAGACAACGACGAGGTACAAGAGGTTTATACAAATGCAGAATAATAAAATATCTACTGTAACAATTCTCGGGATAGACCCTGGCTATGGGAGACTTGGTATATCAATTTTACAAAAAAAAGGATCTGAGGATAGTCTTGTATATTCAGAATGTTTTGAAACCAGCAACAAAGAAAGTCACTCTTCTAGACTTTTAAGTATTGGTGAAAAAATAGATTCAATAATTGAAAAATACAAACCAAACATTCTGGCAATAGAAACTTTGTTGTTTAGTAAAAACACAAAAACAGCTTTATTGGTAGCAGAATCAAGAGGTGTAATACTTTTAAAAGGGGCTTACCATAATTTAGATATTAGAGAATATAATCCAAACCAAATTAAACTAGCAGTAACTGGTTATGGTAAAAGTGACAAGAAACAAATAATAAATATGGTGCAGAAGATACTAAAAATGGGCAATGAAAAGAAGTTGGATGATGAGTATGACGCCATAGCAATAGCACTTACTTGTAGTGCGATATTGTTGTCCCCAAATATATAATATCTATACTATTGCTTTTTAATATGGGTATGTTAAAAAGTATTCACCGTTTAAAAAACGGATTTAAAATATAATTTAAAAAGCATGAGTGATGATGATAAAGTAATAGACCCTGATTTGTTAGAGCCAGAAGAGGATACTGATCTTCTACCAGAAGAAGGGGAAGATGATATGGTTGATGAGGGTGGGGATGATGATGAAGATGATGAAAGTGGTGAAGAAGATATGTAATAAAAACAAAAACCGCCAAGGCGGTTTTTGTTTTTATTACTGATTTGGATTTAAAATAATAAATATTTTTTTACCTATTTTTAATCTCCTTTCACTATCCCCTACAACTTCTTGAATATCAGATATTTTTTTATCAGGAAAATCATAAACAGCACCAGCCTCTATAAGCCTTCTAAATTCTGACTTTGATTCTATAATCCCTTTTAGCAAGAGAGCATCTACTATTTTATCGTCTTTATTTACACCTATAACTTTTGAATTTTCAGGAAACACTCCCTTCGAAAAAGTGTTGTTGAAAGCGTCTAAAGCATCTTCTGATTCTTGGTCGTTATAATATATTTTTACAACCTCTTTTGCCAAAACAGATTTTATATCTTTTGGATTATTACCATTTTTTATAAGTTCCATGTTTTCTTTTATTTTATCTTCATCAAAATCTGTACATAGATAAAAATATTCTTCTATGCATTCATCTGGTATAGACATTATTTTTCCAAACATATCACTCGGTTCATCATTTATAGCAATATAATTACCTAAACTTTTACTCATTTTTTCTTTACCATCTGTTCCTTTCAAAATATTACAAGATATAACAGCTTGTTGTTCTAGGTTATTAAATTTCATTATGTCTCTACCTATAAGCATGTTAAAAGTCTGATCAGTGCCCCCTATTTCAAGATCACAAGAACCATAAATCTGAGCAAGTATAAAAGAGTCTATGCCTTGTAAAACAGGGTACATCATTTCGTGCATATATAATTCTTCCCCTTTTTTAATTCTCTCCTGAAACATATCTCTTGCCATCAATTTTTGGTGTGTTATTTGTCTTAGTGTCCAAATAAAAGTAGAAAGAGTTATAC
>JACCDR011542540.1_pt1 | contig 104002 bp, 113 predicted proteins | sample 7446431 | NCBI WGS metagenome assembly JACCDR01 (sample SAMN15323443, study PRJNA562643) | freshwater metagenome | isolation source: river surface water | place: USA:Blue River Watershed | collected 2017-08-17
CTCGAGCTGTAGCAAAAGAAAAGTCGTTCGCAGTAAAATACGGCGATACAACTGATCGTGCGTTAGCACTTAAGTTTCGAAAAGTTTTACGAGATTTTCGATACTCGACTTCGCACGAAAGATCCTCATCTTCATGTCGATGCCGGTCATCCCCATGTATGTGTCATTTGGCTTGGCTTGTGACCACGCATAAATGAGCTTTTTCAAAGAATCACACTACCCAAGACGTCGTCCTGAGTGTGGTGTAAGCATAGGGTATATAGGGGGGAAGTCAAATCGATCACGTAAAAGTCCTTATTTGAAGCCATTTTATGGCAGAATAATACTTGATTTTTATATAAAATGTGTTACTATTTTAAATTGGAAGTATATTACATATTTCTATCCACAAAAACGAAAACCGGGCAACCACAAGCCCAAAAAACCAAACAAAGAAAGGTGCATACAGATGGCAACATCAACTGAACGTGATGACGGAACACGTAAAAACCCGTCGCAAGCAACCCAAGATTCGGCGAATCCCTTAGGAGGAATCGTACTGAGGGGGTTTGAAGGAGAGGTGACAACATCGGAGCGCTTAGAGGTAAAACGCCTCTGTGCGGCATTGATGTGTCGCATCAAGCACACACCTGTGATTGAGATCGATTTTATGAAGATCTGCGAAGAGTGTGCCGAAAAGAGCGGCATCCATATTTTCGAAAAAGGAAAAATGGGTGGCACGAACATAATCGTCATGTTCTTTTGCGAAAGCGGGAGGAGAATCCAGGCAAAGATCCAAGCGGGCGACTACACAACAATCTTGATGGGAGAGCTCATAAGGCTTGTTCCGGAGGGTTTGTTCCTTCTGCGGAAAAAGCTCAAGCGTCAATTGAGAGAGATCGATCAGAGGCTTGAAGCACACAAGCGGTCGTGCGTTGTCCCAATGCCGACCCCATCTGCTCAAAAGCCAACACACGTTCTTGGGATGCCGATCGCACATTTTGTGCAGCTTCTCGAGGACGTTCTCAAATGTTTTCCGGCAAACGTGTCGGTAATGACGATTGGTCAGATGATCGAAATGCTTGAGTGTGTGCCGGCGGAGCATAATCCACCGGCGGCGACAGTCGAGGGTGCGGTGTCAGTGATGCAATGGATCTTTAACCACGGAGGACGTGGCGAGATCCAAGAGGAACTGGACCACTTCCTCGAGCACAGTGAGTTTAGGTCTGTGACAGAAAGACCTCCTCTCTATTGGAAACCCGATGAAGAAGTCGCCGCAGAGGCCGACGCGCCTGCAGCAGTCGAATCGCACGATGGATCGGGTGATTCACCGGCGCACCCCTCGCTCCCGATGGGTGCGAGCGAGATGGTCGAACAAAAATCGGCAAAAAAACCGAAGGGTAAGCGCCCTGGGAGGAAGCGGTCGCTTGAGAAAGCGATGAAAGCGTATGACAAGAAGCGCAACCCGCTTTCTCCGGGGCGTGCCAAACTCGCTCGTCTAAGTGAGGAAAAAGTGGAAGAGCGAGCGCGAGTATTGCGGGAGCTCATGACGATCCAGAGCAGCCCCGCGATGGCCAAGTTCACCCAGCGCCGTAAGTGGCAGGAGGCAAACCTTAGGCGGAAAGGCTACCGGTAGGTAGCGTCGATAGAAATAAATAGATCATTCAGGCCGGCGGTTTCCATGGAAACGCGCCGGCCTTTGAATTTTTATATTTTTTGCTAGAAAATTATTTTTTCAATAATTTAAATATTACAAATTCTGGAATCTTTTGTAATCGTTGGTATGACCACGGTTTGATGGCTTCCATTTCTTTGAGAGGTTTAGGTTCTATAATTTCATCAATCACGAAGCCGGCCTCTTTGATTTCTCGAGCAATTTCACCAAATGGTTTGTGGTAAGTCGTCACTTCCATCACTCCAACAGCCGCATCAGTTTCCTCGCTGTCTAAATAGTTTCCTATAATAGTCATCTCTTTGGTTTTTCTGTTCTTGTTGAGCTGGAGTGTGAAGCGATAGTTTTCTTCATCGTCGTTCTGTGCCATTGCCATTCGTACGGGATGTCCGCATGAAAATATAAAATAGGAGTTTGGCTTAAGAATTGAGTAAATCTGTTTGAATGTTGGCATCCAATCTTGCACATAGTGGATGGCGAGACTTGAGTATGCGAAGTCGAATGATTCCGGAGCGAAAACTTTTTCTCCGTCGGCATTTGTTACTTCGCTTAATTTCTCCATATCACCTAGATAGAATTCACATTCCGGTCGCGATGCCTTTGCTATCTCAATGAGCTTTTCAGTAATATCGACTCCGACAGATCGCTTTGCTCCTTTGTTTTTGAGATAAAAAGAATCTTCACCGCTGCCACACCCAATGCTAATTACGTCTTTTTCTTTGAGATCGGGGAGGAGGGCGTACATTGCTGGTTTCTCATAGTAAGCATGATAGACCGAATCTTTTGGATCTCGAACGTGGTTTGTATACCCTTGTGCGTTATCGTTGTACCAGTTAATTGTCTTTTTGTCGGTTGGCATTGTTTTATATGTAAACTATCTCTCACTCACTTCTCGTTTTGCTCTTATATTGTCTTCTCGCTTTTTGATTGATTCTCGTTTATCGAACTTCTTCTTTCCTTTAGCAATCGCGATTTCAAGTTTAATTTTTGGTCCCTTGAGATAAAAGCGAAGGGGGATAACCGTCATACGATTTGCGTGACCTTCGTGCATGAGTTTCTCAATCTGCTTTTTATGAAGGATGAGTCTTCGGTTTCTATTTTCTTCTACGAGCCGACCCTGTACTTCAAGGTTCTTCTTCTGATATGCCGTGATGTGCATTTTATTGAGAAAAGCTTCACCGTGCTGAATTGTTACAAACGCTCCTTCAAAAGATGCATGACCGGCCTTGAGAGATTTCACCTCAGATCCGTTCAATTCAATACCGGCCTCGAATGTATCGAGAATCTCATAGTTGAAGGATGCTTTTTTGTTTACGACTAGGTTTGCCATATTGGGTGGTATAATACTACATATTATAAGTAAATTGGTATACCTATGATTTACATTGCGACACTTATTCCACTTGCGATACTTGATGCTATCTGGCTCTTTTCTACAGGCGGTTTCTATAGAGAAAAACTTGGACATTTATTTGCTGACAAATTTAGCTTTGCTCCAGCAGTCTTGTTCTATTTAGTATACGCAGCGGCTGTCGCGTATTTTGTTATTAATCCAAATATGGCAAGTAGTTATGCCAAGGTATTTTTTGTGGGTCTGTTTTTTGGATTTGTTGCATATGCTGCATACGATCTTACCAACCAAGCAACGATGAAGTCGTGGCCAATCATGGTAACAATTGTTGATCTTATGTGGGGCGCGCTTCTCACAGGTATTACCGCTGTTGTATCTCTCGCGATTCTGAAGTTTTTTCGATAGGTATTTTCGCATGTTGTTTCAAACAAAAGGTTTGAGTAGATAGTTCCTAAAAAGCATATAAAAGCAGGATTAAAATAGCTAAAACTCAATTTTAAAAAAGCCCTTTTCTCGTGTATACTCACCCCATAAAATTATGTCAAAAAAGAATAAACCATCGCACACAAAGCCGAATGTCCGAGCAATATTCGTAAGAAATATTTCAGGTATTTTTATATTTCTTCTTGCTGCAATTATGATTTATGGAACATTTGTTCCTACAGAAACAAAGCCTACTGATATATCTGTAAGTCAGCTTGTGAAAGATATTAACGAGGGGAAGGTGACTTCTATTGAAGTTGCGGGTTCTGTTGTTGATGCAACTTATGCAGACAAAACAAAAGTTAAGACTCAAAAAGAAGATGGTTCTTCTCTTTCAGAAACACTCGTAAATCTCGGGGTTGACCAAATGAAGCTTTCGTCTGTTTCAATCACAAACAAAGATGAGTCAGGTGTTGGGTTCTGGGCGATGAATCTTCTTCCATTCCTCCTCCCGATTATTGTTTTCTTCTTTATTATTTGGTATCTCTCACGACAAGCGAAGGGTGCGGGCGCACAGGCGTTCTCTTTTGGACAATCACGAGCAAGACTCATCACTCCTGATGACACAGCGCAGCGTGTGACATTCAAAGATGTTGCCGGTGCAAAAGAGGCAAAAGAAGAATTGATGGAAATCGTTGATTTCCTTAAGAATCCAAAGAAGTTCCTTGATATCGGAGCGCGAATTCCAAAAGGCGTTCTTCTTATGGGTTCTCCAGGAACTGGAAAGACACTCCTCGCGCGAGCCGTTGCGGGGGAGGCGGGTGTCGCATTCTTCTCTGTATCAGGTGCTGAGTTCGTTGAGATGTTCGTAGGTGTTGGCGCGTCTCGAGTGCGAGATCTTTTCAAACTTGCGAAAGTAACATCTCCATCAATTATCTTTATCGATGAAATCGATGCGGTAGGACGAGTGCGAGGTGTGGGAACGGGAGGGGGAAATGACGAGCGAGAACAGACTCTCAACCAGATTCTTGTTGAAATGGATGGTTTCGAACCAAATGAAAAAATCGTCGTCATGGCAGCAACAAACCGACCAGATGTTCTTGATCCAGCGCTTCTTCGACCTGGGCGATTCGATCGACGAGTGACTATCGACCTTCCTGATCGAGCAGATCGAAAAGCTATCCTTCAGGTGCATTCGAATGAAAAGCCGCTTGCAGAAGATGTGAACTTCGATGTGATTGCAGAACGAACTCCTGGATTCTCAGGTGCTGACCTCTACTCACTTATGAATGAAGGCGCGATTCTTGCTGCACGAGAAGATCGAAAGAAAGTTGCGCAGTTCGACCTCATCAGATCAATCGAGAAAGTTCTCCTCGGCCCTGAACGAAAAAGTCACATTCTTGGTAAGCGAGAGAAAGAACTCACTGCATATCACGAAGCGGGCCATGCAATCGTAGCGTCAGTGCTTCCTTTTGCGGATCCTGTACACAAGGTGTCTATTATTTCTCGAGGGCGAGCAGCAGGGTATACGCTCAAGCTCCCACTTGAAGATAGAAAGCTTCAGTCAAAGAAAGAATTCCTCGATGATATTGCTGTAGCGCTCGGAGGATATGTAGTTGAAAAAACAATCTTCGGCGACCTCACAACAGGCTCATCAAACGATCTTGCTGTTGCGACATCACTCGCACGGGATATGGTGACAAAGTACGGTATGTCAGACAAGATTGGTCCTGTAGCGCTTGAGAATGGTTCCGCAAGAATCCATCAGGGACAGCATTTCGACGTTCGAGATTATTCTGAAAAAGTTGGTATCGATATTGATGCTGAAGTTTCTCGAATCATGAATGAAGCATACGCAATTGCGCTTGATGTTGTATCAAAACACCGAGCTGCGCTTGATGCGATCACAAAAGAACTCGTTGAAGCTGAAACACTTGAGCAGAAAGAATTTGAAGACATCTTGATTGCAAATGGTATCAAACCAAAGAAAGCGAATCTTGTAGCGTAGAGTGTGTCTGAATCCTGCAGTTGCAAGGTATAAGTTTTAAATTAGAGAAGATAAAAGCGCGCTTTCCTCCAAGGTGGAGGGAAGCGCGCTTTTGGACTCGACCACCTGTGGGTGTGTCACGACCTTCTTCGCTTGGACTGTTGTTTCTGGTACATCTGCTCAGCAAGATCGACGAGTGCAGCGACAATGGCGATTGGTGATATTGCGGTGAGGATGATCCCACCCAGTATGAGGAACGTAATGACCTCAAGCCAAATGAAAATGCTCTGAAATCTTCCTTCTCTTTTGTCGAAGGGTTCCAGCCATCCTAAAGGGTTCCATTTCGACTCCATGAGAGTGAGATATCGAGGACCTCCTTTCCACACGCTGTCCCGAAAGGAATCAGCATCGAAGTTTCGACCCAGGCCGATATGCAGCAGGGACACGAATGCAATGCCGACTTCCCACAATAGTGTTGACCATCCGTTATTGATTATTCTCAGATAGAGTGTGGCACCATAGATACCGACAACACCAGCTGCGAATGCTCGTTGTATGAACGATTTCATTGTTTGTTTTGTTCTGTTCTAGACGCTCCTTTTCCAAGGGAGAGGTTTGTTGTGTATGAGGATCGGAAGTCCTCAAGGGGTATGTAGGTCGCCCGAAAGCAATCTGTCTATACTTTAGGACGCTCATTCTGTCATGTCAATTTATAAAAAACACGCGCCACGGAGTTGGTATCCGAGGCGCGGTGAGTTTTTTTTGGAGAGACTAGCGGTCTTCCAAGTAGAATACCGCAAATGCGGTATGGAAGATTACGCCCTCTAGGATAACGATAGGGTACACCCACCATGTGAGGAACCCTAGGTATAAAAAGAGCGCAACATTCAACGCAATAAGCAGTATAAGGGCGATAGCCCAAAGGATCAGCTTTAGATGTTTGTTCATTCGAAGTGAATTATACCAAAAATCACACATTAAAAAACGAACTTTCTTACTTCATAAAATCGTTCAAAAATGCTAGGCTGACAAGTATCGAAAGCGGCCTTACGGGGCAGTCTCGATATGCGAGTATAGCTCAGTCGGTAGAGCAGTCGTCTTATACACGACCGGTCCATGGTTCGAATCCATGTACTCGCACAAATGTTAGAAGAGGGGCGGGGAATACTATATATAGTCTATTTTTGAGTTGGTGGTATAATTTGTTGATTAATAAATTAGAAATTTTAAAATCACGAATGAAAAAGTTTATACTCGGAATCATAGCGCTCATGCTCGTCCTTACCGGAGCAGGAGCTACAGCTGTTAAGGCACAGACGGCCGAAGAAACTAAGGAAAAGCTCATTATGATGTATTGGGAACTTTATGCACGACACAAAGCGGCGAGTGCAGATCTAAATACATATAAACAGTACTACGCAACAACATATACACTCGCTATGCGAGAATATACAGATGTTCCGTCAGCACGAATTATTAAGGTAACAACATCATCTACTTCTTCGTCTGCTGATTGTTCAAGCTGCGCACCTTTCCTAGATATTTCATGGAGAGCGACAAATCTTCCAGCTGTTCGATTAGATCTCATAAGCGCTACAACTTCAAATACAATTAATCTCGCGACTTCGACACCAAACGATGGTAAGGAAACAATTCGTTTGAATATTCCTGCAAATCAGCCATCTGGCCAGTACTACCTTGTGATTTCAGCTGCAGCCGGCAATCTTTCTACAACAGGCAAGACAATCAAGCCAATTCTTACTCTTAAGGGGGGAGTTGCAACAATTGCACCATATACACTTAAGCCTTCATTCAAACTTGTTACACCTGCAAAGATGGATAATCCACTAGATCTTCGAGCCGATGCAGATGCTGCATACAAAGCTGCAAATCCAGATAAGGGAACTGCCACAAAGAAAAAAACAACACCAGCGACTAAAGAGAAAGAGGATGACGAATGTTCAACAACAGACAAACTCCTTAAAAAGCCAGGATGTCTTCCTTTTTAATAGAAAATATATAAATAACAATTATGAAAACATATAAAAGATTACTGCTCTCAGCTCTCGTACTTCTTCTTGCTGTCGTTCCTGTTGTAGCACAGGCGGACGAGGAGGATGAATGGATTAACGATGTTATTGATCGAGTAGAGCAACTTAAGAAGAGTAATGCCAATACAAATGCAGAATTAAACAATCTTCGATCCCTCTATACAGCACTCCTACGAGAACGAGCGAAGACTGAACCTTCTATTCTCATTGTTTCTCCAAAAGCTGGATCAACAATCACAGCGAGTTCATCGGTAACAATCAAATGGAGAGGAACAAACCTTTCTGGCTCAACAGTCGATATTGATTTGATCAACGCGCAGAACCCATCACAGGTTATCAATCTTGCAACAGCAACTCCAAACGATGGTCAGGAATCAATCAATCTCGCAGCGCGATCAGGCTTCGGACGATTCTATCTTAGAATCAAGGCAACTTCTGGTGTTGCTTCAACACAGATGAAGAAGGCGCTTGTACTAAAAGATCCATTAGGAGATAGAGCGATTCAGGTAAACAGCCCACGAGGTGGATTTGTGGTAGCCGGACAGTCAACAACTACAATCTTCAGTACAAATAATCTTCCTGCAAATACACGACTTGAGTTCTTCTTAATTCCTGGAGCAAATACAACTCTCGATACAAACGTGACAGGAAAGAGAATGATTTCATCTATCAACTTGCCTGCATCTGCGGTAAAGAACGCAACATATTCTCAGCGACTCACAATTCCGCAAGATTTTGGAACATCAACGGTACGACTTGCTATCGCTGCATCAATTCCAAATGCGACAACTACTATTGGATATAGTTTGCCATTTGAAGTTCGAGGCATTCCGGCAGCACCTTCTCGACTTACAGTTTCTTGTACGCTCGATACTCAAGTACTTGCAACGGTTGGATCTGTAGCAAAATGGACAGCAACAACAACTGGTGGAGTAGATGCTAAGACATATGCATGGACGGCACGAAACTATGAGATTGCTTCAAGTGCAAACGGTGCCGCATCACTCTCATATACAATTCCGAATCCAGTATCTCCAACTGGTTCAATTAGTCCGGTAGTGCGAGTTACTTCAGGTATGCAGACAGTAAGCGCTGATTGTCCCACTGCAAACTTCGTACGATCAGGTGCTGCTCCTACGCAACCAACAGCTCCAAAAATTACAGCAATCAGTAGCGCTCAGGCAGAACCAGGTCAGGTGATTACACTTACGGGTACAGATCTTATTTCTGGTACACGAGTACTATTTAAGACTGGCAATACAGTTGTGAGAGAAGCAACAACAACTCAGATCACTGCAACGACAAGTGTGTCTTTCGTTGTTCCTGCAATTAATGCTAAGGCGTATACAATCTCAGTAACAAATACAAATGGAACATCTCCAGTACGAGGCTTCAGAGTTCTCGCAACAAAGAATATTGAAGTTACGACAGCTGCATCAGATGTTACATGGCAGGCTGGCAAGACATACACAATTAGATGGAAAGATACTCGTCTTGCAAATACACAGCGATCAACATTCATCTCTCTTGTTCCAGTAGATGAAACATCAACACTTCCTAAGGTGAATATCACAAGTACATTTACAACAAACGACGGTGCATATAACTATAAAGTACCTACAAGTGTTAAGAATGGACAGTACAGAATCAGTGTTGAGATTAACCAGAATGGTACAAGTGGTGTTGATACATACACAGGAGAAAGTGTAGGCAAGGTGACAGTTAGTGGAGGTGCAAACTAATTACATAGTTAATTTAAAAAACAATGAAATCTGGTACATCATGGAAAGTTTTGAGTGCTCTCATTATTGTCGCTGCGGTGTTCGTTACTGTTGTATATAGCATCAAAGATAAGACAACCGACGATGTCGTTCTTGATTATTATACTAATGCATCTTCAACAGCGTCTTCGACAAAACCGCTTACAGCAACAACATCAGACGGTCGCGTATTGCAGAACCTCATGGTTGCTTGTGCTGCTCCAGCAAAGAATCAAGTTCTCGCTACAGCGAGCTCTTCAAAGAGATTGATGTGGTCAGCGACACCATCAGTTGAAGGCAAGATAGTTGAGGGGGCAAATCTTGAGTGGACGCTCATGACTCCTGAGAAGAAGGTAATTCAGAATAGTAGCGAAATTGGTCTTGTATACACAGTGGAACGATCTTCATTTCCAGCAGGTGTAAAGAAGCAAACATATACAATGCAGGTAAAAGTAACTATGCCAACGACAGGACAATTCTTGGTGGCGGCATGTGCACCTGTTGATGTGACACTTCAGTAAATAAAAACAAAATACACTCTGATCACTCGATCCTCGGGCTTTGCCCTTCGGAATTGATCCAGAGTGTATTTTGTTTTTGGAACGAATGTGGGGAGTTGGTGATTGATATAAGGAGGTTATTCAAAATGAATTTCTTTTCGAGGGCGTAATGCTTGTTCGAGAAGGGGATAGTGAGTGAGCTCTGGATCTGCAGCAATGATTGCGACAGCTTCTTTGCGAGCCGCCTCTACCATCTTGAGATTTTTGAGCGCTTCCATACCGACGTCAGTGATACCCCATTGTTTTCCTGTATTCAATGAGCCTGCTCCTCGTTCTTTGAGATCGAGTTCGGCAAGATCAAAACCGCTTCGTGTATTTTTGAGTGCAGAAAGTCGCTTTACTGCTGTTTCTGTCTCGCTATCTGTCGCGAGGAAACAGTATGCTTGGTGGTTCCCTCGAATAACTCTTCCTCTGAGTTGGTGAAGTTGTGCGAGTCCGAAACGTTCTGCTCCTTCGATGAGAATAGTTGTGGCATTTGGAACATTTACTCCAACTTCAATAACAGACGTTGATACGAGAATATCTATCTTTTTTGCAGCAAAGTCAGACATAATTTTTTCTTTTTGATCAGGTTTCATCTTGCTGTGGATGATATCAATTTTAAATTCTGGAAAAACCTCCTTCTTAAGGCGTTTTGCTTCGGTGGTAACCGCCTTCGCTGCAACAGCGAGAATCGCTGATTCATCTGGTGCCGCATCTGGCTGGTCAATTCTTGGGCAGATGATATATGCTTGGCGACCATCGTTAATTTGCTGACGTATATGCTCGTATGCTGATTTTCGGTTATGTGGGGTCACAATGTCTGTGATGATTGGTTTTCTACCAGAAGGCATCGTATCAAGAAGTGAGAGGTCGAGGTCTCCATAGAGTGTCAGCGCAAGGGTTCGGGGTATCGGGGTTGCTGTCATAGAGAGTAGATGGGGAACTTGATCGTGTTTTTTTACAAGCTTTTTTCGTTGTTCTACTCCAAATCTATGCTGCTCATCGATCACGACACACGCAAGATTTTTAAATTTTACGCTTTTCTGAATGAGTGCGTGTGTACCGATTACTACTGCAATATCGCCACTCGCAACCCACTTGAGGAGTTGCGTGCGTGAAATATCAGTCCATCCTCCAGGATTTACTTTTGAAGGAAATTTTCTACATCCTTTACCTGTGATAAGTGCAATTGATACAGGCATGTGTCTGAAGTATTGGATAAACGACTCGAAGTGTTGCTTTGCGAGGATTTCTGTTGGAGCCATGTATGCAACCTGAAGGGCACCATTGAGTTGGCCTTTTGGTTTTGTTGAAACGGTTGCAAATGTAGCTGTTGCCGCAACTGCTGTCTTTCCAGAACCCACATCTCCTTCGAGAAGTCGTGACATGGGAATATTCTTTTGCATATCCGTGAATATGTCGTTTATTGCTCCGAGTTGAGATTCGGTGAGGTCAAACTCAAACCGATCGACGAACTCTTGTACTTTTTCTTCAGGTGTTGTCACTGGGTACGATACTGCTTTGTGTAGCTTCTGCTTCTCGCGTTGTCGGTCGAGTTGGATCATAAAAATCTCTTCGAATGCAAAACGTTTGCGAGCGACTTCCGCGTGTGATTCTTTCTCGGGTGTATGAATCCAAATGAGTGCTGATTGGAGAGAAGGGAGATTATATTTTTTGAGCATATCCGCGGGGATAGGGTCTTCAAGCCCTTGAAAGAAATCCATCTTGAACATTTTGAGAATTGCATGGTAAATCCACCGAGAAGTGATGCCTTTTGATTCTCTATATATAGGTACAAAATTGCCACGTGGCGTTTCGACAGATTCGCCGTCGGGTCCTACACCAGCAAACAGGGAGTCGCTATTGAGTTCGGGAATTGTCGCTACGGATTCGATCAAAGGGTTTTGCATTGTTCGGAGACCATTTCTTTCGGTGAGTTTACCTTGGATTTTTACGAGTGAGTCGTTTTGTATGAGTCGAGCAATATACGCTTGGTTAAACCACACAAGCTTCATCGATCCTTGAGTATCTGTAAAAGTTCCTTCGGCCATCGGAATTTTTCCTCGAAATGATTTTTTTGTTTTTAGTTTTGAAATCTTTCCGTAAAGAATAACGTGTTCACCGGTAGTTGCCGAATCAATAGACGCCGTTGTACTTGCGCCTGCGTATTTAACAGGGAAGAAATAAAGAAGGTCGCGAAATGTTTTTACTCCTAGCTTGCGTAGTGCGCTGAGTTGATTTTTATCAATACGAGAAATAACCTCGATAGGGCTTTCTAAACCCCACTCGTTTTTTAGTGGCGTGTTGTGTTGGGAAATATTCATGCTGTAAAGGTTGTTTAGCAGCCCTAATTATCTAAGACCCTGACTGTTCAACTTGAGTTTCCTCCTGTGCAAGCTCTTGTTCTCGCTGATGGTTAGTAAGGAGGGATTCGTCGAGAGTGATGCCTCGGTTTCGAGGGTAGTATCTGAACGAAAGTGCGAGTGCAGATGTGAAGAGGGGGATCGCGCCAAATACATAATGAACTTCATTGATTCTAAAGAGAATTGATCCGGCAATAATGATTGCTGCCAGGAGGCTTGATGAAAACTTTCGTTTGCCCCAGAAGATCCATACCGCGACAATAAGTGCGAGAACCGCACCAATGTATGCGGTTGTATATAAACCTATTAAATCCAAGATGAAATTAGGATAAAAGACACTAACGCTTCGCGGACTAAAAACTGACATTAGTCCGAAGTAGATAAAGGGCAAAATAATACCGAGCTTGAGGGTAAGTCCCACTAATGAATGTCTAATCATGCCGCCATTATACTATTGCCAGATTTTTCTACCAATTTATCCTTCACAAGACTAGAAATTACCTCGTTTGTCATGTTTCTATCAAACACAAAGTGAGAAGAAATCTCATCAATTGTTGTTTTAGGCGACTTGAGAATATAGCGCAATACCTGGGCGCGCTTTTGTCTAAAAGAGCCTTTGAAGATACTTTGCTTTTTATAGCCAGAACTTTTCTTTGCAGGGTCGTTATCGAGTGTTGATTTGAGGTATGTGCCGTAGTCATATAAAGCATAAAACCAATCTCGCGGGTTTTTTTGATTGATTGTTTGTTCAATAAGTTCAAGTAGTTCTTTGTCAGAAATTTTTGATTTATTTGTTTTGTGGTGTTTGTTATTAAAAAAGTAATGAATAAAAACAGTTCTGATATTCGTCTCTACAAATGGTGTGGGAATGTTAAATGAAAAGTTCATAATCGCGCCAGCAGTCGATTGTCCGATTCCGGGGAGCTCGATCAGATCTTTATATGTTTGGGGGAATTTACCTTCGTATTTTTCCATAATTACTTTTACTCCTTCATAGAGAAAACGTGCTCGTCTGTTATATCCAAGTCCTTGCCAGAGGACGAGCACGTCCTTGAGTTTTGCGTTTGCGAGTGATGCGAGAGTAGGGAATCGAGTGAGAAACTCGTCATACTTTTTTACAACCCGTGCAGTTTGCGTTTGTTGGAGCATTATCTCTGAGACAAGAATCTTGTACGGATCTGTTGTTTGTCTCCACGCAAAATCACGCTTCTGCTTTTTGTAAAAGCCAAGGATATCTTTCTTAAACTTTTTTATTTTTTCTGATGTTTTTTCACGCAACATGACTAGATCTATATCTTTTTCGCAATAAAAAACTTTCGCAATAGACACACATAAAGTGTTCCAACAGTAACCATGAGTACAATAGGGTAAAGCCACACCGCGAATCCTGTGTCACTGCCGATAGCAACAAGAATTAGGTTGAGAGTTACACCAATCATAAAAAGAGTCCATGCAGCAAAGCTCTCTGTGTGCGGGTCTTTAATTGATTTTGCGATAGTTGGTATATAGCCACTTGTGTATACCAATAGATTTGCAATAAGTGCGATAAGCGGATTACCTGTGTATACCCAGACCAAAAGACTTACGATAGATACCAAGAATGAAAACTTATCTGTCTTTGACCAGCCTTTTTCACCAATGAAAAGCGCAAGGACGAAGATAATTGTGCAACCAAGTGCATCAGCTATAGGAACAAAAATGGCTTCGTGTGTGCCCGTTTCGCCGAGGGTAAAGAGAATGGATACCGTAGAGAGCGACCAAATGAGCCAACTCGCTTTGTTTGGAATGGTTGTCTTTTTTATTACCTCGTAAATATAGGGGATATATCCTCCGATAAGGAAAAGTCCAGAAAGTACACTAATTGTGGTGACGAGATTCATGATATATAGATTATTTTTTAATTTTCTCTTTTATCCAAACTCCACACAGAACAACAAGAGCACCAACTGTATCCGAAAGCATATCTTTCTGAGCATCCCAGATATCTCCCTGGCTTCCAAGAACTTCTATGCCCGCTGCTGGATCTGCGAATATTGCGTACTGCCATTCAAATAATTCGTAGATTGCTGCAATGGATATGATAGTAAAAAGAGAGAATAGTCCTGCTACGAATTTGCTCGCAATTACTTTTTTACTTCGAACATACTCGTATATGGGGAGCGCGTAAAAACCCACAGAGAAGTGTGCAACTCTGTCATACATATTTCTCTCAAATCCGAAGAAGTCGTTAAACCAATCAAATGGAACTCTCGCAAATGTGTAGTGTCCTCCAATTGTATGCATAAAAATAAATACACTCATGAGAATGTATGCCATATTCGAGAATCGTGTTCCTTTGAAATACAGTACGATGATAGGTATAAGTACAATCCATACTGTCGCATTTTCAGCAAACCAAACATCCCGCGCGTAAGGGTTAAATGCTAAGGCTGCGCAAAGAACTATATATATTAAAAATAATACCTTCGGAACAAGGGGGTTGTTGCTATTTTCTGTATTCATATAACCAAGTATAGCCTAGTTTGAAAGGCCAAGTAATGTGAGGAATTTTGACAGTGAAACCCCATCAATCTTCTTTGCTTCATTTGGTTTAATTGTACCGAGAGAGATGTTCATGATTCGCGTTCTCTTGAGATTCTTTACTTCAACTTTCATCGCTTCACACATTCGTCGGATTTGGTGACGCTTTCCTTCGGTAAGAGTAATGGCAAAAGTCTTTTCTCCAAGAAGCTTAACCTTACATGGTTTTGTAACGTGATCACCGATATCAACTCCTTTCTCCATTGCTGCCTTGAAAAAAGAGGGGAGGTCGCGATTTACTGAAACAACGTACTCTTTCTCATGGGTGAGTTCAGGATCAAGAAGGTTGTTTGAAAGTCGTCCATCGCTTGTGAGAATGATTAAACCTTCAGACTTCTTGTCGAGTCGTCCGATTGGGAAAAGTGACTTCACGATATTTGGTGGGAGGGGTGTGTTTTTCGATGAGTTTTTGAACAGAGCGGCTTGGATGTCCAATTCGTTTTCAGTAGGCGAGTGGGTCACAACACCTTTAGGCTTATTGTATGCATAGTAGAGGTATCCAGCCTTTGCTTTAGAAACACTATTTTCATTGATGGTTACTTTATCTTGAGGACTTACTTTATCACCAAGGACAGCTCTTTTTCCGTTTAGCTGTACAAGTCCTCGCTTCACAAAATCATCCGCACTTCGTCGTGTGAGGTTATGTTTGAGCGCAAGATATTTATTGATTCGCATCGGGTATTTCTCCTCAGATTGCTTTGTTGTATTGTCCGGCATATTGATTTGGCTATAGTAAACGAAGTTGGAGAGAAAAGATACTTTATTATTTTTGTCTAAAGTACCTTCGTACTTTTGCAATTCCCACCATCATGCTGATGGCTGCAACAATTGTGATCGAAATATAGCTGTCTTTATCGCTCGCATTTTTGATATTAAAGAAAAGGGGGACAATAAGTGCAAGTGCTCCCAAGAATAATGTTGCCCAAAATCTTACCCGAAGCGATGAAATAAAAACTTTTCCTACATGTCCTCCTTCTGCGACTTGCGCCACTTCGTGACTTGATCTGAAGGCGGGGAACCACGTTGTCCATACATGATCTCTTACCTCATACTCTTCTATATGAGAGAGTTTCATGATTTTTGATCTATATGTTTTTGCAATAAAAATATTGATTGCGCCGGCAATCGTCCACCCAATAAACACAAGGAGAAGTGTGGTGATGAAAACCGTCCAGCCTGCTGATTGAGAAAGAATTGCAAGAATAATGAGAAGGCTCGCGCCAGGAAAAAAGCTTCCCACAAAATATAGACCCTCGATAACTACCGATACAAAAGCTCCGATGTAAATATATTTTGCATCAAGAGATGTGAGAAAGTTCATCAGCTCTTCCATGCCCGGGACAGAAGAATTGAAATAAATCAGTAGGCCGTACGCGATGAGTGCGAGAGAGGATACTATCCAGACAAGTCCTGAATACAGATTGTTTTTGTTTTTATTTAGAGGGGCTTGTTCTGTAGGTGTTGTGTTCATGGCGGGCCATGTGGGTTAAGTACCAAAAGCTTCAAGTGTTGTAAGGGTATTATGGGTGGTTTTTGATACCTCTTTCGAGGACTGTGGGTCAGTAAATATAATGTTTATTAATAGATACAGTAAGGAAAAAGGTTTTTAAACCTGAACAATCTTTAAGTCTTTAATATTCAAACTACCTTTATATAAAATATGAGGGACTCCATGGAACACTAGAGGTCTCTCCCCTTTATCGTATATCTCCTTATAGTAATCAATAGTTAGTTGAGGTAAAGTTATATAATTTTTAATTTCAGTAGGATCATATACTGTAAAATTATCAGCATTCATTCTATTTGAAACATAATCTTTTTTATATAAGTACACGATAGTATTTTTAGGATCGAGAAGTTCTGGATCTATCTCATAACATTTCATTTCGAAAACTTTTTACTTCCAGCTTTAATTAAAGCATCCTTAACATCTTTAGGGTGTACAGCTGTAAAATGAAGAACATCATTCCATAAACAATCAAGAATAGGTATTATTTGATCCATCACTTTCTCACGACCAATATATTTAGATACTTTTTTGGTATAAAGATCTGGGTGTGTATGTTTTAATATATTTAATGGGTATAAAGTATCTCCAATCATATCATCAGGAACCCAGTGATAAAGATAATATTTCATTGTGCTTAATTGTATACCTATTTGGTTAATTATGTAACTATGAAAATATTTAGTATGACTCGAGCATGCTCGACTTGGCGGAGAAAGTGGGATTCGAACCCACGGACCCAATTAAGGGTCGACAGTTTAGTAAACTGTTGATTTAAACCACTCATCCATTTCTCCGTATTATATTTGTGATGCCTCACTCTGTACTATCGTGGCGGAGACGGAGGGATTCGAACCCTCGATACCCGTATAAGGGGTATGCCTCTTTAGCAAAGAGGTACGTTAGACCACTCCGACACGTCTCCATACATATATATGTATCCAATATTGCTTCAGTTACGTCTCTAAACCTGATATCTGAGGCCGTATTTGGATGAGTCACGATAGCATATTTTTAATCAATATGCGATACTTTTTGTATATGAATCCAGAAAACCAAACATCAAACCAAGTTTCTAGCAATCAACCAACAAATAGCGACACGACTATTTCGCTTAACCCCGAACAAATGATTACTCCAGAAGGCTCAAAGGCACAGAGTATTTCTTACGGGGAAGTGATGACTGACGCGTGGCGTATGTTTACTGAGAAAATGTGGAAGCTTTTTTCTCTTCTCCTTGTCCCTTATGTTGTGCCGGCAATAGCCGCTCTCATTGGATTTGGGCTATTCAGTTATATAAATAGCAATCCAGAGTTGTTGCGAGATATTATGCTCCATACATTTACATTCGGGTATCCGCCAGTGTGGCTCATTGCTACTGTGGGAAGTCTTATGCTCATACTCGGAGTAGTCTGGTTTATCATCCAAAGTTGGTCTCTTGCCGCTATGGTTCACACGACGCTTTCCGCAGAAAAAATCGGCGTGCGACAAGCGTATAAAGACTCAAAGTCGTACTTCTGGAAGTTTACAGTCCTCATGTTTGTAATGGGTATTATTACAATCCTCTACCTTCCACTACTTCTCTTACCCGCACTTATAGTTGGTATTTATTTCATTGTAGCGATGCAGGTTTTTGTATCTGAGAAGGTTGGCGTAAAAGAATCTCTCTTGAGAAGTTTTGAATATGTAAAAGGGAACTTCTGGAAAATGTTTGGACTTCTTGCGACGTGGACGGTGATTGCTATGCCAGTTTCAGCCGTATTCGACTCTATTGTTGAAAACTCTGAAGTTATGGGTGTTGTAATCTTCGCTGCGGTAATTAGATTTATACTCAGTCTCGTGTTTACTGCGTTCTTCATGTGTATTGCGTCTGTCGCATACAAAGCGTTGCGAGCCAAAAAGACGATATTGAATGTAACTGCAAAGTTTTCTTATTTCGTATATCCAGCAATTGTGGGTGCGATTCTATTCATCGTGATGATCTGGTTAGCGATTACTAACTCTCCAGCTATAAACTAGTGTGCTAGTCCCAAGATAAATAGTTTCTCGTGATTTATTTTGCTCACGATAATTTTTGCTGCCGCGGATAGAGTTGATCCTGTGGTAATGACATCATCGACTATCCATAGATATGTGTATTTTTTTCTATTGATTAGTAAGCAAACAAGGGGATCAATCGTAAACATCGTGTTTGATTGAAGCTCTCGATCTTTTTTGGACTTTTTCTTTTGTTGAGACAGTGAAAGGGGAATAAGGCAGTCAAGCACGTCGATCTTTGTGTTGTACATATTCGAATTCGCAAAGCTCCTCTTGATGTGTTTTGAAATCTCAAGCATGTGATCATTGTCTTTTTCTCTCCTTAGGTAGCTTCGAGAGGGAATTGGAACGATGCCAATGTACACCTTTTGGTTTGTTGAAGGTATATTTTGGGTAATGATGTTTAGTAAAGCATTTGTTGCCCAGGAAATATCGTCCGGATCACAATTTTTAACACCAAATATCTTTTCCTTAATACTTTCGTCGGCATATGAAAAAAGATAAAGCATATATGGCATATCTCTCGACCATACAAATTCAGGTATATTTGATAGTTTGTTAATATGTTTGAGCATTTTAGTGTTTCCTCGTTCCATTTACTGTTATATACTTAGACATAACGTTATATAAAAGCACTCAATGGCTAATTTCTTTCAAAATTTATTTAAAAAACCAGGTGAAAGCGTTTTGGGCGTGGACGTTGGTTCTTCTTCTATAAAGATTGTGCAGATGCGAAAGCGAAAAGGGCGAGCAATTCTTGAGACTTACGGTGAAATTGCTCTTGGTCCTTATGGAAGTTTTGCGATCGGGCAGGTAACAAACTTGCCACCAGACAAGATAGCAGAAGCACTTAAAGATGTTATGAAGGAGTCAAACGTTACTACTTTGCAGAGTGGTGTTTCTATTCCGTTCAAATCAAGTCTTGTTTCACTTATTGAGCTTCCAATTATGCCCGAGAAACAGCTTCGTGAAATGATTCCGCTTGAAGCACGAAAGTACATTCCAGTTCCAATCAGTGAAGTGACTCTCGATTGGTGGGTTGTTCCTACAGAGCACGACGCAACTCTTGATTTTGTTGAGAGTGACGACGATCAGACCAGACTTAAGCAGGCACAGCTCCGAAAGGCGCAAGTCCTTCTCGTGTCGATCCATAATGAGGTCCTCAATACATACAACACATTTGTTCAAAGTGCAGGATTGCAGGCAGATTTTTTTGAAATCGAAATGTTTAGTGCAACACGCTCACTTCTTGCGGGCGAAACAGAGCCGGTGATGATTTTTGACCTTGGAGCTTCGTCCGCAAAGATTTATGTTATCGAACGGGGTATCGTAAAATTCTCGCACATCATAAACAAAGGATCTCAGGATATCACTATGAGTATTTCAAAAGGAATGAATATTTCTTTTGACGAAGCAGAACGAATCAAGAGAAATCTTGGAACTGGAGTTGTACAAAACGAAAAAGATGTTTACGAAATCATCTCTCTTCCGCTTGATTATATTTTCTCAGAAGCAAGCTCAATGGTTCTTAGTTTCCAAAAAAGATTTAATAAGACAATTAGTAAAGTTATCCTTACGGGTGGGGGATCTGGTATGAAAGGTGTTCTCGATCTCGCAAAAGCAAACTTCCAAACAGAGGTGGTCATGGGTGATCCGTTTGCGAAGGTAGAAACACCAGCTTTCTTGGAAGATGTACTCAAAGCCACAGGTCTCGAGTTCGCAGTTGCGATTGGAATTGCGCTTAGAAAACTTCAAGAACTTCCATAAAATTTCTAAAACGCGGGGCAATTAACAGCTTTATATATTTTCCCATTGTTTAGCACTCCAAAGTAATGGTATAATTTTCTCGTATAACTATGGAAACAAAGTTCCAAGCATCTTTCATACCAAAACAACCAGTAACCGAAGAACTTCAACGACGAGGTGGTTCTGGTGGCTTGGTATTTCTCGTATCATTTTTGATTTTTGCATTATCACTTCTGGCAGCTGGTGGTGCTGTTGTATGGAATAAGATTCTTGATACTCGAATTGAAAAAGAAAAAAACACATTGAAACTAAACGAATCAGCCCTTGATTCAAACTCTGTTCGTGAATTCGTACGACTTCGAGATCGAATCGATTCTGCAAATAAACTTCTCCAGAATCACATTGCTCCATCAAATATTTTCCGAGTTCTTGAACTCTACACATTGAAGAGAATTCGATTCAACGACTTTGCATATGCATTCGCAGGCGCGGATAAGGTGAGTGTTTCAATGAGAGGGCAGGCGGAAGGATTTGATGCCTATGAAGCTATTTCAACTCAGTCAAAACAATTCACAATTCCAAAACTCAAGAATGTGTTCAAGAGTCCGATCTTCGGAGATCTCAACTTCATTGAAGCTTCAAATATCGTGACATTTACATTTTCAACCATTGTTGATGCTCGATTAATTTCTTACTACAAGACAATTAAAGAAGGTGCCCTTGTTACCTCTGATACTTCTGCTCCAGCAAATACAGTTGCTCCGGTGCAGTCAGTACAGACGGTGGCGCCGACATTGCCTGCAACAAGTACAGCAACAACAACACAAACACTTCCACCGGCGGCGAGTAGTCGAACCGCAGCGCCGGCAAGTCCTGACACAGATGTAATCGACTTAAGCATATAATTTTATGAGACTATTTTTTCCAATCATATTTGTCATAGCTGGTATTGCAGGATTTATTTTCTTTACAAATCCTACGTATCAACTTTCGAAAACAAAAGAGGCTGAACTCAAGGGCTATGTTGATGCGAACGAAAGTGCTGCAAAACTCCGAGCAAAAAGAGAAGAGCTCCAGTTACAGCGAAACTCTATTTCAACAGCGGACATTGACCGTCTGATGAAAATGCTTCCAGACGGTGTTGAGAACGTGGGTCTTATTATTGAAATGAATAGAATCGCTCGACAAAAGGGTGTGAGTATTCGAAACGCTCGAATCAATGAGGGCTCTACGAGTAAGGGTGGGGCAGTTGGTCCGGACGGTAACAAGTATGGAACAATCTCAATGTCTTTTGGTGTGACAATGAGCTACACCGATTTTCAAGATTTTCTCAAAGCGCTCGAGCAGAACCTCCGACTAGTCGATGTGACTGCAATCACTTTCGCAACGACACGAACAGACAAGTATGATTACAATATTACACTCCAGACATACTGGCTAAAATAAACAACATGTCATTTTTTTCAAAATACAAATTCATAATCATCGCAGTCCTCTTAGTTGCAGCGGGATTCTTTGGCTATAGCAAGTTTGTTTTGCAAGATAAAGCAGCAACAACTCCAGGTGTTAAAAAACAAAGTACAGGCACTGCGCCAGCAACTGTTTCTGGTAAGCCAGCAACGCAATCAACAGCTTCTGATGAATCTGCGAAAGCGTTTGCTGCACAACTTAAAACGCTTGATTCTGTCGTGATCAAAACAGATATTTTCAAAGATCCTGCATACACTATTCTTAGAGCAGATAATATTACTATTCCGCCAATGCCAGCAGGTCGACCAAATCCGTTCGCACCAGTAGGGCAGGACGGTTCATCGGCGGGGTTCGAACTTACAAGTGGCACAGCAGCACCAACGGCAACTCCAACAGTGCCTGTGCGAACAACACGAACAAGAACGCGATAAAGTATTTTTAATAAATCACACATGACGTTTCTCGACATACTAGTCAAATCAAAAATCCTATCTAAGGATGATGTTGAGTATATTCATAAAGAGGTAGAAGATTCTGGACGAGGAGTCGAGGATATTCTTAGAGATCGAGGAATTAGTCCTCAAGCAATCGTCCAGGCAAAGGGCGAATACATGCATTTGCCAACAAGATCTGTTGCGGGCATAGAGGTTGGTTTTGATGTTCTCAAATATATTCCCGAAGAATCGGCCGAACACTACAAAATTGTTCCGATTGCTGTAAAAGATGGAACACTTGAAGTTGGTATTGTAGACCCAGACAACATTGAAGCTCGAGACGCGCTGAACTTTATTTCATCGAAAGCAAATCTTCCGTATAAAATCTTTTTGATAACAGAAGAGGATTTTCAAGGAATATTTAACCAATACAAAGGTATTACAGGAGAAGTGAATCACGCGCTCGATGCGCTTGAGTCTGAGTTCGCAGCCGCAGACGTGCAGATCACAAGAGAGGCTTCGGATGAAATCTCTGTAAAACCTGGAACCGCAAACATCGTAGAAGATGCACCTGTGACAAAGATCGTTGCAACGATCCTTCGATATGCGATTGAAGGGGGAGCTTCTGACGTCCATATCGAGCCGCTGAGAGATAAAGTACAAGTTCGATTTAGAATTGACGGCGTACTTAATACGAGTCTTGTTCTTCCGAAAAAAGTACACGAGGCTGTGAATGCTCGAATAAAGATTCTTTCAGAGATGAAGCTCGACGAAAAACGAAAGCCGCAAGACGGACGATTTTCTGCACGAATTGAAGACCGAAAGATCGACTTCCGAGTTTCTACATTCCCAACATACTTTGGTGAGAAAGTCGTAATGCGAATTTTGGACCAACAAAAAGGTGTGCAACAGCTCGATCAGATGGGTCTTTCAAAAAGAGATCTTGATATGATTCGCGATGCAATCAACCGACCATACGGATTGATTCTTATTTCTGGTCCAACAGGTTCCGGTAAAACAACAACTCTTTATTCTATGTTGAATGAAGTAAATCGTTCTGAGTTGAACGTGCTCTCGCTCGAAGATCCTGTTGAATACAATATTGAAGGTATGAGCCAGTCTCAGGTGCACCCCGAAATCGGATATACATTTGCTGCTGGACTTCGAACAACTCTTCGACAAGACCCTGACGTAATCATGGTGGGAGAAATTCGAGATAAGGAAACTGCGCAGCTTGCTATCCAAGCGGCGCTCACGGGTCACCTTGTACTTTCAACAATCCACACCAACAGTGCTGTAGGCATTATTCCGCGACTTGTAGATATGGGTGTTGATCCGTATTTGATCGCTCCGACACTCGTTCTCGGTATTGCTCAACGTCTTGTTGGTAAGGCCTACACTCCGGCAGTCGAAGAGGTTCCTGTTGATGATGCTCTTAAGATTCAATTCGAAAAACAATTCCAGGACTTGCCTGAACAGTACAAGAAAGATCTTCCTGAATTTAAATCTGTATACAAAATTAAACCTACTCCAGAGTGTCCGAAAGGAACAAGGGGACGACAAGCGGTATTCGAAATGTATAGCGTTGATAAGGAATTACAAAAAATCATTCTTACAAATCCCACAGAGCCAGCAGTTAGTGAATATGTTCGAAAGCAGGGAATGATTAATATGAAAGAGGACGCGATGCTTAGAGCGCTTCGAAAAGAAATTCCTTACGAAGAAGTGAATAAAGTATAGTCGCCAAATAATTTATAACGTATAATTGAACCATCATGTCAGAAGAAGTACAAAAGAAAAAAATATTAATTGTTGATGACGATAAGTTTCTTCTCAACATGTATACGATCAAGTTTCAGAAAGATAACTTTGAAGTATCAACTGCGGCTGATGGTTCAGATGCAATCGCTAAGCTTGAGGGAGGGCTCGTGCCTGATGCAATGGTTCTCGATATTGTGATGCCGGTTATGGATGGTCTCGAAGTTCTTGAAAAAGTTCGAAAAGAAAAATTTATCCCAAACGCGAAGATTCTTATTTTGAGTAATCAAGGTCAGTCTTCAGATATTGAAAAAGCAAAGCAACTCGGCATTAACGGATATATTGTGAAAGCAACAACAATTCCTTCAGAAGTAGTCGCTGAAGTGAAGAGAATACTAGGAATGCAATAATAAATTAACTATGGATTACAAAGCAGAGCTCGCAGATCTTTTAGAAACAATTATTCGAGAAGGGGGATCAGACCTCCATCTTTCAGAGGGGCGACATCCGACTATTCGAGTTTCGGGAGCTCTTATTCCTTTGACTAAAAAACCGGTACTCACACATAAAGATCTTGAATCATTCCTTGATATTTTCGGCACCGAAGAGTTAAAGAAAAGATTTTATACAAATAAAGAACTCGACTTTTCATACCAGTACGAAGACAAAGCTCGATTCCGAGGCAATGCTTTCTATCAGCAGGGCTTTATTGGTATTGCGCTCCGATTAATTCCAAAAGTAATTCGATCGATTTCGGAATTGAATCTTCCACAGACTCTTGAATTGTTTGCAAGAAAAAAACAAGGTTTCTTTCTTGTTGTGGGTCCAGTAGGGCAGGGAAAGACATCAACTCTTGCTGCTATGCTCGAGCTTATCAACCGAGAGAGAGCTGAACATATTGTGACAATTGAAGATCCAATCGAATATGTATACGAACAGCAGAAGTCAATTATTGATCAGCGAGAAGTTCACATCGATACAACAGATTTTGCAACAGGACTTACATCTGCGCTTCGACAAGATGTGAACGTGATTCTCGTAGGTGAAATGCGAGGGCAGGAAACAATGTCAGCCGCGGTAACAGCAGCTGAAACAGGACACTTGGTATTTTCAACACTTCACACAAACAACGCAGCACAGACAATCGACCGAATCATCGACTCATTCCCAGCTGAGCAGCAGGATCAGATTCGACTTCAGCTATCATCATCTCTTATCGGAGTGTTTTCACAGCGACTTGTCCCTCGAATTTCTGGAGGACTTATTCCTGCGTATGAACTTTTGATTGTAAACAACGCAGTATCAAATCTTATTCGTGAAAAACGAACACACGAAATTAACACTGTTATTGAAACCGGAATGCAAGACGGCATGATTGATCTCAACCGATGTCTCGCTGATCTCGTACGAAGAGGGGAGATTACTATTGAGAGCGCATACCAGCACTCTCTCAATCCGAAGCTTCTCGAACGATATATATAGTGTGGTCAGTGGTGGCGATTGTGCCCAAGCATAACTAAGAGCTAGTTTGAGTCATATTAAAAACGTGCGATAATATCCATATGTTATTTAAGTACACAGTCATTGATACAAAAGGAGTTTCAAGCCAGGGGACAATTGATGCGATCAATGTTGATGTGGCAATTACATCTCTTCAGAGACGAGGTTTTGTTATCTCGTCTATTAAGGAAGCAGAAGCTAAGGGTGGCTTCCTTCAGAATATTACGCTCTTTGAGCGTGTGACAAATAAAGATGTCGTAATTCTTTCTCGACAGATGGCGACACTCTTTACCTCACAAGTATCTGCACTTCGAATTTTCAAGCTTCTCGCAACCGAATCAGATAAGCCTGGACTAAGAAAAGTTCTTGCTGAAATCTCAGATGATATTCAGAGTGGTGGTTCTATCTCTGCAGCACTTTCAAAACACCCAAAAGCATTTAGTACATTTTATGTGAACATGGTGAAGGCGGGAGAAGAATCTGGACGACTCGATGAAACATTTCTCTTCCTTGCTGATTACCTCGACCGATCATACGAAGTAACATCAAAGGTAAAGAACGCACTCATTTATCCTGCATTCGTAATCGCAACATTCATTGCGGTGATGTCTTTGATGCTTACTGTGGTTATTCCAAAAATTAGTGCGATCATTATTGACTCTGGAAAAGAAATTCCTGTATACACAAAAATTGTAATCGGATTCAGTGATTTCCTCGTTGACTACGGACTTTATTTGCTTGGCGTGATTGTGATCTGTTTTCTTCTCCTCATTAGATTTGTGCATACCGAAGCGGGCAAAGCAGCACTCGCTGATTTTAAACTCAGTCTTCCATACGTGGGTAGTTTGTATAAAAAGCTCTATCTATCACGAATCTCAGACAACATGGATACACTACTTGCGTCTGGTATCCCAATGGTGAAGGCACTCGAACTCACCGCAACAGTTGTTGATAACAGAGTGTATGAACGTGTAATGAATGAAACTCTTGAAGGAGTAAAGAGCGGTATGTCTCTTTCTGATTCAGCATCTCGATTTCCACAAATGCCAAATATTATGGTTGCAATGATGAAAGTGGGAGAAGAAACAGGACAGTTGTCTGGAATTCTTAAAACGCTCGCGAAGTTTTATCAACGAGAAGTGGTCGGTGCAGTAGATACACTTGTTGATTTGATTGAACCTTTGATGATCGTAATGCTTGGTCTCGGAGTTGGTTTTTTGCTCGCATCAGTACTCATTCCAATCTACAACGTATCCGCATCGTTCTAGTCTTATCCACAATATTTTTTGTAAAAACAAATGTTGTGTGTGATTTCAATATATAATATGTGAGTACGGTTTTGGTGTACTTAGTTGCACCTGAAATAGTATGTAAATTTAAATTTATATTCAATTAGTATTAAAAAATTATCAAAATGAAATCATCAAAAGGCTTTACACTCATCGAACTCTTGGTTGTAATCGCAATCATCGGTATCCTCTCATCTGTAGTACTCGCGTCACTTTCAAATGCGCGATCACAGGGTCAGGATGCTGCTATCAAGGGAACTATGGCTCAGTTCGGCGCACAGGCTGAATTGTTTTACACAACAAACAACAATTCATACGCTGCCTTCTTTGCGCAACCAGCATCTTCAAACGGAGGACTTAGTCTCATTACTGATATTGAATCAAAAAATGGTTCTGCATCATCAACATGGGTAGCTACTTCAGGAGGTTATTACATCCACACCCCGCTCTCAACAGGTACGTTCTGTGCTGATCCAGAGGGAACAACAGCAACAACTGCGGCAACGGTAATCATTAATGGACGATGTGCACGATAGTTATATAAGCATTTAGCTTTTAAACAAAACACCGCAGAGATGCGGTGTTTTGTTTTGCACATATATTGAGATGTGTTGTCGATAAAGTTATCGGGTATAATATGGCTATGGATTTAACAATAATGCTCGTACTCCTCTTTGTGTTTGGAGTAATTATCGGAAGTTTTCTTAATGTTGTTATCTTGAGATATAACACAGGAAGAACACTACAAGGAAGATCTTCGTGTCACTCATGCAACATGACTCTGTCGTGGATCGATCTTATTCCGGTCTTTTCATATTTATTTTTGCGTGGCCGATGCCGAAAGTGTGCATCAAAGATTTCTGGTCAGTATATTTTTGTTGAGTTGCTCACTGGTTTTCTCTTTTTAATTTCGGGAAGCTTTTGGCTTGGAAAGTATGCTGCAATGCAGGCATCTGATTTGAGTGGGGGACTTATGGATATCGTAAGTTCGCCAATCACGCTTTGGCTTATAGTTCCAAAATTAATCTTTACACTTGTGATTGTGTCACTCTTGGTGGTTATTACCGTGTATGATTTTAAACACAAAATTATTCCAGACGGATTTGTGTATGCATTCGCGATCGTTGCTTTTCTATTTAATTGCTTTAGTGCTCAAAACGATTCAATTATTCTTATGTGGCCAGAGCTTACGACGATCATTGCCGGCCCCGTATTAGCTTTGCCGTTTTACTTGCTCTGGTTATTCTCTGGAGGAAGATGGATGGGGCTCGGAGATGCAAAGCTTGCCCTTGGAATCGGATGGATGCTCGGACTTACTCAGGGAATTTCTGCGCTTCTTATCGCTTTTTGGTCGGGCGCAATCGTTTCAGTGATTATTCTTATATTCCAAGAAGTATGGAAGGGGCTTTCGAAGGAGAATATGTTTAAGCACAAATTTAAACTCCCACGGCTCAATATGAAAAGTGAAATACCTTTTGCACCGTTTCTTATAATTGGTCTCCTCGCATCGTTCTTTATGGACTATAATATCATCAATGCCTTACTCAATGTTTAGCAGATCTTTTATAAAGAAAGTTATACAAAAGATTGGTCAGATCAAAACGTCTGTATCGAGGGGTTTTACCATTGCTGAACTTACTGTAGTGGTGGGAATTATTGGTGTTGTCACAACAATTGCTCTTGCAAACCAAGCGAGTCTTAGTAACAACGTTCTCCTTTCAAACCTTGCCTACGAAGTAGGTCTTTCTCTTAGAGAGGCTCAAACATACGGAATCTCCGTAAAGGCGGGTGACTCAACGGCGGGGTTTAGAGGTGCTTATGGAATTCTTTTTCGATCGGATGAACCACTTGAGTACTATCTATTCCATGACAAAAATGACAATAAACTCGTAGATGAAGGTGACGGGGAAATCGTAGATACTTACAAGATTGAAAATCAGCGCGGTAATTCGATTACACGACTTTGTTTCAATATCCCTTGCGATGTTGACCGAGATGTTGAGTTTATGACAATTATGTTTCGACGACCGAATCCAGAACCCATTTTTAAGACAGGAACTATTGGTGTTGGGGGATCACTTGAGCAGAACGATCCTGCGGTGATTATCGGACCGGCCTATATTGTTGTTAATAATCAGCAAAAAAGTAATTGTAAGACAATTATTGTAGAATCAACTGGGCAGATTCGAGTTGATGCAGGGACACCAGGTGTTTGCACGAATCCATAATATTTATGAATAAATTATTTTTAATACTACATAGAAATAATAAGACTCGACCGCGCAGAGCTCGCGGCTTTACGTTGATCGAGCTTCTTGTTGCGGTAGGACTTTTCTCAACAGTGATGGCGATGTCCGCGGGAATTATTCTCAGTATTGTTGGTGGAAATAAAAAAGCTCAGCAAATCAATGCCGTGGCAAACAATCTCAACTTTGCAGTAGAAAGTCTTGTGCGAGATTTGAAGACGGGATACGACTATTATTGTACAGACACACTCAACCAAGTGAAGGTGAGGGGGATTGACGCTACGGGACGAGGTTGTGTTGCTGGTGTGCACGACACGATTCAGTTTGTTTCCACAATTACAGGAAACGAACGAGTGGTGAGCTACCGTTATGCTAATGATTCAACTACGGGTACTGGGTACCTTGCAAAACGAGTTTGTTCGATTCTGGGTACTGCTGTTCAGGATTGTTCAAATTACACTCGAGTGACTTCGCCTGATATTGATTTGAAGGAAGTATCTTTTTATGTAAAAGCTCCAAAAGAAGGAGATGATGATCAGCCCGGAGTTCTCATTGTGATTCGAGGAACAAGTCGGCTTGAAAGAAATGTCGCATCTGACTTCCATATTCAGACATATGTATCACAGCGATTGCTTAACATTTAAAAGCGAAGTATATGAAAAACTTATTCACAAAACTTCACACGCAGATCAAACAACTCCACAGCAAGAAAGGTGGAGTAAAAAAGGGGTTTACCATTCTTGAAACATTGATTGCCATTACTGTGCTTGTATTTGCGATTACTGGACCGCTTAGTCTTGTTGCGGGTTCGATTCGAACATCTGGGTATTCGCGAGATAGTATTACTGCATTCTACTTGGCGCAGGAAGCTATTGAATACATTCGAAACACCAGAGATATAAATGCGCTCAATGACGGACTTACTGCTGCGAATTGGTTGGATAATATCCAAACAGGGAGCAATGTGGGCGGTTCTTTTACGTGCATCAATAATTATGGATCTGAAGCAAACAAGTGTTCTTTAAGAAATAACGGGGGCGTGTATGTAATTTATCAGTGTGGTTCAGCTGACTGCGTACCGTTGCTGTTCTCTGGAGATGTGGGATCAATACCATATGGAAGTGATCAGCCTTCGCTCGACGATTCTTCGTTTACGCGAAATATTTGGCTTGAGCGAGTACCTGACGGACTTGGAGGATCTTCGGCAGATCAACAAGTGATTGTGAACGTGCTTATCAAGTGGAGAACAGGTTCTGTAAATAACGAGTTCTTACTTCGAGAGTATCTTACAAATTGGAAGTCAGAACAATAATACAACGTTATGAAAATATATAAGCGCAATAAAATTTTATACAAAAATAGCAAAGCAGGATTTACGCTTTTTATCGCACTTGTTGTAACAGGACTTCTTTTGGCGATCGGATTTTCTATCGGAAATATCGTATTTAAACAAATTGTTCTCTCATCAACAGGAAAAGAATCTCAGCTTGCTTTCTTTGCTGCAGATAGTGGTGCTGAATGCGCGTTGTATTGGGACAGAAAAGACTCAAGTGGTGCGTCTGTCGTAGATGGAGCTTTCGCAACATCGGCTCCGATCGCTGTTGGTTTGCCTGGAGATGTGCAGTGCGGTGGATTACCAGTTACCGTGACTACAAGAGATGTTGGGATAGACTCGGCCACAACAACGTTCTCTGTTGATTTTAGTAAAGTAGCCGGACAGACAGAGTATCGAGCGTGTGCGCGAGTAACTGTTATGAAGGATGGTCCATATACACAAATCGATTCAAGAGGATATAACACGTTCTTCGATGTGACCTTGGGGGATTGCGATATTTCTAATCCGCGAACTCTTGAACGAGGTCTTCAGTTGAACTACTAATCTTGATTGAATAAAGCCTGTTTTTTGCTAAGCTAGCAGTGCATGGCAAACGAGGATAAAGACCCTAAGATAGGTGCTCGAATAAAGAAACTCCGAGAGTCGATAGATCATCATCGATATAATTATCACGTACTTGATAAAGAGGAAATTTCGGCTGAAGCTCTCGACTCGCTCAAGAAGGAGCTTTCCGACCTTGAAGAGCAGTATCCTGAATTTAAATCTACAACATCCCCGAGTCAGCGCGTGGCAGGGAAGGCTTTGGAGCAGTTTGTTAAAGTGCAACATAAAGTACCTCAGTGGTCATACAACGATGCTTTTTCTCCTGATGACTTACGAGCGTTCGATGAGCGAGTGAAGAAGTTTCTTCGCCAAGAACTTGGTGACGCTTCAACAGTAAAAGCGAATAAGGACGGATCGTGGAATCCTACGTATGTGTGTGAACTTAAAATCGACGGACTCAAAGTCGTATATGAATACGTAAATGGAGAGTTGGTAACAGCGGCGACACGAGGGGACGGAACAGTGGGAGAAGATGTAACAAATAATATTCGCACTATTGAATCAGTTCCTCTCGTGCTCAGAAAGCCGGTAAACGTAATTGTCGAAGGGGAAGTGTGGATGTCTAAAACAAACTTCGAGAAACTAAATAAAGAACAAGAAAAAACAGGTAAGCCACTCTTTGCAAATCCGCGAAATGTTGCTGCAGGTTCTATTCGACAACTTGATCCTGCGATGGCTCGATCACGAAAGCTCGATACATTTATATATGATATTTCTTTTTTTGATGAAAAAACAAATTCAAAAGTCGGAGTAAAAGAACCGGCAACACAATTTGAAGAACTCCAGCTTCTACAAGAATTGGGATTTAAAGTAAACAAACATCGAGTACTCGCAAAAAATATTGACGAGGTAATTGCATATTGGGAAAAGTGGCAGAAGCAAGCGAAAAAAGAAGATTATTGGATTGACGGTGTGGTGATTAAGGTTAATGAAATCGAATACCAGAATGCTATTGGGTACACCGGTAAGGCGCCACGATTCGGTATCGCATTCAAATTCCCGGCAGAGCAGGTAACAACTGTTGTTGAAGATATTGTGCTCCAGGTAGGGCGAACAGGCGTTCTCACACCGGTAGCGCATCTCAAACCTGTTCTCGTAGCTGGATCAACTGTATCGAGAGCAACACTTCATAACGAAGACGAGATTCAGCGACTTGATGTGCGAATCGGAGATACTGTTATTTTACAAAAAGCAGGGGATGTTATTCCTGACATCGTAAAAGTACTTACTGAAATGCGAATAGGAAAAGAAAAGCCGTATAAATTTCCAACGTATGTTCCTGAGTGTGGAGGCGATGGGCGAATTGAACGAGTACCGGGTCAGGCTGCGTGGAGATGTGTGTATAAAGATTCGGGAGCACAACACAAACGAAGACTTTATCACTTTGTTTCAAAGAAGTGTTTTGATATTGATGGGCTTGGTCCAAAACAGCTCGATGTTTTTATCGAACAAAATCTCGTGTCTTCATATGATGATATTTTTACCCTAAAGCGAGGCGATCTTGAAGCTCTTCCTCGATTCGGAGAGAAGTCTATTGATAATCTTCTTGCTTCAATTGAGCATGCGAAGACTGTTCCTCTCGCAAGATTTATTTTTGCAATGTCTATTGATCATGTTGGTGAGGAAACTGCAGAAGATCTCGCGAAGAAGTTTGTGACACTCGATAGGTTTCTTGCCGCGACTAAGGAGGACTTCGACAGTATCGATGGTGTGGGAGAGGTTGTTTCGCAGTCACTCATAGATTGGCTCAAAGATTCAAAGAATAAAAAACAGGTAGAAAAAATTCTTAAGTATGTGACAGTTGTTGCGGAAAAGAGCCGAGCAACTCGACCTGGTACAAAATTACCATTTGAAGGTAAAACATTTGTACTTACGGGTACATTGAGCTCTATGAGTCGAGACGATGCGAAGAAAAAGATAAAAGACCTAGGAGGTGATGTGACATCTTCTGTCTCAAAAAATACATCATATGTTGTGGTGGGTGAGGAGCCGGGTTCAAAATACGATAATGCCCTCAAACTCGGTGTACCTACCCTTGATGAGGGTGCCTTTTTGAAATTACTTAAAAGCTCTGTATAATCACCAGTATTAAGGCTGGATACGAATTTGGCCAGAAATACCATATATATGACTCAAAAACTCACATCTGACGATATTAAGAAGTTGGCAACACTATCACGATTGGCGACTACCGAAGAGGAGCGGGCTAAGTTTGCGACTGAAATTGATTCTATCCTTGCTTATGTAGAGACTATCAATACTGCCGCACAAGGGGCACAGCACTCTCAGTCAAAAGAGACATATCCTCATCGAAACATCATGCGAGATGATGAGGTTAAGAGAGAAGTGGTAGAAGATGGCACAATCATGCCAACGCTCGCTCCAGATCATCAAGATGGATATGTAAAAGTGAAGAAAATCCTCAGTCAAGATTAATTTTCATAAAATTCTAATAACATGACAGACCTATCAAACCTTACACTTAAAAAAGCTCTCGCACTTCTCGAATCAGGAGAGGTTACTTCAGTACAGCTCACACAGTATTATCTTGATCAAATCGCTGCAAAGAATGGTGAAGTAAATGCTTACCTCGAAGTGTTTGCAGATGCAATTGATCAGGCTAAAGCTGCTGACGAATCACGAAAAGCTGGAAAAAAGGGCAAGCTTCTTGGCGTGCCTGTTTCGATAAAAGATAACATTGTCGTTGCAGGGCGAATCGCATCTGCCGCTTCTAAATATCTTGAAAAATATGTAGCTCCATACGATGCGACTGCGGTGAAGAGGCTTAAGGCAGAAGGCGTGGTGTTTATTGGACGAACAAACATGGATGAGTTTGCTATGGGCGGTTCAACAGAAAACTCAGCCTACGGTCCAACACGAAACCCCCACGATACCTCACGAGTTCCAGGAGGAACATCAGGTGGTGCGGCAGCATCAGTTGCGATGGATGGATGTGTTGTGGCTATTGGTTCTGACACTGGGGGATCAATCAGACAGCCAGCTTCATTTTGTGGCGTTGTAGGTCTCAAGCCTACATATGGAATGGTTTCTCGACACGGACTTATGGCTATGGGGTCATCACTTGATTGTATTGGCCCGCTTACTCGATCAGTTGAAGATGCTCAGTATCTCCACGATATTCTCAAGGGCGAAGACATCTACGACTCAACATCTCTTCGAGAAAATGAAAAAGAAGAAAATAAAAAAGCTCGAGGCGACAAGCAGATCGCCGTTGGAGATAAACTCAAGATTGGTATTGTGAAAGAATTTCAGACACTTGGAGGTCTTCATTCTGCTGTGAAAGAAAATTTTGATAAAACAATTGCAGCACTTAAAGCGCAAGGACATGAGGTAAAAGAAATCTCACTTCCAAATATTTCTCACTCGCTTGCGGTGTATTACATTCTTATGCCTGCAGAAGTATCGTCAAACATGTCTCGATTTGATGGGGTTAAGTTTGGAGGGAAAATAGAAGCAGGTGATGTTATCTCAGATCTTATGGAAACTCGAGGCAAGCTCCTTGGTAAAGAAGTGCGACGACGAATTATGCTCGGAACATACGTGCTTTCATCTGGCTATTACGATGCCTATTACAACAAAGCAAACATTGTAAGAAACTTGATCCGAGAAGACTTTAAAAAAGCATTCAAAGAAGTAGACGTTATTCTCTCTCCGACAGCTCCAACTCCAGCGTTCAAAATAGGGAAGAACACAAGCGATCCGATTCAGATGTATCTTGAAGACGTGTTTACAGTGACAGCAAACCTTGTTGGGGTGCCAGGACTTGCAGTTCCAACTGGATTCACAGAAGAAGAGGGCAAAAAACTTCCTCTTGGAGTACAATGTATGGCAGCGCACGAACGAGAAGATATTCTCTTCCATATCGGAAAAGATATCGAGCAAATAAAATAATTTGCACATAAAACTCTCGTTGATTTAAAAGACGTGTTGCGTATTTAATATATGGCAGACGCAAAAAAACCAGCAGCAAAACCATCCGGAGACGATTCGGCAACATCACCAGCTTTTGTCTTTGTAATGCTTCTTATTCTTGCATTAGTAATTATTCCGAGTGTTACTGCTTTCTTCGGGCTTTCTTTCGGTTGGTTCAACGAGCAGACATGGATTAATGTAAAAGCATTTACAACGGAGTTTGTTTCAAACGCTCTTACATCAATAAGTTTTCTCTCAATTTTTAGTATTTTTATTCTCGCCATTGGTATCTACTACGCAAGGTTTCAGAAAGGAAACATTCTTGAGGACTACCAAAGAAAGTTGAAGGAGAAGTACGAACCATCTGCTCCAAAACATGTTTTTGCACATCAAGCTGCTCCACAAAAGACTTCAAGACCTGAAGAAAAGCCTCTTCCTCGAGAGGTTGTTTCTGGTTTCCCTGGTGCTGAGGCCGCGCCACTTCGTGAGATGAATAATCAGATGCCGCATTTCGGTGCTGCGCCCGCAAAACAGGTTTCTGTGAATCCACGATGGGAAGAGGTGAAGAAACATATCTCGTCACATTCGCCGTCAGAGTGGCGAATTGCAATTCTTGAGTCAGATATTCTTTTGTACGAAATGCTCGATCAGATGGGATATCCTGGAGACAGTGTCGCTGAAAAAATGAAACAGGTTGATAAAACAACATTCCACTCTATTGACGATGCCTGGAGGGCTCACCGAGTAAGAAATCTCATTGCACATCAAGGGGCAACATATGAGATCAGTAGATACGAAGCCGAGAAGACAATTAAGTTATATCAGAAAGTATTCGAGGAGTTCTATTTTGTGTAATTTTATGAATATACAAAAACTTTGTTCTCAAAGACTTAACAAGAGAATGATCGGTGAAAAGAAAGATCAATTTCGCAAGGAGATGGTTAAGTTTGCGCAAGGGATTGTAGTTGAGATTGGCTTCGGTTCAGGGCTTAATCTTCCGTATTACGAAGGAGTTTCAAAACTGTATGCTGTAGATCCCTCAGAAGCAATGTTCAATCTTGCCGAAGAAAGACTTAAAAGTTTTAGATTTCCTTTTGAGTACATACAAGGCTCTGCAGAACACATCGCTTTGGCTGATGCTTCGATTGACAACGTGGTTTCGACTTGGAGTTTGTGCTCAATTCCAAATTTGGATTTAGCGCTAAGTGAGGTAAAGAGAATTTTGAAACCGGGAGGAAAGTTTATTTTTATCGAGCACGGATTGTCAAAAAACCCACGTATTAAATTTGCACAAAAATGTTGGTCAAAAGTATCCACGCTTTTGCCTCACGGGTGTAAGTTCGATAGAAATTTTGAAGAGATAATTAGAAAAGCGGGATTTAACATTTTGTCTCTTAAAAACTACACCCCGCGTACAAAACCTCTTGAGTATCAGTATATAGGTATTGCAGAGCGTTAACCTTTTTGTTTACTAGGCATTGATAGGCTCCTTGACCCGACACTATTGTCGAGTTACTATGTGTCAGCTGTTTTATCTTTGCTTCATCTGTATTGATGATAAGCAAAAGGAACAAGATAGCGGGGTAGAGAAGTAGCATCTCGAGAGGCTCATAACCTCTAGACCCCGGTGCAAATCCGGGCCCCGCAACAAGACAATTACATCTATAGTGTGTACATGCTTAGAAATGATAGAATCATTCTATGAATTTGAACGATCAGGAAAGTCTTGCAAGTAGTAACGTATTTGCTTTTATTGTTTTAGCGCCGCTTTTCTTTGTCGCAGCTATTTTATCCTCGTGGGTTGAAGAGTTTTTACCTGGATCGGTTTTAACAAATATTATTTTCTTACTACCTCTGGCATGGCTTCTTTATTTTTATGTGAGACTGTATCTGAGGTCTAAAGCAAATAGCTTTAAGCCGTTCCCCGTAGTAGATACTGAAAAGATTGGTTTTACAAAGGTGCTTCGCGATTGTGTTACAGCAATAGGGTTCCTCATTTTTGCAACATTAGTTATTTTTGTCGCTTCGGATTGGGCTGCTGCGGCAGAACCAGAAAAATATGCTCGAAGAGACTTCTTCGCTTCAGTCCTTATAGCTATAGGAGTATCAACTGTATTTATTAGACGGGCGTATATTTCATGCAGAGAGTACAAAAAATCAAAACGAAACCAACTTGCTGATGTTGTCCCTAATAGCGAATCGAAGGGTTTATAAAGTTGGTATTTCTGTTTTTTTGTATTATATTGTGCAAGCGCGATAATGCGTGACGTCAGAGTAGCTCAGTCGGTAGAGCACAGGACTCATAAGCCTGGGGTCGTGGGTTCGATCCCCACCTCTGACACAAGGGTAGGTTATAAGGAGGGGAGACCCTTTTTATAATGAAATATTTATGTATAATACCCGGCATGCGGTTGTAGTTCAGCTGGTTAGAACGCTCCCCTGTCACGGGAGAGGTCGTGGGTTCAAGTCCCATCAACCGCGCAAAGAGAAAAGGTCCGAGAAATCGGGCTTTTTTCTATGCAGGAGAATTAGATGTGGTACTGTGGTAGAATATTTATTATTCTTTAAGTATTAAATATGAGTAAAAGCGCTTTAATTGGAATCTATACTTTAGCTACTGTGTATACTTGCTGGGCTGTGTATTTTTTATTTCATTTCAATAATCCAATAGCTTTCCTTATCTTTGGAGTGGTTGCATCTTTGTATGAAGTGATTGCAAAATCAATTAAAAAAGGAAAGAGGAGTTGGTTAACTTTTGGTTTAGTGTTACTCGTGCTAAACATACTCGACGGTATTTCTTTTCTTCTGAATAAGTTTTTGTTCGGAATGCCAATGACAACTTTGGAACTCTCTTTTCACATTATAGTTTTTGTTGTATCTGTTATCTTGTTGCCAATAATGTTTAAGGTTAGAAAGTCATTGCTTCCACCTGTTAAAATAAGTTAGGGATATAGAAGTCTTTCTTATTCTTCATAATCGCAGTTCTCACTTCGTCACTACGGCGCGCATTCAAAAAAACACCTCTTCGGAGGTGTTTTTTTGTTTTACACACAATACTTCTAGGTGTCTATCTTTGTGTGAATGTTTATATAGAATATGTATATATGGAACCAAATACAAACAATAGTGAAGTGTCCCCGAGTGTACCCGCAACAACTCTAACCGCAGAACAGGAAAAGTTTATTGGTAAGGTATCTTGGGGATCACTTATTTTTGGTCCTGTCTTTTTCTTCGCGACACATCTCATAAAGTATGGGTTTTTAATGTTCGTTCCGTTCGTGAATATCTATATTTATGTAAAAGGTTTTTTTAGAGCAAGAAGACTATCGTGGGCTACGGGTGAGTGGAAAGATTTTGCCCAATACGAGAAAAGACATAAGCTCATGGATAAGATTGCGAAGTGGTTTATTGTTATTTGGCTTATTCTTTTTCTCGGTGCAGGAGCTCTTATATTCAATTCGGTTAAATCCGACATCATGGGTCTCACAAGTCCACACGAAAGTGCCAAGACGTTTCTCAATTTACTGAGAGAGGGGAAGGTTGATGTGGCATATGATTCTTCTTCGGAAGAATTCAAGAGTATCGGTACGGTGGAGTACTTTAGTTCGTATGTTGGAGAAATTCTCCTTGGGGGCGAGGAACCTGTGCTTAATCAGCAGAGTATTGTAAATAAAAAGGCCGTCGTGTGCGGATCGATCAAAGACAAAGAAGGTAATGAGCAGCCGGTGAAGGTAATGCTCGAGAAAAAGATTATTAATTACAACAATGTATGGAAGGTGGCGGGTCTCGATTTAAGCGATACGTTTACGTGTGAAGTTGAAGAAGTAAATACTGAGACAGGTGAGGCAAAAAACGATCAAGGGAATGATAGTGAAGTTGTTGTACAAGACGAGGTCGCAGCTACGATAGCGTCAAAAGAGCAAATAGTTCTTGTCGATGCAATTATCAAAGAGCTTCTCGTGAAGAAAGATACATTGTTATATAAAAGTTTCGACCCAGCCGCGATAGAAGACGTTTCTGAGGTTGAACTTTTGTCATTTGTTATGGATCTTACAAATAAATTTGACGGTGTCGCGTATGTTGATAAAAGTGTTGTTACCCGACCTTCATCACAAGGGGATTTTGTAGGGTATTCATTTGAGAAAAAACTCGTATATAAAGATAATTCGATTAAATATATTAAGTTCTATACAGTTAAAAAAGATAAAAAAGTATACGTTTCAAATATTGTTGAGCTTGAGAAGTAGTTCTGCTTAGTCAGATTTTGTCACGCGGTTAGTACATAAGTGAATATATAAAACATGAAAACATTCCTAAAAATTACTACGTATATATGCCTCATCGTGCTTATTCCATTGCTTGGATATTATATTTACACACAAACAAAGGATAATGCGAAAATCTCGGCGACACAGATCGTAAAGAATAATGTCACAAAAGTTGATACAAGATTTGACTGCCATCCTCTCGCAAATACGGTGTTCAATGAGGCAATGGGAAATGTGAGATTTGCAAACGATATGGCAGGTGATTCTGAAGGAATAGACGATCCTCACGAAATTCTCACACAAGGATCTCTTCAGTATAAAACACTTAAAAAAGATCCGTTCTACAATACGGACGTGTATTTCCCAGAGATAGTTGTCGGAACCACAACAAACGAAGGATACAAGTTTTTGAATGAAAAAATCTCGGAGATGACAAAGGATATGACTTGTTATGATGCTGAGTATGAGACAAATACTTCATTACTCAAAGACGAGGCGAGAAATGTCATTAAGTGGGGAGTGATTAGTGCTGCTATAAAAGATACGCAGATAACAAGCGAAGAGGAAGATAAGATATCTGAATGCATCGTTGAACACGCGACGATAGATGAGCTCAAAAAAATAGACTCATATAACAAGACGTACTCAGGTGGGATCGAAATTACTTATGCTGATGATCAGTATGTTGGATTGAAGAAGAGCGGAGATTATTTCTGTGGAGGAGCATATCCAGACGCAGGCATTGATTACAGCGTGTACGATATTAAGAATAAAAAGGAGTTGGATTTTTACGACTTGTTGAACAAAGTCCGCAAACAGAAATACGAATATAGGTCTGAGCTTGGGATAAACCAAAACGATTGGTGGAATATTGTGAGGAAAGTATTTGCTGAAGAATTTGACCCTGCGAGAGCGGAAGAGATAGATTGCGGGGATGTATATACAAAAGATTCAATTCTCGATGAATCCTATAACCTTGATATTGGAATTGATGCGAAGGGTATTATTTTGAATATCGAATTCCCTCACGTAAACCAGTCGTGCGATCTTATGAAAACGGTATCTCCTCGAGTGCTTAGTGACTACTTTGATTCAAAAAGTCCTCTAAAATCAATCTTTAAATAGATTCTGCATATAAGGTAAAACGGGATATACTATGTATATTAAATATGACGATTTCCTAAAACTATGACAAATTCATTTAAAAAAAATACACAAGGGGGATTCACAGCTATCGCACTCATGATTGCGACCGTTATACTTATCATCGCTTCTGTCTCATACACACAGAATTACGGGGGAATTAAAGAACGGGCTTCGATGAATGTGTATCAAGCTGCAGATGATCGATTAGGTCAAATAGAGCAGGCAACCGGTCTAGGTGGTGCTGCGACAAATACAGCTCCCGACTCTCAGAATATCGATCTCGGAATCGGTTTTAGTTCAACTACGACAGCAGCAACTACAACGGCATCGACAACTGATGCAGGTAGTATGACGGTAAAGCTATTCTACGTAGGCGAGGATGCGAGTGGCGGAGAGGCGGCCGCGAACGGGCGAACGCTGGTTTGTGATGATAAATTTATTCTTGCTTCTTTTGATGCAAAGATTCCACAAATGAAGGAAACAATTAAGGGGTCGATCACGGCGCTTACAGAGGCAGACAGAGATCCTGCTCGTATTGAGTTTGGTCCATTCAACTTCCTTACTGCAGACAAGCTTTCATTTAAAAGTGCGTCAATAAGTGGTGGAGTTGCAACAGTAAAACTAGCTCATGATCCAAGCTATATTTCTCAAAATAGTGAGATGACACGACTAAATAATTTCAATCTCGCTGTCGGACTTTCTCTTACAAAAGATCTTCGAGACTGTGTGATTAAGGAACAGGTAAAAGCAACAGCTAAGCAGTTTGGTTCTGCAAAGAGCGTGAGTGTGTATATTGATGATAAATTGGTGAAGTAAGCTCCATGATTCAGGAAAACGCACTCGATATTCTAAAAATGGGACACAACGTGTATCTCACCGGAGCGGCGGGGAGTGGTAAAACTTATGTGCTCAATAAATATATTGAATACCTAAAGAAACAAAATATTGATGTAGGCATCACCGCTTCAACAGGTATTGCTGCGACTCATATGGGTGGTGTAACAATTCATTCGTTTACAGGTCTTGGTGTACGTAACAAATTGTCTGGGCCGGACCTTGCTTCGCTTCTTGAGAAACAATATTTATATAAAAGACTCGAACGACTCAAGGTGCTTATTATCGATGAAATTTCGATGATGCATCATTTTCGGCTTGATATGGTAGACGAACTGCTTCAGGCGTTTAAAGGAAATGAATTACCTTTTGGTGGTATACAAGTTGTGCTTTGTGGTGACTTCTTTCAACTTCCCCCGGTCTCAAGAAAAGGGGAGCCTGTTTCAAGATTTATTTACCACTCAAAGGTGTGGAGAACAGCAAAATTTAAGATATGTTATCTCGAGGAGCAACATCGACAAACGGATGATGCGTCACTTCGAATTCTAAATGATATTCGAAATAACGAAGTGAATGAGGATACGTTTGAGTTACTGCAGACACGGTTTAAATTTAAAGTGCCTGCTGAAGGAACGGATGAATACGAAACGGTGATAGAGCAGGAGGATATAAAGTTGGTGCAAAGTGGTTCAAAAGGCACTCTACAAATTCGTGAAGACATAGTTACTGCGATAGAGCCAACGAGATTGTTTACTCACAATGCAGACGTCGATACGATCAACAATGATCAGCTCGACAATATTGATGCTGAAGAATTTGAATACTATATGCAAAGTTCTGGAAAAGAAATTCTAGTGGAGCTTCTCAAGAAAAGCTGTCTTGCCCCTGAAGTACTTCGACTGAAACTGGGAGCAAGGGTGATGTTCGTGAAGAATAATTTCGAAGCAAAATATGTAAACGGAACCCTTGGAGTGGTAACAATGCTCGATGAAGCGGGGATTACGGTTACGACAACTCGTGGCGATGTTGTTAAGGTAGAACCTACAAATTGGGATGTTGAAGAAGAAGGAAAGGTCCTCGCATCAATTGTGCAGTATCCATTGCGACTCGCATGGGCAATCACAGTACACAAAAGCCAAGGAATGAGCTTGGATGCTGTTGAGGTAGATCTCTCTAAGTCATTTGAAAAAGGAATGGGGTATGTGGCGCTTTCTCGAGTTCGAACACTCGACGGACTCACAATTCTAGGTATCAACGATAATGCACTTCGGGTAAATGATGAAGTTATGATTGTTGATGAAAAACTTAAAGCCGCTTCCGATCGGGCGGTCAATGAGCTTGAAAAAATGTCTCCTAAAGAAATAGAAAAAGCTCAGCAAGAGTTTGCTTCATATGCCGCAACCGCCGAGAAGGCAAACAAAGTATCAACATATGACCTCACACGCCAACTTATCGAAAGAAAAATGCCGTTGAAAAAAATCGCCAAAGAGCGTGGCGTTACGGAAGAAACAATTATTGACCATATAGAAAAGCTTGTTGAAGATGATAGGGACTTTATTGAGATTGCCGCATATATACGTAGTGCGCTGCCATATAAAAAACAAGTGATGATTCGTGATGCGTTTGCAAAAGCAAATCCAAAGATTGCAGAAGAAACAGGAGAATCGGGAACAGTAGATTTTGAGGCGGGAGTTTATCGAGCCTGCTCACTTTCTCCAGTAAAAAAGATTGTTGGCAACAAAGCGTCGTTCAAAGATATTCGAATTATGAGAGTGTTGGGGTAGTGTGCGGCACAATCTTATTTCATGATTGTTGCAACGAGTAGCCCACTTCCAATCGGAATAATTTCACTATCGTACTTACCAGATTCTTTTACATAAGCAAGAAAATCTTGAACATCATCAGGGTGTGACGTGATGTTATCTGCAACAATAAATGCTCCAACACTGAGCATTGGTTCACACATGATGAGAAAATCTTTGTATCTCTTTCGGTAGGCGTCTATAAAAAGTACGTCGATATTTGTAAGAATTTGATCTTTAAGAATTACTTCTGCATCGCCTTCAATAAGGGTGATGTTTTCTAGTTCTGATGCGGCAATGTGTACGCGCGCGATGTCTGCCTTGGGAGCAGAGATTTCGAGGGTATATATATGTCCGCCGTTCGCGAGTTGTGTGAGCGCATCAGCAATTACGATTGTTGAGTATGCACCACCTGTTCCGATCTCGAGAACTGTAAGGGGCTTCTTTTGTGCAATTAGGTTGTGTAGAAAGAGGGAGCTTTCTGGTTTGAGATAATTGAGTGCGATGCCGTGTTTTTTATTTTTCTCCCAAGCAGAACTGTATTCGGGGGTACAGCCGTTATCATTGAAGAATTCCTCAAACTTCTCAATCTTGTTGAGTGCTTCGAGGGTTTTGGGAAGGTAGGTGAGGGGAAAGTTGTTCATCGTGTCGCGGTGTTTATTTATTGGTACACTATACATATGAATTGTGGTTAGTGCTATTGCTTCTCCTTCAGCATCATTGATACAATATAAGCATAAGTATGTCTTTTGAATCTTCATCATCTGCAGACTCCTATTGGGAGCCTTCATCGACATCGCAAGAAAATCAGCCAGTCTCAAAGGAGTGGAGTATTAAAAATATTGCAGATGTTTTTGAAAGTAACATTTTAAAATTTACCGGTGCGAGTGAGGCTGATGCAGAATTGGGCGAGGATCCTGAAGGACATCAGACTATAGATATTCGCGTGCAATATAACGATGAGGAATCACGTATGGTGAGCTTCCACGTGACAGGTCCAGATGCTATGAGTATCTCAGATCTTCTCATGCTTGCAGAATCTCGAGACCAGATAGGGGCACTTTTTGGCAAAACACCACGAGACAACGAAGTTGAAGCTGCTGGACTTGGCTACAGAGATGGGTATGATGGTGAAATGGACTTGGCAGCATAGGTTTATACCGGCTTCCAACCTCCTCTAATTTTCTATAAAACACCGCAATGTCACACCTTAGTAAAGCAAAAGCTTTTTGGAATAAAGAATATACATCCCCGAAACATCTCACTATGAGCGATGAGGCTTCTGGTGATTTGGTAAGTTTTTGTAATTGGGCTGAAAGAAATGCTGAATGGCCTCCATTCCCACAGGACGGGAAGTTCCTCGACATTGGGTGCGGAAATGGGCGAAATGCAATCTATTTATCAGAATTTCATGGTCAGTCTGGAGTCGGAATCGATATATCTGGAGCGGCTGTTGAAATTGCACGAAAGAAGGCGGATGAGAAGGGTATTAAGAATCTTAAGTTTATTACCCAGTCTTTCGATGAAAAGCTTCCTGCAGAAGACGGGTCTCTTGATGTGGTAATCGATCTTATGTCGACAATGAGTTTGCTCCGACCTGAACGAGAAAAGCTTAAGGCAGAAGTCATTCGGGTTCTCAAACCATACGGTTGGTTTTATTTTAAAACATTTGTACTCGATGGCGATTCACACGCGAAGCGACTTCTTCTTACTGAAAAGGGCCCAGAATACAATACGTACATGCATCCAAGAATCGGTGTGCCTGAACACGTATGGACTATTGATGAGATGCAAGAATTTTTCGGAGATGCGTTCACTATCCACAAAATGCTTAAGTCATACAAGCATGTAACAAAAGAAGGGAAGCCACACAAGCGACGAACAATTTCTGTATACATGGAAAAGAAGCGAGATATGTAAGCGTATTAAAATTTAATCGTATGAAGAACACTTTTTTGTTAAAAGGGGTAAATACATCTATTAAAACACTTTTAGCATTTCTATTTTTGGTGAATGCTGCCGCAGGACTTTATATGCCTCTTATGGCGGTGTACGCGGTTGAACACATCGCAGGAGCAACACTTGCACTTGTTGGAAGTGCGGGCGCAGCTTACTCAATTATGAAATCACTCGTTCAGATGCCTGTTGCAAAGTGGGTGGACAAGCAGGGAGGTGAAAAGTGGGACTTTATTATTCTTCTGGCTGCAGGGGTGTCCGGAATCATCTATACATTTTATCTTTTATTTGTAGATACCATAATTGAATTTTATGCATTTGAAGTGTTTGCTGGTCTTGTAGATGGATTCATGATGGCTGCTTTTTATGCAATATTTTCACATCATATTGATAAAGAATCACAAGGGTTCGAATGGAGTTTGTTTAGTATTCTCGGAATTACGATTGCTGTAGCGACTGGCAGTTTCTTTGGCGGAAGGATTGCAGATCTATATGGGTTCAAGCCACTATTTATGCTCGCGGGAACACTCAACGTACTCGGCGCTCTTGTTCTCGTGTTTCTAAATAAACACATGCGAGTTATGCGAAAGGCAGAACATTATAAAAAGATCAATGATGATGGGTCTGATGAAGCGCTCAATGCGAGTTAGGTGTACAAGTTAATTTCTCCTGCTGATTTCGTGCGAGTTGTTTGATAGAATGGTGTTATGAAAACACAACGACTGGACCAACTCTCTGATGGTATCTTTGCAATTATCATGACGCTGTTAGCTCTTGAGCTACATGTTCCTGAGATTGCGGATCGAACAGACGCAACAGCACTTTTTACTAGTATAAAAAGCATGGGTCCAGCGTTTGGAAGCTTTGTGCTAAGTTTTGCGCTCTTATTTACATACTGGAGAGCACATCATTTTCTTACATCTGTATACGCAAAGAATCTTACAGCGGGATTCGCGAACTACAACGCACTGTTTTTCCTCTTTATTGCGGCTGTACCATTTTCTGCAAAGATCCTCGCCGAATATAGTCACAATACAATCGGAGTTCTTACATACGGAGTGAATGTTATTGCAATCGGACTCACACTTTACTTCATGAGACGACATATTGAGAAAAATCCCGCAATCGACACAACACCGATTACAAAAACAGAATATCGAAGTGGATATATTCGTATTTTGTTTCCTATTATCGTAGCTTTCTTGGGTATTCTTGTGAGCTTTGCGAATACGACACTTTCTATTGTTCTTTTTAGTGTTTCGATTTTGTTCAATATTGTTCCTGCAAGTAGCAATTTTATCCACGGATGGCTTGATCGGATGTTTAGTGACGATAACGAAATTATAAAAAGTAATTATGTAGGGTTTGAAAAAGTGGATGACGAAGGCGTCTATCGAGGATAATGTATTTAAAATCAATGACAGCCCACTTCGAAGCAGGTCCAGAGTCTTTAGAAAAAAGAATCAGTATTCCTGAGGATCTTATTGAATCATCAGAGAAGAGGGAGATTGTACAGAGAATTACTTCCGGACTTATAGAAGAAATGAATATTGCTTATGGTCCAGAAGGGTTTGATCCTTTGCCATTTCACAACCCTGAACACCCAGTCTATGTTGGTGCTACCGCTTTGAATCTTTACCACAAGATCGTCTCTGTGGCGGGAGATATTCCGCAAGGAGTTGTTGAGAGTGACTCATGTGCTATCGCCATAGCTTCCGCTGGGCATGATCTATATATTGAGACAAAACCGATTGAAAAATCTGTGGTAAATGGAGTGTCGGTACGGTCGGGAACACGCGTAAGACTCCGAAATTGGATTGACGAAAAAGACAGTCCCGAGGCTATAGATCATCGAGGTAACGAATACAAAAGTGCGCAGGCTACTATAAGCGAAGTAAGAAAACATGATTACGGCGGTGTTCTTTTGGGCAAAGATGTTCTTGATAAAATTTCTTATGGGGTAAAGGTGACACTCCCAGAAGTTGAAGTCGGCTTTGTTGTACCCGAGAACTATCGAGAAATTATAGACCCGAGCGGTCATCGCGTAGATCTTACACCTTATCTTGATGAAGGAAGTAAGGCATTTAGAATTTCACAAAAATTTAATACAGCATCTACACCGCTTGCTGCTATGTGTATCGGGCTTGCGGATTTATCATATGTAGGACATTTGGTTCCGGAACAGGCGACAGAGAGAGCTGATGCGGAATATAGAGAAGTACATGTAGGAATAGTTGATCGTTTGCAGAAGATCAAACTAGAAGAACTTACTAACGAAGAAAAGAAAGGTATGGTTTCATCTATGCTTGGATGGATGAAAAGCCAAATCCAGTTCGGGGTCACACAGAAATATAATTTTGATAATGTAATTGATCATAACTTGGAAATCAGAAACCATGCAAAATCAGATGAAATAAAAAGTGCTTTGAGGGAAGAGTACACTCATTTTGACGAGTACATTGCATATCAGATCGGTCGCTACAAAAGGTTTGTGAATGCTCAGCACGGTGATGCGGAAATCGCTGGTGTCGATAATCAAGTTCGTGATCTTGCGGGTGCGCTTGGTATTGTCGTGAAAGAATAATTTGCCTTAATTTATCCTGTCGTGTAGTGTTTTCTTAATATGATGAAAAATTTTCTCGTTATAGCTATTGTATTACTTCTCGGCTCAAATGCTTTTTTGCTTTATAAAAACTACATAGAGAAAAGTCCTGTGGTATCGGTGGTGAGTCCAGTAGATAAGCCTCTCGTTGACGAATCGGTTGCGACAAGCAATGATGAGACAGAAGGGGTTGTAGAAGATATTCCAGAGGTAGAAGTGAATATCACTGCACAGAGTACTTCATCACCGAGCTCAAAAATCGTTGCACCGAAAGCTGCTACGATTGCGTCTACAAAAAGTAAAACCGTTACAAAAGTCGATGATAGATACCAGCCTTTCACTATAGGATCATCTCGAGTGCCGAATTCACCGTACATATCTGTAGTTAAAGAGGCGAATAAGACAATCGTCCTCGGAGATCCTCTCACTATAAAATGGGTGGCGTCTTCAACAATTAAAGAAATTTATATTGATTTCTTTAGTACAGAAAATATAACAGCGAGAGCTCCAAATGATATTCAAGGAATATTTGCAAAGAGTGGCTCAGCGACATTTACGCTTGATGATCAAACACCGACTGGCACGTTTGCATTTAGAATCTGCAAAGCAGTCTCAGAGGGTGAGGCGCATTGTCAGAATGCTCCGCACAAGATTACTGTGGTGAGACCTTCAATTAGTTTTATCTATCCTGACGAAAATATTTCAATCGGGAAAAATGTAACACTTGGAATAAGATGGAAAGCTGTTTTGCCACAAAAGTATAAAAATAATCCATTAGATGTCTACTTGGTACGATACACAGGACAAACAGCTCCGGCGTCTGCCGAGTCAGCAAGTCCACTTGAAACTAAATACATGCTGGCTACAAATATTCCAAATACCGGTTCATATGGATTTGATATTGCAAAAGCATATGGCGAGTTAAAAAATATATTTGGCACATCAGGTGGAATAGTGAAAGTTGTTGCACGTGTCTGTGTGAAAGACATTTCTGTCGAAGGGGTTTCTCGTTATATCACGTGCACAGGCATGGTTGACGGTTGGGAACATCCTGGCAACTACATAGAGATCAAAGAATAACTACTGTAGTTGGTATCGATCGGAATATGCCAAAGTAGCTCAGTTGGTAGAGCACGTCTTTCGTAAAGACGGGGTCGCGAGTTCAATCCTCGCCTTTGGCTCTAGGTTTATCAAAAGTTGGCAAATAAAAAAGGCACTTCGTTAGGAGTGCCGGGGTAGTCACATGCATCAATTGTGTGTTAGTGATTATTCGACCCACTAACGAGAGAGCGCTTTCGCTCAAGTGATCATCGCTGATCTTGATATACACACGGGCGGAGAAGTTGCCCTTGTGGTCAAATCTCTCATCTACCCCGGCAATCCACAACGGGAGCGACCGGATTCGTTTGCCGCGGTGAGCTAGGCGAGCCCAGCTCCGAGCGCTATCTACTACCCATATTCGAAAAACAGTCAAATTGTGTATACTTACTCGGTACTTCCAAAGTAAATCTCAAAAAATATGACAACAACAAAACCAAACATCTGCGATAATACATGTAACGAATTTAGTGCTAAAAAAATAGGGGAGCTCCTCGCTTTTCTTTCTGTCGAGATTGATTCTCTCTTTGAAAAAGCGAACACATCGTTCATATCAATCTACGGCGCGCTCAAGATGGATGTTTTTAAAGAAGAGCTTGATTCGATGCAATCAACGCTACTTACGGTCGCAGAAGAACTCGGGGTTTCTGTTATCTCTTTGGATAAGCAACAGAAAACAATTGCGAAGCTCGAATCAATGCAAGATCTCTATGTGAAGGGTGATTGGGATAATCCAGTTGAGATGGCTGAGTGGTCAGGTTTTTTCGAAGGTGCAGCAATCGTGCATTGGTCGCTCCTTCTTGGAGTTGCAGAAGCGATGGATCACAAGAAGCTTGTTGAGCTCGCACTTGTTGCGAAAAAGTTCCACGAGACAATGCTTCATACATGCAACAAATATCTTCATGATGTTGCAGAAGCGAAGGCTTGTGAGAAATAGAGAATTTCTGCTTTGACTGATTGATACAAAACATGAAAAAAGAAGAGATAGAAAAAAGAATTAGCGAAATAGAAAACGCAATGAATGACGGAGCGTTTTGGTCTGACAAGAATCGGGCACAAGAGCTTGTTAAGGAGTTGCAGGATCTAAAGGCGAACCGTGAAGGTAAAGGGCCATTTGATGGCGGGTCTGCAATCATGACTATTTTTGCTGGAGCAGGAGGGGACGATTCAGAAGACTTTTCTCGAATGCTTTTTGAAATGTATACAAAGTATTTTGCGAAGAAGGGATGGAATGCGTCGATTATCCATGAGCATGTAAACGATCATGGCGGCTATAGAAATATTACATGCGAAATAGATGGAAAAAATGTGTATGGAACAATCAAGAATGAGTCAGGTGTACATCGACTTGTGCGACTTTCACCATTCAATTCTAAGTCTCTTCGGCACACATCGTTTTCGATGGTAGAAGTTATCCCTAAGTTCGAGAAAGAATCTATTATCGATATTCCTGAATCAGACCTTGAAATCACGTTTGCACGAGCAGGAGGTCCTGGTGGGCAGAACGTAAACAAACGTGAGACAGCTGTTCGAATGGTTCACAAGCCAACTAAATTATCTGTGAATGTATCAACCGAACGATCACAGCTTCAAAATAAAGAAAAAGCACTCGCGATCCTCAAGGCGAAAATTTATAAAATTCAGGAAGAAGAGCGAATAGCCAAAGAAAAGGGAATGTATATTAGTAAGAGTGTAGATGCAGAATGGGGAAATCAGATACGCTCATATGTACTTCATCCATACAAATTAGTGAAGGATCATCGCACCGAAGTAGAGGAGCGAGATGTTGAATCAGTATTAAACGGTGATATTGATGTGTTCGTCAATGCCGAGAAAGACTTATAATTGGGAAAAAACAGCCTAGATTGTTTTATCATCGGTGTTTAATTTGTTATAATATCCTCCTATGATTTTGTTCGATTCAGTCACAAAGAGATACCGAGATGGCTCACTCGCGCTTGATGGTATATCTCTCCATATAAAACCAAAAGAATTCGTTTCTATCGTTGGTCATTCTGGGGCAGGAAAAACAACTCTTCTCAAGATGCTTCTTGCGGAAGAGAAACCTACAGAAGGCAATGTATTTTATGAGCAAACAAATATTCATCATCTCAAGCGAAGAGAGTTGAATTATTACCGACGAAAGCTCGGAACTATTTTCCAAGATTTCAGACTTCTTCCAGACAAGACTGCATATGAGAATGTTGCTTTTGCAATGGAAGCAGCAGGGCGAACTGATGAAGAGATTGCTGCGGATGTTCCTCACGTACTCGAGCTTGTAGACCTAGGCAAGAAGATGCACAACTTCCCACATCAGCTCTCGGGGGGAGAAAAACAACGAGTTGCTATTGCTCGAGCGATCGTAAACCAGCCAGATGTAATCATCGCAGACGAACCAACAGGAAATCTCGACCCAGTAAACACATATGAGGTTGTTCAAATTTTGAAGAAGATCAACGACCTCGGAACAACTGTTATTCTCACAACACACAACGTGGGTGTTGTAGAAAATCTCGGCAAGCGAGTGATCACCATGAAAGAGGGTAAGATTATAGAAGATTCAAAAGAGGGTAAATATAAGTTATAAGCAAGATATCATCACTCCCGAATTAATTAGAAAAATATGTTTTTAACAAAAGTAAGACGAATAGTAAAATCAGGTTTTGTAAGCTTCTGGCGAAACGGCTCAGTGTCTCTTGCGTCAGTTCTTGTGATGGTGGTAACGCTTATGGTGATTTCATCTCTCTTTATGACGAGCAATCTGCTCCAATCAACTCTTCAGAATATTAAGAATCGAGTTGATATCAATATCTATTTTTCTACAACAGCAACCGAAGAAGATATGGCTATCTTGAAGCGAGGACTTGAGTCTCTTCCTCAGGTTCAGAAGATCGAATACACATCTCGAGAAGATGCTCTTGAACAATTCCGAATTCGACATCAGGATGACAAGGTTACCCTTGCGTCACTCGATGAGCTCGATGAGAACCCGCTCGGTGCTACATTTACAGTTAAAGCAAAGGATCCATCACAGTATGAAAGTATCGTTCGATTTGTTCTTGCTCGAAAGGCTGCAGATCAGAGTGCTGATGCAATCATCGATCGGGTAAATTATCCTCAGACTAAACAAGCGATTGATGCGCTCTCGCGAATCATCGATGCTTCAAACAGACTAGGTTCTGTTGTGATTATTTTCTTCATTATTGTTTCTATATTGATTACGTTTAATACAATCCGTCTCGCAATTTATGTTTTCCGAGAAGAGATTTCTGTTATGAGATTGGTGGGGGCAAGTGAGATGTATATTCGAGGGCCATTCGTCATGGCCGGTCTCATGTACGGACTTGTGTCTGGAATTCTTACACTACTTATTTTGTATCCGGTGACTTACTATGTGGGTCCGCTTACATTCAGATTGGGAACAGGTATTAATCTTTTTGATTTCTATATCAGCAATTTCTTTGTGTTAGTTCTTGTAGTTATCGGCTCAGGACTTGTTCTCGGTGCTGTATCTAGCTTCCTTGCAATTCGAAAATATTTGAAAGTGTAGAGATGGTTGATAAAGACATTAAGATAAGAAAAAGTGTATTTGACGATACGCAAATAGCTGGGTTTTTTACTCCGTACAGGTTTTTATCAAATTATTGGCCAGTTCAAATTGAGTTTGAGGGAATAACATATCCGAGCGTTGAGCAAGCATACAAAGCAGCAAAGACACTTGATATTGGTATTAGAAAAAAGATTTCTTTGCTTGAACCAAATAAAAAAGATCTTGGTGACAAGATTGAGTCTTTGCTCGCAAGAACGAATATTCGTAGCGACTGGACGGATAATTTGAGGGTAGAGATTATGGAGAAACTAGTTGCAATGAAATTTGATGGACGAGATCAAAATTTGAGGAGGTTACTTATAGAGACCGGTAGTAGGAATCTCATTGAGGATAATGATTGGGGTGACACATTCTTCGGTGTGTGTGGAGGTGTGGGGGCAAACTACTTAGGTAAAATTTTAATGAAGGTGAGAGATGGATGTGTTCGAGCAGAACACTGCAAATGAAAAAGCCGGCGTGATTGCCGGCTTTGTGTTTGTGGGGCATATAGCCCGCCTTTTGGTAGATTTGAACTACATATACATGCGGATGCATCAAAAGGGTTGTGCGAACGCCTAAGCGTTGCTAACAAGAAAGATCAAGCACTGGGAGCCTCCACCCGTAAGAGGAAGCTCCATTCAATCGTTTTCCACCAACGAGGGTAACCTGGGCGGTCAATTCGTGCGGATGCACCAAACTTCTCCGCTCGAACCAAGCCCTACATTGGTAACTATTGAATCTCTCCCGAAGGTAGAGCAGTGCAACCACAAGTCGCGTCATCATCGTTGAACGAGGCCACAAACTCGTCGACAGCATCGGCTGTCCGCGTCCTTGTGTTGATCCACGGCGAACCGTGAGATTCGAAAAAAGTGTCTACAAACAGCATACATCACACTAAAACGCCGTGTCAAGTCTGTGTATTTTTTCAATTAAATTATAAAATTTAAATATGAAAAAAGGACATAAATTCATCTTCGTTGTTGGTGGGGTTATGTCAGGAGTAGGCAAGGGAATAACCACTTCGTCACTCGGCACGATTCTTCAAGCAAAAGGATATAAAGTAAATATTGCAAAAGCAGATCCGTATCTCAATGTTGATGCGGGAACTATGAACCCCACTGAGCACGGTGAGGTTTTTGTTTTAAATAGCGGATTGGAAACTGATCAGGACATGGGAAATTACGAACGATTTCTCAACCGAGATCTTGAAGACGTCGACTATATGACATCAGGAATGGTGTATCTTGACGTGATCAATCGTGAACGAGCACTCAAGTATGGAGGTAAGTGTGTTGAAGCGTTGCCTCATATTCGTGATGAAATCATTTCTCGATTTGTAGCTGGTGGAAAAGTTTCGAAGTCTCAAGTTACTATTGTCGAAATCGGAGGAACTATTGGAGACTATCAAAACGTCATGTTCCTTGAAGCTGCTCGAACTCTCAAACTCAAATATCCAAATGATGTTGCTTTTGTACTCGTGTCATACATGCCAATTCCAAGCAAACTTGGCGAGATGAAATCAAAGCCAACACAGAATGCTATTCGACAGTTGAACTCGTACGGTATCAATGCTGATTTTGTTATCGCGCGAGCAGAAGTTCCTCTTGATAAGAAGCGAAAGGAGAAAATTGCCGAATCATGTGCCGTGCCTGTCGAGAATGTGATCTCTGCTCCGGATATCGAAAGTATCTACGATGTACCTCTCAACTTCGAGAAGGACAAGATAGGTGACATGCTCACACGAGCGCTCAAGCTTCCCACAAAACAAACTAAGCTCAATGACTGGGAAGGTTTTGTGAGAAGTGCCAAAAAGTCACAGGCAATCTCTGATAACAAAGCAATCAATATTGCGGTCGTAGGAAAATACTTCGATACGGGAGACTTTGTACTCACAGACGCATATGTATCGGTGATTGAGGCGGTGAAGTTTTCTGCGTATAGACTCGGGGTAAAAGTAAAACTTCATTGGATAAATGCAAAACATTTCGAGAAAGGAAGTGGGGTGAGAGGTGTCGATACAAAAATCACAAAAGAACTAAAGCGACTTTCGCAGTTTGACGGTATTCTTGTTCCGGGAGGATTTGGAGAGACGGGAATCGAAGGAAAAATAAACGTGATCAAGTATGCTCGAGAAAATAAGATTCCATACTTTGGTCTCTGCTACGGTATGCAACTCATGGTGATTGAGCATTCGCGAAATATCCTCGGACTCACAGATGCAACAACAACTGAGATTGTGAAAGACGCGAAGAATCCTGTGATCGATATCATGGAACACCAGAAGGCACATCTTCAGGAGGGGCGATACGGTGCATCAATGCGACTTGGTTCATACCCATGCAAGCTTGAGGAGGGTTCGATTGCTTGGCAGGCATACAAAAAAGCAGGCTGGCTTGATCCAAAGAGCGCTGCACACGCAAAGACGAAAGAATTCAAGGGCGCTGATATCGTAGAGCGTCATCGTCATCGATACGAGGTGAATCCTTTCTATGTTGAATCACTCGAGAAAGCAGGGCTTATATTTTCAGGAACATCTCCAGACGGTGCTTTGATGGAAATCGCAGAGCTTCCAAAAAGTGATCATCCATTTTTCCTCGGGTCACAATTTCACCCAGAGCTCCTCGCGCGACCTCTCGACCCACATCCTTTGTTTACTGCGTTTATCCAGGCATCTAAATCTTCGCGAAGTGGTAAATAGTCACATATGAAAAAACTTATCAAACTCATCGCGGGCGGAATAGTTATTTTAATTATCGCGATGGCGGCAATTGTTATCGATGGGCTACATGATAACGTGCAAAAAAGTGATGCGATTGTAATTCTCGGGAATAAAGTAGAACTAAATGGCACTCCATCTCCAACTCTCGCAAGCCGATTAGAGAAAGGGGCAGAGTTGTACAAACAAGGAGTAGCTCCTCTCGTGATTGTAAGTGGGGGTTTGGGACGAGAAGGATTCAAAGAAGGAGATGTGATGCGAGATTATCTCGTAGCGCGAGGCGTTGCGACAGAAGCGATTATCGTAGACAACAACGGTCTCGATACATATATGACTGCACAGAATACGAAGAAGATTTTTGATGAAAAGAAACTCAATTCCGCACTTGTGGTGAGTAATTACTTTCATATTTCGAGAGCACGACTCGCACTCAAGCGAGTGGGAATCGACCCTGTCTATTCGGCGCATGGACACTACTTCTGGATAGGGGATGTTCGGTCTGTTCCTCGAGAGGTGGCAGGGTATGTGTACTACGTATTAAGAAAGTACTGACCCGTAGTTTTTCATTGTCAGACAGCCTTTTTTATAGTATTTTACCTCTACATTGGTTTATACCTTTGTATTTGCGGGATCGTGCCCAATAATCGCGTTGGGTAGGCTTCCGGTTAAGTAATATTGCGGGATCGTCTAATGGTAGGACTACGGTTTCTGGAACCGTCTATCTAGGTTCGAGTCCTAGTCCCGCAGCAAAATGAAAAAACACTGCTGTCTAGTAGTGTTTTTTCATTTTGGGAGGATAATTACGGGACGAGAAAGCCGGACTGAAGCTGCTATATGAGCGAAGCGAATTGCAGCGAAGGAGGCGGGGTCGACAGGAAAATTGCGCAGCAATTTTAACTGGTGACCGAGTCCTAGTCCCGCAGCAAGCTTAAAGATAGATAAAATGAAAGATACATTGAGTATTAAATGGGTCGAGCGAAAAATCAATTTAGATGTTGGTGATATTAATGATGTTTCTCCTTTGTACGAAGCTGAAGCATTGGAAGATTTTCAGGGTGAACATTTTCATGAAAAAGGTTTTAAATTAAACATTAACCATGTAATTAAAACAGAAAAGTATGGACAAATAATGTTCATTGCACCAAACCCTATCGAGTTTTATTTATATGGTGCTAAAAAGTCTTTAGACAAAATTCAACAACATACGCCTGTTGCCAAGGGTCAGTTATTCAAAAATAACGACCTTATTTTTGAAATGATAAGTTTCCTAATTTATTCCTATTCTGCTCTAGAGGCGTTGGTTAATTATAAAATTCCTAAAGATACTAGTTACGAGAAAAGACTTGGCATCTTTATTTCAAAAGAAGAAGTAGAAGGGAATCTAAGTATCGAGGAAAAAATAAAAAGCGTTCTTGGTATTGCAGTTGGTAGTCTCGAATATTGGCCAAAGATTCTTAATTTTATCAAATTAAGACACAGCGTTACCCATTTGAAAACTGCGAGTGAAGAATCTGACTTCAGATCTTATGATGCTGTTTATAAAGAGCTACTTGATTTCGATTATGAAGATTCTTTTGTAAATATAAAAAGTTTAATGAAAGAAGTTTATGAGTAAACTATCACGAATAAATAAAGTGGAATTATTTGATACTAAAATACCGATATTGCCAGTTGATACAAAGCAAGAAGAGTACGATTCTCAATTTAAAAATTTTAATAAGCTAGACCAATCTTATGTATTTAATGCTTCGTGTATAGAACGGCGGCGATACATACAGGAAGCGTACGATAAGTGCAAAGATTATCTAGATGATGATTTTCATATCCAAATAAGACTCCCTGGTAAATTTGTAAGTAGAATTTGGGAGTTGCAGCTTTGTAGTATATTTTTATATTTTAATTTAAATTTGGTTAAACCTTTACAAAGCAAAAAGAGAACCAGTAAACCAGACTTTTGTATTCTAGATTATGATGGTAATAAAATATGGGTTGAAGCAGTCTGTCCAGATTTGGGCAATGTTCCTAAAAAAGAAAATATGATTTCTGGCGTAGTGTATACACGACACGGAAACATAAAAGAAGATTTAGAGATTGTGGCACCAAGGATTACCAGCTCAATACAATCAAAGTTTTTAAAAAGAGAATCTTATAATCAATCTGATGATTTTAGTCTTAATGATAAATATATTATAGCAATTAATACTCACCATATTAATCATAGAGAAACGGGAGAAATGCCAAAAGAACTCGTTTTGTATGGAATGGGTTTGCAGTGGTTTAAGCAGAGCGGTGAATCCGGAAGATATTTTCATTGGACAATACCAAAACATAAAGACAACGGAACGTCTATTGATTTAGATGTTGCTCTATTTTTTAGGAAAGAATTTAAAAAACTGTCGAGTGTTATCACAAGTAACAGTTGGTTTCAATTTGGAGAAGGTTTTGAGGAGTTAATGTCTAAAGACATCATTACATATTTTAATCACGACGCGGAAAATAAAATTAATCCTAAAGAAATAAGTTTTGGTAAGAAAAAACAAATGTTTTGCGAAGGAGAATCTTGTGTGCTTAAAGAGATTTAGTTTATAGGTGCTCAAGTTAGCAAACTTGCATCCAATCATCTTTCTGATTCGGCTTGAGAAGTGCACAAAGTTTAGGTTTTGACACCAATTATTAATTTATTGTATTGTTTTCCTAATTATGATTAAAAACCTCTGGAGCGTACCCCTAATTACAGCCTACATATACGCAGTAACAGTAATATCGAATATCGGTTTTACGGGATATTTCGATATTCCGATGCAATACATCGGCGCATCTATAAAGAGCAACATTGTTTTTGTTAAAATGCTACTAGATGCACTGGTGGCATTCGTCGGGTTTCCATACCCGCATTTCTTCCTCTGGCTGCCCTTGCTCATCGTGACTTTTTTATTCGCTCGAAAATGGAAATGGTGGCCTCACGTAGGGCTGACTGTACTTTTGCTGTTCCTGCTTTTCGGCGCATCTCGACTTGGAAGATTTGTGGCTGAGAGACAGGTAACATATGTCGTCCCTTCAGCTGAATGCGAAAGATACAATGATGGCACTTACATAATTATCACGGCGAATGAAGGGGTTTTTGCCATGGTCAAACTAGAAGGTAACAAAAAGATTAAGAGAGGCTCTTTCTGGGCGGTAAGTATGTCAGATATGTCTTGTGAGCTAATTTACAAAGATGTGGGTCCGCTGAGATGATATGCTTACGTTATGAAATCGCCGGTTGAGGATAATCAAAAAATTTTAGAGAAGATAGGGCTATTCACAGTCCTTTTTAATAGCCTTGACAGTACTCTATCGATGGAATTTTTTTACATAGTCAATCAGTCGGAACCAAATATGCAACCCGTTCTAGATTTTCTCCGTGCGCAGACGGTATCCACAAGGTGTGAAATATTAAAGAATTTTACAGGTGAGAAGCTTTGCGACGAGATAAAGGAAATAAATAATTTCAGGAATTTTCTTAGTCATGGCATGTATGGTGTTAATAGTGTTACCAAGCAGGTGTCAAGCATAAAGCTTAAAGGTCGGACTGGAAAATACGACGTACAAGTACTTGATGAAAAGTTGCTCGATAAGTATATCGGGCGAATAAGGGAAGTCTTGAATTCGTTTCACCAGCTTAGAATTACGCGTCTGGGTGGAATAGCGACCTAGACGGGGTCACCACAGTGGGTCGGTCGGTGTATAATAATGCTCAAAAGCGCGGCTAGTAAGTACCCAACGTTACCACGCAGCAGAATAAAAACTGACCAAATAATAACGAGATGAAAAAAAATATCTACATAGTGATTGTGATAGCGATTCTGTCAGCGGGTTTTGTTGTTTGGTCGGCACAAACAAAAGGTCTTTCACAGGCTCGTGGCGAGCAAGGTGTAGTTACTCAAGATGACGGCGCGGTTCACAAAGGTGAGAATAAAAATTCGAACAAACCAAGCAATCTTATAGGTGCCCACGATATAGGTTTTTTTATTTCAGATAATTGGAGCGTGGTAAGTAGACAAGAAGTTGATGATGAAGTTGTCGTGAATTTGAAAAATTCAAAAGGGCAGCAGACTGTTATGACAGTATTTGAATATAAAGATATAAACGAAGCAGGAAGCGGAAGGTTTTTCTTGGGAAAGACTAAGTACGGTGAGGGAGCTAGATATAGTTTGGTGACAACTGAAAATCTTTCAAGAGATCTCATTATCTTTTCTGGATACCCAGTTTCTGATTCTCAAGGTGGATCTAAAGAGACTGTTAGCAAGTATTTTGAAATATCTTTTTCTCCAACTTCTGGTTTTGAAAAAGATATAGAAGAAATCATCAATAGTGTCTATCCACTATGGATAATTGAGTAGCGGAGCGACTAAATTCCTTGTTTTTGGTCTTATAACGGGCTGGTCCTCGACGGCTGTTAAAACCTCTAAAAAATGCTAGAGTTTATGGGTCTATGAATAATACCGAATTAGCCAATCTTCTATTTGATTCAAATGTAAAGCCAATCCAGCATTGGTTCGATAAGTATCCTGCTCGAAATTTACCCGCAGGAGCGGAAGTAACACGTGTAGCACCAAGCCCTACAGGATTTCTTCATCTAGGCGCTCTCTACATGAGTCTTATTGACCGTCGAGTATCGAGTGATACAAAAGGTGTCTTTTTCCTTCGAATTGAAGATACAGATACAGAGAGAGAGGTTCCGGGTGCAAAAAAATTAATTGTCGAGGGGCTCGAGCTTTTTGGTATCACATTTGATGAAGGATTTATCGATGGAGAAAAACAATTCGGTGCATATGCTCCATATCTTCAGACAGAAAGAAAGGATAGCTACACAAGTTTTGCTCGAGAATTGGTAATGAAAGGGCGAGCGTATCCATGCTTTATGACAAAAGAGGAGTTGACTGCACAGCGAGAAAAACAAGAGGCTGAGAAAGTTCGACCTGGGTATTATGGCAAATATGCGGTATGGCGAGATGCTCCATTAGAAAAAGTTGAAGAAAAATTAAAGAGTGGCGCTCCGTACGTACTTCGATTTAAGGCGATGGGGGATCAAAACGTGAAGCGAGCATTTAAGGATGAGTTCCTTGGAGACATTCAAGTGCCACAGAATGATGAGGATTTTGTATTGTTGAAAGCAAATGGAATTCCAACGTATCACTTTGCTCACGTAGTTGATGACCGACTCATGGGTGTTAATTTTGTGATTCGAGGCAACGAATGGGTTTCTTCTATTGGAAAACATCTTGAACTTTGGGAGTCTCTCGAATTTTCAATTCCAAAATACGGCCACCTCGCACCTATCAATAAAAAAGAAGGATCAACAGTCCGAAAGCTCAGTAAGCGAAAAGATCCTGAGGCAAATATCATGCGATACATCGAGCTTGGATATCCTACTGATGCGGTCGTTGGATATTTGTATCGACTTGCGAATCCATCTTTCGATGATTGGTGGCAGGCAGAAAAGCGTGTATCTGTTTGGGATTTCCCATTTACTACAAGTGAACTACAGAAAAGCGGTAACGGCCCACTCATTGATCTCAAGAAACTCGATGACATCAGTTCTGATATTGTTGCGTTGATGTCTGCAAAGGAAGTTGCTGATCGAATGATTGCTTGGGCAACTGCATATGATCAAAAGTTTGCTGATGTGATTGTCGCAGAGCGAGCATATCTTGAGCAGATTCTTGGTATCGAACGAGATAGTGATAAGCCACGAAAAGATATTATCAATTGGTCTGTTGGCAGAGATAGTATTTCATATTTCTTTGATTCTCTTTTTGATATTAACAAAACAAAGCAGAGTATCGTAGATGAAAAAGTGGACGGTACGCTCAAGGATATTTCAGAAGGACTTATCGCTGCTATGTCGGATGACAAGTTCTATACAACCGATTCTCTTGATATATGGCTTGGGGAAGTGAAGGTGCTTGCAGCGGACCTCGGATTTGCTACGGAAAAAGGTCAGCTCAAAGAAAACCCTGATAAATACAAAGGTGACTTTGCAACGTTTATGAAAGTTCTCCGCCTCGCGATTACTGGAGTAAACCGAACACCGAACCTTTTCTATGTTCTCAAGGTGATGGGTAAGGACAGGGTAGTGAATAGAATTAAGATGGCTTCAAAATAGTACATGGCTGAGATCAAAACCAAAGTAAATAAAGAAAGTGTAAAAAAGTTTCTTGCTACAATTAAAGAAAAGCAGAAGCGGGATGATTGTACTGAAATCTCCGGCATGATGGAGGCGGCCACAAAGTCTAAACCTGAGATGTGGGGTGCGTCTATTGTCGGCTTCGGACGAAGAGTATATACATATGCATCGGGTAAGACAGGTGAGTGGATGAAAATTGGATTTTCTCCTCGCAAACAAAATATTGCACTCTACGGACTAAAAGTTTTTCATGTAGATCACGGAGGCGTTAAGACAAACGAGGGAGAAAATGATTTTCTTCTAAAACTCGGTAAGTATAAAGAGGGTGGTGGATGTGTTTATATAAACAAGCTATCTGATATAGACAAGAAGCAACTCGAGAAAATTATAAAGCTTGCTGCGAAGAGAAAATAGCGCCCATCACTATCCTTTTGCTATAATTTATCCATGAGAAACAATAAAACTTTTAGACTTGCAGTTATCGTTGTCCTTATCGTTGTCGTGGGGTACTTGCTCTATTCAGCATGGTAATTTTATTTTAATCATCATTTAATTTTATATATGGAAATCAAAAAGTTTAAGCCGCTTGCGAATGCGAGTGAAGGTGCAAAGAAAAAATACAAAGGAGTGCTTATCGGCATACTCGTTATTCTTGTTGGTGCTCTTGGGCTAGAAACAACAAATAATGATTGGGATTTGGGGAAGCTTATGGACGGAGCGTCTATGGCTGAAGCAAAAGTGCTTCGAGATAAAGAGGGAAATATCGTGACATCGGGTGGAAAGCCGACAGATGAGTACAATTGTGAAGATTTCTCTACACAAGCAGAGGCGCAGAAATTCTTTAAGAATGCGGGCGGTCCAAGTGTTGATACAAACAGACTTGATGGGGACAATGACAATGAGGCGTGTGAATCGTTGCCAAAAGGAGACAAGAAGTAGAAAAACGGGGTTGGTTATCATGTAAAGATAACTTTACAGGATGGTCAGCGGATGTATAATTCCGCCTATATCGACATATGGCAGAAAAAATCAAAAACGAAGTTAATACATACCGAACGGAAGCGGGAGTAACCCAAGAAGGGCTTGCTTCAAAGGTGGGGGTGAGTCGACAGACAATCATTGCTTTAGAAAAAGGGAACTACACTCCTTCGATTTTGCTTGCGATAAAGATTGCTCGCTTTTTTAAAGTGCCCGTTGAAAAAATATTTAATATATCTTATGAAAAATAATCTTAAAGAAACAATTGTTACTATCGCATTGCTTGTGATTGCGGTTTTGCTTCTCAATCCGTTCGAATTCTGGATGCCTGATATGGTGGTGATGTGTATGCTCGCAACGGCACTTGTTCTTTTTGCTATATTTGCGAGTTTTGTTCTTCGCGAAAAAGCACTCGACGAGAGGGATGAACTCCACAAGTCGCTTGCAGGAAGAAACGCTTTCCTTGTGGGGGCGGGAATAATCATGATTGGAATTCTTGTGCAGGGGTATGTCCACGCTGTTGATCCATGGCTTGTGTTTGCGCTCATTGGGATGATTGTGGTGAAGATTGCGACACGAATTTGGAGCGACAAAAATCTCTAGACCAAAAGTTATCCACCATAGATGTAAAGTCCACTTTACATTGCGCAAAACACGAATATAATACTCGTATATAAAGTAATAAATAAAATTATGAGTAAAGGTATATGGGTGGTTGTGGCGATTGTAGTAGTAGCAATTATTGGAGTGTTGGTATCTGGCGGATCGGATAAAGATATGATGGCAGATAAGATGATGAAGGAAGGGGTGGGATCAAAAGATATGGCATTCACATCGGCTCCAGCTGACAAAATGATGAAGGATGAAGGCACAACATCTGTTAAGGGTGACACAATGATGAAGTCTGGTTCATACGTTGCATACAGTCCTGAGAAAATTGCTATGGCAGATCAGGGTAAGGTAGTTATCTTTTTCCATGCATCATGGTGTCCATCATGTCGTCTATTGAGTAATAATCTCGAATCTGACGCGAAGGCAATTCCTGAGGGCGTTACTATTTTGAAGGCTGACTACGACAAAGAAACAGAACTCAAGAAGAAATACGGGGTGACAGGTCAGCATACACTCGTACAGGTTGATAAGGACGGAAATATGATTAAGAAATGGCGAGGAGGATCTGATATTCAGGACGTGATGAGTGAGATAAAATAATAAACAATGATTTTCTTCCTTATATCGATAATGGCTGGGGTGCTCACTATACTTGCCCCATGCATATTGCCGCTTCTTCCAATTGTGATTGGAGCGTCTGAGGAAGGAGAGAAAAAAATATCGAAGCGAGCCCTTGTTGTTATTGGCTCGCTTTCGGTTTCCGTGATTATATTTACGCTTCTCCTTAAGGCGACAACACTATTCATAGCCATTCCAAACTCTTTCTGGGTGGTGTTCTCAGGAATCATTATTATCTGCGTCGGTCTTGCAATTTTGTTTCCCGACTTGTGGTCAAGAATTCCACTCGTGCAGAAGCTTAATGTTTCAAGTAATAAGCTTGTAGGAACGGGGTTCCTCAAAAAGAACTACAAAGGCGATATGATTGTCGGACTTGCATTGGGTCCTGTATTTACCACGTGCTCACCTACGTATTTGTTTATTGTCGCAACAATCCTTCCAGCAAGTTTTGTTGTGGGAATTATCTATCTTATCGGCTTTACGTTTGGGTTAGCGGCAGCACTCTTGCTTGTTGCGTTTTTTGGGCAGACAATCATCGGAAAAATCAGCGCTCGCATGAATACGGCAGGGAAGATTAAACAAGCATTCGGTATTCTTATTATTATTGTCGGTGTTGCGATTCTTACTGGTTACGACAAGAAGCTTGAAACATTTATTCTTGATTCAGGATACGGGGCAACTGTTGAATTTGAGGATGGACTTATAAAAAAGTTTGCTCCAAAAGATGATAAGGACGGTGCTGATAGACAAGTAAGCGGAACTTCAAGCGCGGCATATCAAACAATAACTCTCGCGGGCGGATGTTTCTGGTGCACCGAAGCGTACTTTCAAGAAGAGAAAGGTGTGATCGACGCGGTCTCGGGATATGCGGGAGGTGAGTCAAATGATGCGACATATCTCAAGGTTTCAGCAGGGAAGACTGCTCACCGCGAAGCGGTACAAGTGACATATGATCCTGCTGTTATATCCACAGAAAAAATTCTCGATATATATTGGTCACATATTGATCCGACAAATACTAAAGGCCAATTTGCAGATGTCGGGTTTCAGTACACGGCGGCAATCTTTTATCATAATGATGAACAGAAAGAGGTTGTTTTGGATTCAAAAAGTCGCCTAGAGAAAAGTGGTTTATTTGCAAAACCAATCGCAACTGAAGTTCTCGCTTTTAGTAATTTCTATAAGGCAGAAGAGTATCATCAAGATTATTATAAGAAATCCGCAGACCACTATGAGAGATATAAGAAAGGATCTGGAAGAGCGGGGTTTGTAGAAGAAACATGGGCGAGGGATGCTGCAATTAAATTTCTTCAATCTGAACAGGCACATAGTGAAAAGTCAGTAAAGAATGAAGTGAAAAGTAATGCGAGTGGAAAAGGTGATTACAATTATACCGAAGAAGAAATCGCAGAACGTCTCAAGAATCTGGATCCGCTCGCATACCATGTCGTTGCAGAAGGGGGAACAGAGACTCCGTTTAACAACGCGTATTGGAATAATAAAGCTGAAGGAATATATGTAGATAAGGTGACTGGCAAGCCTCTTTTTTCAAGTACACACAAGTATGATTCCGGGACGGGGTGGCCGAGTTTTTGGAGAACTATCGATGATGACTCGGTGACACTTCACGAAGATAATTCTTTGTCTATAAAACGAACCGAGGTGAGAAGCGACGCGGGACATGTTGGGCATGTATTTGATGATGGCCCGGAAGAAGAAGGGGGAAGACGATTTTGTACAAACTCAGCATCTTTGCTATTCGTTCCAAAAGAAGAGATGAAGACTCGGGGTTATGAGAAGTACTTGTATTTGTTTAAGTAGGTGAGACGAAGGTTAAGATACTTTGCCAATTATAAAATCAGTCACTTCGTCTGGACTCATTGTGCTTGTATCAATTGGTTCACTTATCTCTGTCGTATTCTGTAAGTAGAATTGATCATTGGGTTCAAAATAACCAGCCAACTGTTCTACTTTATCTTTGGGCAATTCAGTCACTCCCATATCTATCTTTGTTCTCTCGTCTACGCGGGTTTTGCGAATATCTTTCGGCGCTGCAAGTCTGTATGCAAAAAATCTAGCTCCATGTTTATCTGCAATATCCTTGAGTGAGCTGATGCCGCTTGCTGAGTTTACTTGTTCAACAATCACACCTACACCATGCGCAAGGTAGGTATCAATCATGGCAGCCATAACTGCTCTTATAACGACGAGGTGGTTTGGGTTTTCTTTATAGTTCGGGATAAGTCGTTTGATGTCGGGCATCGCGATGCGTGCTGTGTCTGGCAGTTTTTGGTTAAGCAGCTTTGTGGTTGTTGTCTTGCCGGAACCCATTGGTCCGTCGATAAAGATAAGAAAAGGTGTTTTCATACGAATAGAGTATAGCAAACATGGTTATCTCACAAAGAGTTGATTATATAAGTGATGTTTTTTATAGAAAAAATTAGTGTTACACTAGGCAAAATAATAAATTATGACCGCTCTCGATTACAAAAAATTTGTTCCACCAAATGACCCTATCCTTGTGCGTATAGCAGAAGAGGTTGTCGTTGCCGATATTCAATCAAAAGAGATACAGGATTCAATAAGCGAGATGTTTGAAGTTGCTTTTGGAGAACAGAAAGATGCAGGAAAGCCGCTTCTTGTTGGTTTGGCGGCTCCACAGATCGGCATATCAAAACGAATTATTCTTGTTGATGTTGTTGCGGACGGTAAGGGGCGAGTTGGAGACTTACGACTATATATTAACCCCGAGATTATTTGGTCATCCGATGAAAAGGGAGAGTGGTATGAGGGATGTTTTTCAACAAGTTGTGTATGCGGGATTGTATCTCGTCCGGTAAGAATAAAGATTCGAGCCTATACAAAAGACGGAGACGTGGTTGAGGAGGAGTATTCGGATTATACGGCGCGTATTTTTCAACACGAGATCGATCATTTGGATGGAAAAGAATTTACAACACACATAACAGATGATAATAAACTCCACTGGGTTGAGAAAGAGGAATTTCCAAAATACCGAAATGAACAAGGATGGAGAGATTGGCCAAACAAGTGTTCTCGAGAAAAGTGGAATAGTATTAAAGGGATATAAATTGGTAAGCATGTACACATTCACATCCGAGTTATGGATATATCCGAGCCAGGCCGCATCTTGGTTTTTTGTAAATGTGCCACGAGATATATCTGAAAAAATAAAAACGAAACAAAAAGGTAAGCCTCGGATTGCGTGGGGATCTGTCCGTGTAAAAGCACAGATAGGCCGGGTGTCCTGGGAGACATCAATATTTCCAAGTAAAGAGTATGGGGGATATATTCTCCCTATAAAGAAGCAGATACGCGATCTCCTCTCTATTGACGCAGGTGATGATATAAAGATAAAGCTTGCTATTGCTTAGTTGATTCGCAATCCGAAACGAGCTTGTCGGTGTATATGATATGCTATTTATATGAAAAAACTCGGGATTCATATATTTCGTAGAGACCTTCGGATCCAGGACAATACCGCACTCAACGCACTTCTCAAGGTTGTTGATGAGGCGCTTCCTGTTTTTATTTTTGATGACAGACAGACAAAAGCTCATCCGTATCGGAGTGCGCCGGGTCTCCAGATGCTCTGTGAATCACTTGTAGATCTTGATGGTGAGCTAAAAGCAAAAGGCTCAGCACTCTATGTGCGATCAGGTGTTGCAGAAAAAGTAATCGAGAAGCTTATTGCTGATTTTTCTCCTGCGGCTATTTCTTACAACAAAGACTACACACCGTTTGCAATGTCTCGCGATGGTGCGATCGACTCTGTGTGCGCGTCAAAAGGTGTACAAGTGATTGCAGAACACGATGCGACACTCCATGCGCCTGGTACTGTCGTAACAAAAGAAGGCAAGTCTTATAGTGTGTATACACACTATCGAGTTGCTGTTGAGCAGATGGATATGAGACAGCCTGCTCGGCTTCCTGCACGTGCGGTCTTTGCAACAAGGGATGGAGGAGAAAATCTTACTGACAGAGTTGAGGTTCTTGTTCCGAGTCCGGCTGATTTGCGAGTGAAAGGGGGAAGAGCGGTTGCGAAACAAATGCTTAAGAAGCTAAATACAAATAAAGGCTATGCAGAACAGCGAGACTTTCCTGCAATCGATGCGACATCGCTCCTCTCTGCTCATATAAAGTTCGGAACGCTATCTGTTCGTGAGATTTTTACATACGCAAAAATATACATGCCCAACTCAGTTACTTTTTTACGAGAGATTTTGTGGCATGACTTTTTTACAACGGTAGCTGCACTTACTCCTCATGTATACAAAGGTGCGTATAGAAAAGAATTCGACGCGCTCAAGTGGAGCGATGATGAAGAAAAGTTTGAAAAGTGGAAGAAGGGAGAAACTGGTTTTCCAATTGTCGATGCGGGTATGCGAGAACTCAACACAACAGGGTATATGCATAATCGAGTGCGTATGATTGTTGCATCTTTTTTGATCAAAGATCTCCATATCAATTGGCAGTTGGGTGAGAAGTACTTTGCACAAAAACTTACCGACTATGACCCTGCGGTAAACAACGGCAACTGGCAGTGGGTGGCGGGCACCGGATGCGATGCATCACCATGGTTTCGAATTTTCAATCCGTGGCTTCAACAGGTGAAGTTTGATGCTGACTGTGCGTATATCAAGAGGTGGGTACCTGAGCTTGCGGGGCTCTCTTCGAAGGAAATACATGATATAGAAGGGGTAGAGAGGGTTGCTGCGGGGTATGTCGCTCCTATATGCAATCACAAGATAGAGGCTGAAAAGACAAAAGAGCTCTATTCAAAGATATGATAGAATGGATAAAAAAATAATATGGATTTCCCAGCATTCAGATCGTGGTTTGATGACGCATTTCTAAAAGTAATCTCAGAGAAAATAAAGCTTTTTAACAGCTATAGTTCAAGCGCTGATGTTCGGTCTATGTCTGAATACATTGTGCCGCTTTCATCTCATGGCAAAAGATTCCGACCATATCTTGCTTATGTTGCATCGGGTGTTGATTCACCAGAAGAACATGCCGATCTCTTCTTTGGGATAGAACTTTTGCATATATATGCACTTATCCACGATGACATTATGGATAACGGAACAATGAGACATGGGGTAGCTTGTGCGCATCAGTTGTTTTCAAAAACATATAACAGTACTCGCACAGGAGAGGGTATCGCAATCTTGCTTGGTGATCTCGTGTATCAGTGGAGTCATGAATCAATAGTTTTGTATACGCAGAAACATCCTGAATCAAGTAGTAAAATACTTGAAGTGTTTAATACGCTCGTAAGAGAGGTAATTCACGGACAAATGCTCGATGTTATTTCTCCTGTTCAACCTCCATGTGAATTAGATTTGATCGTGAAGAAAATGTATCTCAAAACTGCACGATATTCTTTCGTACATCCAATGCGGCTCGGATATATTGCTGCAGGAAAGTTTGATCAACGTGAATCTTTTGCTGACTCGTATGGAACTGCGCTCGGGCTTATGTTTCAGATCCAAGATGATCTTATTGATGTAACCATGACGTCAAACAAATCATCTTTTTTGGACATTGAAACAAATCAACAGACTGTTCTCTCGTGGTATATGCAGACGAAAGCAGACAAAGAACACAAAGAGTATTTTGCAACACTCATCGGAAAGAAACTCACTGACGAAGAAAAGATAAAAACATCTGAGCTTCTCGATATAAGTGGCGCGCGTGCGTATGCGCAAAGTGAGATTGAGAAATACTATAAAGCTGCACTCGACAGTATTGCCGAAGAAGAAATCTGGAATGAGGTTGCGACTATGGTCTATAAGAGAAATTCATAATAATGAAAGCACTAGACTCTGCACGAAATATCATCAAGAAGTATGGGCGGGGTTATTACCGGGCGACCTCTCTTTTTCCAAGACATATACGAGAAAGAGTGTGGTCTTTGTATCAATTTGTTCGTTTACCTGATGAAATAGTTGATACGCAGATAGAGGGTGCTGAAGAAAATCTTTTGGCATGGGAGAAAACATGGGCTGAAGAAGTATATGAACAAAAGATCTCTTCAAATGAGGTTGTGCATGAGTTTGTGCAGGTCATGAAGGAGTACTCTATACCACCGAAGTATATCGAGGACTTTTTTGCTGCGATGAGACAGGACATTACCAAGGGTCGATACGCGACGTACGCTGAACTCGAAGGGTACATGCACGGATCTGCAACGGTGATTGGATATATGATGAGCCACATCATTGGGTTCAAAGAGGGGGCTCTTCCATATGCACGCGCCCTTGGAGAGGCGTTTCAGATGACGAACTTCTTACGAGATATCAAAGAGGACTATGTTGATCGTGGGCGAATATATATGCCTCTTGAAGACATGAGTAAGTTTGGGGTGACAGAGCGACATATTAAAGAAGAGATTGTCGATGAAGCGTGGAGAAACTTTATGCACTTTGAAATCGAAAGAACAAGACAATTGTACGAAAAAGGTGTTTCAGGGATTTCATTTTTAAATAAAGAGGGAAGAAAAGCGGTGTATGCTGCGGCGCTTATTTACAAAGATATTTTGGACATGATTGAGGCGAGACAATACGACGTGTTCTCTGGTCGAGTTGCGGTGAGTTCATTTCGAAAGACCGTGCTATTATTTAAAGCACTATGGCACAAAAAACAGTAATTATTGTTGGGGGAGGAATCGGAGGTTTGGCGCTTGCAGGGATGCTTGGTAAGGCGGGCTACGCGGTGACGCTTGTTGAGAAAAATGATTCTCTAGGAGGGAGAGCGCGAATTTTTAGACAGGACGGATTTATGTTTGATATGGGTCCTAGCTGGTACATGATGCCTGATGTATTTGAACACTTCTTCAACATTATGGGTGAAAAGATAGAAGATTACTACACACTCGCAAAACTTACTCCTTCATATCAAATTACACTCAAGAGTGAGAAGAAAAGCTACGCATTCTTTTCTGACATGGAAAAGAACAAAGAACTTTTTGATCGAATCGAACCAGGTGCTGGGGCAGTGCTTGAACAATTTTTGAATCAAACAAAATGGCAGTATGAAATCGCGAAGAATGAGTTCATGTACAAGAACTACAATAGTATCTTCGATTTTTTCAATCTAAGAGTGATGAAAGAGGGAGCACGACTGCCGCTCTTCAAGAAGCAAAAAAATATTATCGAAGCAAAATTCAAAAGTGAAATTCTCCGAAAGGCGCTTCAATATCAAACAGTTCTTTTGGGAACTGCTCCTGGAGATACGCCGGGTATCTATACATTGATGAATTATGTTGATCTCGTGCTTGGTGAGTGGTATCCAAACAAAGGTATTCGAGCTGTTCCTGAATCTCTCGAAGCAGTAGCGAGAAAGTACGGCGTACAAATGCGAACAAGTGCGCCCGTGAAGCAGATCGTTATCGACGGAGGGAAGGCTCGAGGCGTGCTTCTTGAATCTGGAGAAATGATTTCAGCCGACATGGTTGTATCAAATGCCGATGTTGCTCATACAGATATGAAACTATTGTCTGAAGATTATAGAACAAAATCAGATAAATATTGGAATTCAAGAGTACTCGCGCCGAGCGCGTTTATCTTATATCTCGGGGTGAAGGGAAAGATTTCACAAATGGAACATCACAATCTCTTGTTTACAAAAAACTGGGAGAAAGGATTTGGTGAGATATTCAAGAATCCTGCATGGCCAGAAGATCCATCAATGTACGTGTGTATGCCATCGAAAACAGATGCGACGGTTGCACCTGAAGGTCACGAGAATCTCTTTGTTCTTGTGCCTATTGCAGCTGGACTCGATTATGAGGAGGGCTTTATGAAGACATATGGTGATAAAGTAATTGCCGAAATCGCTGAGTACTACAATATTCCTGATCTCAAGGAGCGAATTGTCGTGCGAAAAGAGTACAGCGTCAAAGACTTCATGAAAGACTATAACGCTTTCAAAGGTACAGCTCTCGGACTTGCACACACACTGACACAGACTGCTATTTTTAGACCAAACAATGTTCATCCAAAAGTAAAAAATCTGTTCTACGTAGGTGCGGGAACAAATCCTGGCATCGGTATGCCGATCTGCCTCATCAGTGCTGAACTCGCGTTCAAGCGAATACAAGGAATCACACATCCATTCCCATTGGATGAGATCAATCCAGAAAATATCTAGTTACTATTTACGAAAGGATTTTCAATATAAGTTCGAGAGACACAAGCGCTCCGATAATACTATTTATCCAAGGGAAGTATGTATATATCTTGAAGAGTTTTTCTTCTGTATCTGCACGGAGAGACTTGTACATAAAGTATGAGTACACAATAGCCCCAATAGTGCTTGAGAATGGTATTGCTCCATACATGAGGTATGCGGCAAGCACGTAGAACGCCCAGCACAAGTATATTGTTTGCTTTGCTCCGATGAGTATCGCAATGGTTCGAAGCTTTGCTTGGAGGTCTGCTTTGATATCAGGAACAGCACTATATGCATGCATCGCAATTGCCCAAAGCATTCCAGCTACGATTGCCTTTGTGGGTACTCCGATTCCACCCGCAAGAAAATATCCAAACACGCCTGTGGCAACATAGTGACCTGCAGAGAACATGGAATCAATAATTGGTTTTGCTTTCGCTCGGATAGGGGGTGCTGAGTAGAAAGATGCGCAGAAAATAAAAATTGCGAACGATACGATGAGCGCTGTTGTGTGTGGAACAAAAAATAAGAAGGGGATGTTGGTTACAAGAATCCAGATCCAAAGCGCGCGCTGTCTTTCGGGAACAACAAGTGCTTCGTATGTTCCTTTCTTTGGATTATATTTGTCGGTCTCGTAATCAAAGATATCGTTGATTCCGTAAATAAGAATGTTCGCTGGTATGAGGAAATAGAATGCAAATACCCAAAATCTCCAATCTGATATAAATGCGATTCCTTGAGCTGCGCCGAGGGCTCCAATAAAACCGAATGTGGCAGCTTCATAGAGCCAAAAACGAGGTCGCGATATCTTGAGTACTTCTTTTAGTTTCATGACTCATTATAACAATTTCTCATGTTCCCAAGTAGGGGTATATATCCAATGTGAGGTATGATAGAGGTATATGATTATTTCAGCAATTTTGTGGATCTTGGGAGGTGCTTTGTTTGCTCTGGGTTATCGATTAATACACAAAAGATTGGCAAAGCCGGGAGCGCTTACAAGTGGTTCAAAAAATATTGGAAAGAAAGATCGTATTGCACGGGTCATTATTGGTGTAGTGCTTCTTGTTTTAGCGTACAATGCAAACCTGGATCCAGGAGCACTCTTCTTTGCTGGTTTTGCCTTCTTTGAGGCAGCATTTAGTTGGTGTGGACTCTATGCACTAATGGGAAGAAATACGTGTCCCATAGAGTAGTAAAGGTGGTAAAATACACTTACACATGAACAATAAACTCAAGCTCACCATCGCGATTGTCGTCTCACAACTTGCGTGAATCATAGGCTCTATTTTTACGACAACAGAAGTGAATGGTTGGTACACAACAATTGCAAAGCCAAGTTTTAATCCGCCATCATGGGTGTTTGGTCCTGTGTGGACTACACTGTTTCTCTTGATGGGTATTGCTGCGTACTTGGTATGGAAGAGGGGGCTTGAGAATCGAGCGGTGAAGATTGCACTTGGTGTATTTATCCTACAGCTTGTACTTAACACCCTTTGGTCAATTATTTTCTTCAACATACACTCACTAGGGGGCGCACTTATCGAGATAGGGTTTTTGTGGATTGCGATTCTCGTCACAATTATTCTCTTCGCACGAATATCAAAACCAGCTGCATGGCTCATGGTTCCGTACATCCTTTGGGTGAGTTTTGCAGCGTTTTTGAACTACACACTATATACGTTGAATTAGCAGTAATAAAACTCACGCACTAAGACAAGTGAGGCTTGCCAAGTATTATCGAGTCTGGAAGAATGGCAGGAAGTTTAATTGAGAAAATTAGTTAATCTGGCCTTATTTGGCCCATTTGTAAGGTGTAATTTGTCTATCGTGAAAACGAATTTAAATAAAAGAATAATCATATACATAACTGTTTGCGCGCTGATCATTGCCGGATTATTTTTTTATTTACACGATAAAAATCGAGGGCTTGGAATAAATATAGAAAACCCCACAGCAGAAGCTGTGCCCGTAGAAGAGGTTGTTGCTCCAAAAATGTATACATACATTGAGGTTGTTTCGTCATGTGGGGCAAACTACGAAGGTATTTGTGCGAAGGCATACGCGAAGCCAGATTCTAAATCTAGGGTGAGGGGGATTCTAAGAAATGGAGTTGTGCTTAAAGTGGCTGAAAAAGTTTTTGATGTGAACGGAGCTGCTTGGTATAAAATAAAGTTTGAAAAAGTTAGATATCCAGAGAGAGTTGCGGGTGATTGGTATATCTCACAAGACTTTGCAAGAGAGTTTGAAGACATTGGAGAAGAAGTTATTCCTGAAGGGGTAAAGATTGAAACCAATCAGCGCATCGTTGTTGATATATCTGAACAAAAGTTACAAGCGTTTGATGGTGATGTTCTTGCAATGGAAATGGTGGTTTCGACGGGAACAACAAAGACACCTACACCGATTGGAGATTTTACTGTCTTTATGAAAATGCCGAGCAGATACATGCAGGCACCGCAACCCGGCAATCCCGACTATTACGATTTGCCTGGTGTTCCATGGGATATGTATTTTGACCGACGGGGAAATGTTATTCACGGCGCATATTGGCACAATAGTTTTGGACACAGACGCTCGCACGGATGTGTGAATCTTTCACCAGATGATGCACGAATGCTCTATATGTGGGCAAAGCTCGGTGTAAAAGTGACGATTCAGAAGTAGAAAACCAATATGTTTCATTGTAAGAATAGTATACAAGAACTATAATCAAAACATGAATGGTAAATTTATTATCGCTCGTCACCACGAATCAGACTGGAATCACAAGGGGTTGTGGACGGGTATGCGAGACCGACACCTTACAGATTATGGTTTTGAAAGTTCAGAGAAAATGGGGCTTCTCATAAATGATATACATATTGATTTTGCATTTGCATCAATGCAGGTGCGATCAATCGAAACCCTTTCATCAATACTTGAAGCAAAAGGTCAGTATGATGTACTTACAGAACACTCAAGTGCGATCAACGAACGAAAATACGGAGATTATACAGGCAAGAATAAATGGGAAATGGAAAAGATTCTCGGAGAAGAAGGGTGGAATCGTGTTCGCAGAGAATGGGATTGTCCAGTGCCAAACGGTGAGACGCTCAAGATGGTATACGAACGAACGGTGCCGTTTTTTCTCAGTCATGTCATGCCGCATATAAGAGAGGGAAAAAATGTCCTCATGGTCTCACACGGCAACGCAATCCGATCACTTATGAAATACATTGAGCAGATTCCTGACGAGAAGGTGAAAGACATTGAAATGCTTTTCGGTGCGGTGGTGACCTATGAACTAGATCAAGACGGACACGTTGTCTCAAAAGAGGTGAAGCAGCTCGAGTCAAAAATAAATGCATAGAGAATTAATAAGACGGAACTCATGTTTAAAGAAAATGAAAGACGTTGTATTTATTACAGGAAACAAGAATAAAGCAGACTACTTCTCAAAACTAATTGGGCATCCTATTGAACATGTAAAAGTGGAACTTGATGAGATTCAGTCCCTTAATCTGCGTGAGGTGGTAAAGCACAAACTCCATCAAGCATACGCACACGTGAAGCGTCCAGTGCTCGTTGAGGATGTTGCGCTTGAGTTTATTTCTTTGGGAAAACTACCAGGAACATTCATCAAATGGTTTTTGGAATCAATGCCGCATCAGAGCATTTGTGATCTTCTCACAGGCAAAGAACGTGGAGCGATGGCGCGATGTGTGTTTGGGTACTATGATGGAAAGGAAGAAGTATATTTCGAAGGGGGAATGGCAGGGACTATACCTCAGACTCCTGCGGGCACCGGAGGGTATGGCTGGGATCCGCTGTTTATACCAGAGGGCTACGATGTGGCGCGGGCCGAGCTTTCGGAAGAGGATAATGAAAAGACGTATCTTATAATTAAGCCCATTGATCAAGTGAGGAAGTTTCTCGAAGAAAAATAATATATATGCCAGATAAACAAGTAGTCTTAAAACTAAATAATGTAAGCAAAACTTTTGATACTCAAAATGGAAAGTTATCTATTTTAGAATCGGTCAAAGTAACAATATACAAAGGTGATAAGGTGGCTATCATAGGTCCATCAGGTTCAGGTAAGTCTACGCTCCTTTCACTTATCGGGCTTCTGGATACCCCTACCGAAGGGTCTATAGAGGTTGCGGGTGTCAAAATTGATCAACTGAGCGAGTCAGATCAGGCTTTGTTTCGTAACAAGGAGATTGGCTTCATATTTCAATCTTTTGAACTAATTTCACCATTTACTGTTGCGGAAAATATCTCTGCACCACTTGATATTGGAAATAAAATAGTTCCGGCGGAGGAAATGTCAGCACTAGTTGAAAAGCTTGGACTAAGTGAGCGGCTTTCAGCTCTTCCACAGACTCTATCCGGAGGAGAAAAACAGCGAGTTGCAATAGGGAGAGCGCTCATCAATTCGCCAGCACTTATATTGGCCGACGAACCAACAGGTAGTCTTGATCGTGCTACAGGCGAAAGAGTATTATCTTTACTTCTTAATGCTGTCGATAAAGTTGATGGGACACTTATAATTATTACGCATGATGAATCGATAGCAAACAGAATGGAAAGAGTTTTTGAGTTGAAAGATAGAACACTACATGAGCGCATTTAAATTAATTTTTCTTTATAGTGTAAGAATTGTTAGGCGCGAATGGCGTCGCTTTGTTTTACCGCTAGCATCACTCACAATTACGAGTGTTGTACTTATTCTGATATTGCTTCTTACAGGTTCAAGTCGGCAGTTACTTTTTGATCAAGCGAGAGAATTGCAAGGGGGAGATATTGTTCTTGAAAGCGCCTCACCAATTCAAGGTCCTAAATTTTTCACTGATACTGGTATTAATCCGGAAAAGGTTTCTGAACGACTGTCTTTTTCTGCAACATTACAAAGCAAAAATGCTACCGCACCTTTTACTATAGAGGTTATCGACGGTGAGTATCCACTCTATGGATCCATACAACTCCGGTCTGGATCATATGGAGGCATCAAGGATGGGGAAGTTCTGCTCGATGGGCTAGGGCTTAAGAGTCTAGGAGTTGAAGTTGGCGACAGGATTACCCTCGGTGGCGTGTCTTTACGAGTGTCGAATGTGGTGGTCGCTGAGCCGACATCTCTTTTTGGCGGTTTCCGTTTTTTACCTAAAGCATTCATGAATCAGTCGAGTTTTGAATTGTCACAGATTGATACACGACTATTACGAGCGGACTATAGCTATGCAGCAAAAATATCAAACGTAACGACTGATATGATCGCGTCGGTCCGGCAGGTACAAAAGACGTACCCAGAGATCGATGTCGATATTGCTGGTGTAGATCAGCAAGGATTGCAGTTCGGGCTAGAGACTGTATCCGACTTTCTCGTTCTTGCGATACTTGTAACGGCCATATTGGCAGCTGTAAATGTGTACTCAAGCACTCTATATTTGGTGACGATTGAGCGAAGAAGTTTGGCTGTGCTACTTACGTTAGGGCTTACAAAGAGAAAACTCGTATTAGTACTTGGATCAGCACTTATGTATGTAATCGTTTTGGCAAATGTAATCGGCATCGCGCTCGGTCTTTTGATATTTAAATATGTTCAAGCGTTTGTATCTAGCGATTATTTGATTTCACTGCCTGATCCACAAATACTTTTGTATACAAGTATAAGTACGGGACTCATCTTTGTTATTTCCATCATGTCTTTTATTCCTGCTGTGAAAAAAAGTTTAGAACTTAATCCGAAACAGATTCTTATCGGTGGAAATGCGGAGATTGCAGGCGGGAGACAGTATCGTTCTGTGGTATTAATTACTATTTTTACGCTCATTCCACTTACTGCGCTTGCGTCGTTTCTATTAAAAAGCATTGTGCAAGGATCTTTGGTTATTGCGGGAATTGCACTCCTATATATAGTCGTCGCTTTTGGGTACGGATTTTTACTACGCAAGTTGTATCAAGTTCGCGCCAGAATGGGTTTTTTCATCCGAAGTATAATTAGCCAAAAATATGCAGATGGTTTGTTTGGCATAGTTTCTTTTGCATCACTCTTCGTAGCGCTTACCGCTTTGTGCACATTGTCACTTATACAGGTTTCACTTGAGAAGTTTCTTGTGAATGACCTAAGTGAGACAGTGCCATCAACATACGTCTTGGATGTACAGCCATCACAGAAGAATTTGTTGATAGAAAAGTATCCAGATATTCAATTATTCTCAAACATCGGCGCACGAATCATTGCTATTGATGAACTTAGAATACAGGACGAGCTCAAGGCGGGGAATCCAGATATATCGAGAGAGCTTGGTCGAGAATTCAGTCTTACTTCTAGGGATTCTCTTCTTTCAAATGAATCTGTTACTGAGGGAGTTTGGTCTCAAGGTAAGCCAGGAGAGATTTCTGTTGATGAGGACTTTGCAAAACAAGCAAATATAAAGTTGGGATCAAAAATTGTATTTTCGATACAAGGGTTTGAGGTCGCAGGAACAGTTACAAGTTTGCGAAGTACAGACTCTCGTTCTGGATTGCCTTTCTTTTACTTTGTTCTTTCTCCTAGTGATATAAGCAATTTTCCTGGTGTGTATTTTGGGTATACGTACTATGAAGAGGAGCGTCAGGCTGAGTTGGGTAGATTTATTGCAACTACGATGCCCAATGTCTCAATCATAAAAACTCAGTCAATCGGACCATTACTTATCAAGCTTGTTGGGACACTTATGGTTCTTGTGCTGATTGTGACAATTCCACCACTTCTTATTGCAACGCTTTTGATTGCCACACTTGTTGTTTCTTCTTATGCGACGAGGAGGCGCGAGGGTGGTCGTCTCAGAGTACTAGGATTGACCAAGCAAAAAAGCTTTCTATATTATATATGCGAGACACTTTCTCTTACTGTCGTTGCTTCTTTCTTTGCGTATGGTTTGAGCGTTTTGATTTCTGGCCTAATTAGTCATTATTTTCTCAAGCTGGATTCTTTAGTTCTATTTGACCTAGAAATAATCTCTGGACTAGTACTTATAATGCTTTTTATAACTGGCATTGCTTTTTTCCTATATAAAAGTGATAAGATTGAATTACGAGAATTACTATCTTATGAATAAAAGAAATATCACCATAGTCGTCATAGTTCTGTTGTGCGCAATTGCAGCGAGTGTTTTTGTGTTTACACCGCGTGAGAAGAATTTGAAAAGTGTTGAGACGATTAATGACATGGAACCCGGAATTACTATTATTTCTTTTGGGGATAGCCTTACTGCTGGTTACGGTTTACCACAAGATGAGGCATATCCTGCACAACTCGAAAAAGCGTTGCGCGACAAGGGGTACGATGTAAAGGTTATCAATTCAGGTGTTAGTGGAGAAACAACTCGAGGCAATATGGAGCGAGCGCAGTTTATCCGATCAAAAAATCCAGATATTGTTATTTTAGGAATAGGTGGCAATGATGCATTACGTTTTTTGCCAATAGAAGACGTTCGTCAAAACATGATTTCAACTATTGATATCTTGAAAGGCGGTATCAATCCTCCTGTTATTGTTTTGTTGCAAGTAAAGGCACCTCTCAATACAGGTCTTGAATACAAGCAGAAGTTTGATTCCTTGTACACAACAATCGCCAAAGATAAGGATCTTGTGTTGGTACCATTTGTTACTGAAGATATTTTCTTTAATCCAGAGAACAAGCTTAGCGATGGTATTCACTACAATAAAACAGGATATCAAAAAGTTATTGAAAAATACCTCTTGCCAGAAGTTGAGGATTTGGTCGATGGCTTAATCAAGAGATAGTATATAAGGCAGAAACTGTATTGCGCATTATTGGGTTATTTTTTAACTCCAATTCATATTATGCGAAATCGAGAGTATAATAAATTCATGAAACTAGTCTTGCCCGTTAGAGAAAACATAGAACTTCGAACATTGAGCATTGCGGATGCCAAGTCTTTTTTTGAGATTACGAAAAAGAATAATCTGCATCTTCGGCAGTGGTTGGGCTGGCTTGATGACGACAAAACAGTTGAGGATACGGAGAAATACATCGAAGGAAGCAACAAGCGATTTGCAGAAAAAGAAGGCCTCGATCTCGCTATTTTTCAAGGCGAAGAACAAGTGGGGGGAATTGGATTATTCCCTTGGGACACAGCGAACAGAAAGACATCTATTGCATATTGGCTCGCAGAAGAACATCAAGGAAAAGGCATTATGTTGGATTCAATGAAAGTTGCTCTAGAATATGCGTTTAAAGTGATGAATCTAAACCGCATTGAGATCACTGTAGCAATTCAAAACACTAGGAGTTTAGCACTTCCGAATAAGCTTGGATTTAAACTCGAAGGAATCGCTCGTGAAGGAGGATTCCTCTACGACCATTTTGTGGATTTGGAGGTGTATAGTTTATTGGCCAAAGAATGGAAATTTATATAAATGCATGAAAGAAATCTGGCAAAAAATACATTCGAATTATTCGGAGCAAGATTGGATAAATAAGCCATCTATATTTGCCGAGCAGGTAATTTCACATTTTCCTCAAACTGGTTCAATACTTGAGCTTGGTGGCGCGCTCGGGCAGGATTCTGCTTTTTTCAAAAGTAAGGGGTACGACGTTCTTCTTACAGACTTATCGGAAGATGTGATAAAAGTCGCAAAGGAGAAATATGACCTCAATGTACAGCAAGTTGATATCGCGAAGCCACTTCCTTTTGCAGACAATTCTTTCGATGTTGTATATGCTCATTTGTCTCTGCATTTTTTTGATACACAAAAGACGAAAGAGGTTTTTGATGAGATATATCGAGTACTTAAAAGCGGAGGAGTGTTGGCTGCGCTTTTCAACTCAACATCGGATCCTGAGTGCGGAACGGGAGAGAAAATTGAAGGCGGGTATTTTGAAATCAGAGGAATGAAGAAAAGATTCTTTGATATAGAAACATTGAGCGAGTATGTTGAACAGTTCGAAGTGTTATCTATTGATAGTGAAGGCGAGACATACAAAGATAATGCAAAGGGCGTGAAGAATTTAATTAGACTTATTGGTAAGAAAAACTAACATGACCAACTCAATTCAGCACCAACAAGTAGTATCGGCTCGAAAATTCGCAAGAGACGTACATAAAGACGAGTTTCTCGTGACTGTTCAAGGTGATCATCGGCCAAAGATGGAGCATCTTCAGGAAGTGGCGGATTTGGTGTGGGCCTCTGGTGGGAGTGAAACGGAAATCGCGGCTGCATGGCTCCACGATTCTGTTGAGGATACTCCTACAACAATTAAGGATATTGAGGAGAAGTTTGGGAAGGAGATTGCTGATATTGTTGATGGACTTACAGACCCCGTTAACTTCGCATCATTGCCAACCGATGAGCGAAAGAGACTTCAAGCCGAGAGAGTTAGAAATAAAAGCGTGAATGTAAAGAGAGTTAAACTTGCTGATCAAACATCAAATGTGAGACTTTTTAGTACTGACCCAAAAGCAACATGGACTCTTGAAAAGAAGCGTGTGTATGTCATCGGAGCAAAGCAAATTGCGGATGAATGTAAGGGGGTTAGTCCAGTGCTCGATGAGTTATTCAATAAGGAGTATGAGCAGGCGGTGAAAACGCTTGGAATATAAAGTTGTTGTTTATGGGGCGTTGATGTTGTTGCTGAGATAAATCAAGAGATCTGGGTATTGGCCGGGGTGGTCATAGGTATTTGCTGCTTACTCCGCATTTTCTTCATGGTTTTCAAAAAATCTTTCTTACTTCCTCTGAAACCAATAATTCTCCCTTTTGGAGTGACTTTTATCTTCTTTTTGCTCATTACTGGATCGTATCTCACCTTGATTAAGGGGGTATAAACCTTTTCTAAAAAAGTTGTGAAAAGCACCCTTTTGTGTGAAGATTTACTTAATGAATCCTATAAAACGTCTTACAAAAGAAATCGTAGCTTTTAGAAACCGCCGTAACTGGAAGCAGTTCCATAATCCCAAAGATCTGTCTCTTTCGTTGGTCTTGGAAGCAACTGAGGTCATGGAGCATTTTCAGTGGAAGAATAAAGAGGAGATGGATGTATATGTAAAAGAGCATCGAACTGAAATATCCGAAGAATTGGCTGATGTTTTGTATTGGGTTCTCCTTATATCTAACGATCTCAAGATTGATATTGAAAAAGCTCTTGACCGTAAAATACAAATTAATAATGAGAAGTATCCAGTAAAGAAATCAAAAGGGAAGCATACTAAGTACAATAAGCTTTAGGTTATGATCGTATATTCTGCCAAAAAAGTAGAGTTTCAAAGCGATATTATGACAAACAATATTGGTAATATTGTTTTAGAAAATTATAAAAAAGCTACAGGAAAAAATACCGGCGCGTCTGAGATCTTGTCGTGGACAAATTCTCTGCAGTACATGGAGAGAGTTCTCGCTGATGATTCAATTCCTAATGATGCGGGTATTGCCATTGAGTATCATATCCCTCAGTCTTCGAAACGAATCGATTTTATTATTACAGGATTAGATTCAGAAAATCGAGAGTCTGCGGTACTTGTAGAATTGAAACAGTGGCAGAAAGCGGAGCTCACAGATAAAGATGCAGTGGTGGTAACAAGATTTAAGCACGGGGAACAGGAGACGACACATCCTTCATATCAGGCATGGTCATATAAGAAGTTGCTCGAAGACTTTAATCAAACTGTGGACGAGGATAAAATCCAGCTACTTCCATGTGCATACCTACACAACTACGATGCGGACAATGTTATTAATAATGTTTTCTACAAAGAGCATATAGATAATGCTCCAATATTCCTTAAGTCAGACGCTCTCAAGCTTCGAGACTTTATCAAAACTCACGTGAAGTACGGTGACAAAAATAAGATCATGTATCGTATCGATCACGGAAAGATCCGTCCATCGAAAAATCTTGCTGATCAACTAAGTTCAATGATCTCTGGAAATCAAGAGTTTGTCATGATCGATGAGCAGAAGATCGTATACGAGACAGCGCTCAAACTCGCTCGTGAGTCGACTGAAAAGAAAAGTAATGTCCTCATCGTGAAAGGTGGTCCGGGTACTGGTAAGACTGTTGTCGCGATAAATCTCCTGGTACAACTTACAAAAGAACAAATGGTCGCTCAATATGTATCAAGAAACTCTGCGCCACGTGAGGTGTACGAGACAAAGCTCACTGGTACTCTTAAGAAAACTCACATAAGCAATATGTTTAGTGGGTCAGGTTCGTTTCATTCTATTAAACCAAATACATATGACGCCCTCATTGTTGATGAAGCACATCGTCTCAATGCAAAGTCTGGATTGTTCAGTCATCTTGGTGAGAACCAAGTCAAAGAGATTATTGATGCAGCTAAGTTTAGTATTTTCTTTATAGATGAAGATCAGAAAGTAACGTTAAAAGATATTGGGGAAACAGAAGAGATTAAAAAGTTTGCATCAGAGCTTGGTGCGCACGTCACAGAGCTTGAGCTTGCGTCACAGTTTAGATGTAATGGTTCTGATGGATATCTCGCATGGCTCGATAATGTATTGCAGTTGAGAGAGACTGCGAACGATTCGATTAAGGATTTAAATTACGATTTTCAGATATTTGATGACCCGAAGAAGCTGCATGATTTGATTGTTGAGAAAAATAAAGAAAAAAATAAAGCCCGAATGGTTGCAGGATATTGTTGGGATTGGATCAGTGGTAAGAATTCTTTACTTAAGGATATAGAGATTGGTAACTATCGTGCAACATGGAATTTGAAAACAGATGGACAGTCGTGGATCATCCAGCCGAACTCTGTTTCTGAGGTTGGTTGTATACATACATGCCAGGGTCTCGAAGTTGACTATGTTGGCGTCATCGTTGGCAAGGATTTAATTGTGAGAGATGGTAAGGTGATTACTGTCCCAGAAGAGCGAGCAAAAACAGATAAGTCTATCTTTGGATGGAAGAAATTGATGAAAGAAGATCCTGTTAAGACTAGGGCAAGATTGGATTCTATTATAAAGAACACGTATAGAACTCTCATGACACGAGGTATGAAAGGATGCTATGTGTATTTTGTTGACAAAGAAACAGAGGTATATTTTAGAGATCTTCTAAACCATAGTAAATAAAAGTGTCTCGTGGTCAGTTCTTCTTGCGACGTTTATTGATCTCATTGCCTTTTCCCCAACAATGAGAAAAACATGGCATGCGCCAAAAAGTGAATCGCTCGGATCAATGTATGTTGATGCGGTGAAGCATGCGCTCTCGACTGTATCGATGGGAAGATATTCTCTGATTACGTTGGTGTATCCTCTGGCGGTTCTGGCGACAAAGTTGGTGATAATAGGGGAGATTGTGTGGTTGAGGAGGGTTGGTGGATCGCGGGACTTTTTAAACTTCTAGGTGTATAGTTTATGTATGAGAACACCTCAACAAGGCTTCATTGGCATACTTTTTGTTTTGATAGTCACCCTTCTACTTATTGGCGGCGGCGCATATGTATATACAAATAATACAGAAGAGACATCTCCTGAGTCGTATCAGATAGTTGAAAATACTTCTTCCGAAAGTGTTCCTATCGATAATATTGATATGGTCACTAATATTGAAGCTGCAACATCGACAGTTGCAAGTTTAAATACTGAAGTAAAGAATGAAGTGCCAGAACAAACTAAAAAGGCGAAGTTATTTACACAGAACTCAGGTGTATTTTCTGTGAATTATCCTGACACATGGACGTATGTTGAGTCAAAGGCCGATTTACGGACAAGGTTTCAAACGAGAACCGGACAAATTTTAATTGGTATGGGTACTGATATGGAATATGTGGTTAAGAGTTTGTCATACAGCATGACACCTCAGAAAATTACATTTGGACAGAATGTTTTTACGAAGTTTGTAAGAACAGAGGGTGCGCGCAAAGGTGAGGCAACTTATATTTTCCCTGTGGGTGTAGTTGATAATGAGTCAATGTTTCTCTCTATCCTCGTCAGTGCAAATATTAAAGCAGACACATCTGATTTTGGCAATTTTATGTCTAGTATAAAAGTTTCTCCGGCAAAAGCCGTATCCGCGATTGTTTCAGAGCAGATTGATACGGTCACTAAAGCGCAAATAAATTCAAATGTAATGTCAATAAGTTCGTACGCAGATCTATATTATTATGTGGGTAAAACTTATGTTGGTATGTGCGATATCACAAATAAAAACGCAATTGATTCAGGGATTGATAAGGTTTATCAAAACATACTGAAGATCGTGGCTCCTACTAATGTGTATTGTAATGTATCTACTAATGCATATGTATATTCTGTTCGTGTAGGAAATGGTGAGAGTATCTGCTCTGATAGTACAGGATTTTCTGGAACAATAACTTCAAACACTCGAGCATTATCCTGCAAGTAATATATGAATAAAAAAGTTGTTTATACGATACTTGCCATTGCTACACTAGAAATAGTTTTCTTTTATGGTTCTGTCTCGTGGATGGGAAGTGGGTCAATATATATGTGGACTGGAATGATAATTATTGCTCTTGTGGGAAACTATTTTTTCCCAAAGATGTTAGAAAAATATCCAGCAGAGTATGCAGAGGCAAATCGAATAGCTTTTACTCCTAAAACAAAATACGGTCTGTACGCACTTGTATTTGCAATTCTATTCTTCATAACTTTTTACTTTATCTTGTATTTAACAAGGCCAAACTATTAGTTTGATGTGAACGAAGTCTTGATGAAGTCGGAAGATGATGTTCGCAGAGCACTTCAGAAATACAAAGTTGCACTTCAGCCGAATAAGCATGTCAGTACGTGGCGAACGATTGCAAAAACGGTAAGTGGTAATTGGGGGTCGTTTACGAAATTCTTCGATGCAACAAAGGGAGATACTCCGCAGAGTGATTTTCTCCAATTGAAAAAACTCGTGAACATCGACCACAAGAAAGGATTCCCATATTTGTCAGGTCCGAAAATATTTAATTACTGGTCATTTATCGTGAGTACATACGGAGGTGTTGCACTTTCGAATCGTGATCAAATCGACATTGCTCCGGATACTCATATCACGCAGTGTTCTGTGAAGCTTGGGGTGATTACGGAAGAGGAGATAAATGGCCTGGGGGCGGCCAAAGCCAAAGACGTGATCTCTGCGAGATGGAGAGAAATGCTTGCGGGAAGCGGTATTGATCCGATTGATATGCATCCACCGCTGTGGTTTTGGAGTAGGAATGGGTTTTTGTTTGAAGTATAAGTAAAAGAAAAACACCCGGAGGAGTCACGTTGGTGACAGCTCCGGGTGTGTTTTGCTGATGATGCTACTGTGGTTTACGAATGTCTTCTGCGACCCAGTTGTTTACCCCTGGGAGAGTTTGCTTCCAAGTTGCGGTGAAGACCTGCTTTTGGGCGGTGTTTTCTGTGCCTTTAACAATGCATCGGCGGACAGGGACGCCGTTCCACATTCTTATGGGTTCGGCGATTGCCACAAACATGTTCTCCGATTCGTGGTTTCCGCCTGTGTCGGCGTAGTGGCAGTCGATTTGCTCGTCTTGAGCCACGAGGATCTGAAACACCGGAGAAGGCTGACCCAGATCGAAGGCTTTAGATACTTCATTCCAGGTTCCCCAGGCACCTATGCCGTCGGTTTCTACTGCGGCGAGAAGTGTGTGGCCGACACAGATTATTGCGATGGCGCGTCCAGTACCCGCGCTGCATCTGCTTATGTCCCTGGTCTGCACGGTTGTCGAGTTCGATAAAAACTCTGTAAGGTCGCCAGCGGGTATGTGTGATGTGTATAAGTAGTAGATTAGTGTTGTGACTTTCATGTCGGTATTATTATCGGTGTTTTGGATTTGATGTTGCTACTGCATATCATCAGCTTGTGGGCTGTGGATGCATGTTTGAGGGGGAAAGGCTTCTTTTCCCATCAAATCTGCATCCAAAGCATGTAAGGTACTTTATAAATATGTTATACAATTATCGTATATATATGTCAATACTTAGAATATTAACTAAAGAAACCGTGCGTTAAGCACGTTTTATGCATCCACCGCTGTGGTTTTGGAGTAGGAATGGGTTTTTGTTTGATATAATCTAAACCAATATATGCCAAGAAGACCATCTCCAGAAAGGCCTCAAGATCCTACTCAAAGACTAGAAAGTCTTGAGACTATTGGCGCTATTGAAACACACGCTGAATCTTCGGAGACTCCCGAAGAAAAAGAAGAAAGGGAATATATCGCAAGTCTTAGAACACCTCATGAAAGTGCTCAGCGATACAGCCGAGAGGCTTCTTTGGCTCGACAGTCATCTGAATCGCGTAAAACAAATACGCTGCTCTCACAACGATTTGATAAGAGAAAAGAGTCTGTGCCACGTTTTGGTGATTGGAAAAGAGAGACTTCATCAGGAAGAGGCGGGTTCTTAGGAACATTGGCAAACGGTATCCGTTCAATAAAAAAACTTGCAGAAGGTTCTAAACATCCAGTCGATATTCAAGTATTTACAAACTATCTCGAAACAACGGCACGTGAGCCAGGTCAAACTTCTGTTGATATTAGCGGATACGAAGCATTTATGCAGGAGAAAAAGTGGCGAGAAGAAAGAGTTAAGATTTTTAAACGAGAAAAAATTACCGTTGATGGTAAGCCGGTTACTCGATTTACTATTGCAAACGAAACGCCATTCCAGGCAACATCACAAGATACGAAACATCTGGACAAGTTGCTTGGAAAAAGAAGTGATCCAATTGAAGTATTGGGAGAATTGCAGAACTTTGGAATAAAAATATGTTCAAGCTTCTTTACTCCAGAGAATATAAAAGTAGTGGCCGAGTTCGTGGATCAACCAGGAATCGCAGAGTTGGTGAGAAAGTTGGGGCAATACGGCTTCAGCTCGACATCATATGGGCGGACAGAAACACCTGCAGAGCTCTTGGCTGTTATTGAAAAAATTAATACATTATCTAAAGACCGAGAAAGTATTGAACTGCTAGAGCAACACGGTGAGCAATTTAGAAAGGTTCTTCTCGAAAACAGCATTGTCTTATTTCCAGATGCAGAAAGTATCCATACGCTTATTGCGTGTATATCAAATCCCGTTGCCCTCGAATTCGTAGAGAATGATTTTGGCTATTATAGTCGTACACCCGAGGGAAATAAGGATATGTTAAAACTCATCCTTTCGATGGAAGGACGAGGTGTACTTGCTCGCTTTTTGAAATTAACAAAGATTGCATCACCGCACGCTCTCGGGCAACCCGTAAGAGAAATGTATATAGATGCAGGAAGCAGACAAAAACACGATGAGGTAATTTCGGGAGTTGAGGCGTATCTCAGTAAGCCCCCGATTAGTGAACTACTGGATAGTGAGGAAACATATAAGAACGTGAAGACGCTTTGTGAGTGGTCTGGGAATACAATTGAGTCAAATTCTTACACGTCAGATATATTCGCGTATCTGAACGAGCACTCAAAAGAAGTTTTGGCCTATTTCGGGCAAATGAAAGATCTCGGTATCGAACCTTTCTCTGATGATAAGTTTTTGTCGCAGCATATCATGGGGACGTGCATGATTATTCTCGGAATCAGACACAAACAATTCAAAGGTTCATTTTTCAATCCTCAGCTCAAAAAACTCAAAGATAAATTCGGAGTTACATTTGAATCAAAAGACTTTGTAAACTACAACCGCTACACAGGAGCAAATGATTTTAATGAAGACATTGACGAGTTGTATGAGTTGCGTGACGAGGCAGAAATCATCTTCTCTGAACGAGGAGAGAAGCTTATAAAGTTACTTGGAAAATGTTCGCTTTCGAGAATGCATGACTATATCGAAGCACTAAAACACGACGGTATAACAGAACTTGTCGACCAACTTTCTACAAGAAATATCGTGTTTAGAAGTCAGGGAGACTTTTTTGAACTGATGCCACAATTGCTATCGCTGCCAGAAGATAAGAGGGTTGTGTATCTCGATGTACTACAGAAAATAACAGCTACACCATCACAAGAAATAAAGCGTCTTGAAAAAGAAATTATTCTAGAGGTGATGGATAGTGAGGATCCTGTGGCTGCTTTTGATAGTATCGAAAATATATTTGTTAAAAATAATTTACCGCTCGTAGGAAAAGTATACAAAGTATTTGAGACTCTTTTTACTGCAAAGCGCTTTGCTGAAGATCTCGAAAAACAGCCGAAGACGAGTCCGGTGCTCGGGGCTGCGGGTCCACGAAGGAGATTTAGTATTGTGTACCAAGATCTTATAAAGATTCACGTTGATTCGGGTAACCGGTCTCTGAGAAATTATATCAAGATCATACAGGAGGGATCGCAAATTATGCGTGAAGTGGAACAGCGAGGTATTGAGAATCTTACTGATGATGAGAGAGAACAACTTTCATTCTTTTTGAATAAACTTGATACCCTCGCTGAGAATTCAAGCCTGAGTGCGGTACCCGGTCAAACAAATAGTGTAGAAGTTACCGACATAAGTTCGCTCGAAGGAAGAATCGCTGAAGCGAGAATGTCACTCAGAATGAAAGAGGGTCAGACATTTGAGGAGCGAGTACATGAGATGTTTCTTTCTCCTCTCGGGGTAAGTAAGATTGGAGATGTACTTTCATTGATGGATGGAGCAAAAGTAATTGCTCATGAAAGAGGATTGGAAAATGCAAAACCAGATGCGTTCGCACTATCTAATGGTGGTTTTGCTAAAGGCGTTGACGCTCGGTATATTGCAAACATTCTTCAAAATGGTTCTGTTGCAAAAGAGTTTCTAGGAGGGAGTTCGACCCAGGATTCAACTCCGTTTGATACGGATGTAAGCTATATCAAGGGAGGAAGTGTTTCAGCTACAACAGCAGAAATACAGTCTTCGCTGTCGAATGGGTATGGTGAAGTAATGATTGTGATCAAAGATAGAGGGCAATTTTCTCTTACTCGAAATAAAGAAGGTGAGAACTTAAAATACGATCCAACTAAACCAGAAGTCTTTCATTCAGGAGTTGTAGGCGAGGATCACTGTGGAATTAGAACAGGATTTGCTTCAACGGAAATCGACTATCTCATTGTAAAAGAAGAAATCCTCAAAGATAAGCCACAACAATTAGAAGATATCTGTATTGAGATCGCGCAAAACGGCTACTATGTCCCAATCTATTCAATCGACGGAGATCTTCTTTTTACTGAAAATGCGTACAACAATTACCGAAAAGCATATCAAGGCATTGATTATTTTGATGGTGAGCCTCTTGATGTTAGAGAAACTAACCAAACGCAGGTTCAGTATGGTGATGTGAAAAAAATAAAAGATGCAAAAGTTGTTGAGGCGCCCGAGCTCGAAAAAACGAAAACTAGCATCGCCTCGTCGGTGAAAAAAGTTTTGGATGAAAAAGGTATTTCATTTAGATCAAGATTTGATACGGGTTCGCTCGGCGCTGAACTTGTCGATATTGGATCTACAGGGCGAAATACAAACATACCTGGAAATCCAGATTTTGATTTTGTTCTTAAGCTTGATCGAATTGATTTTCTCAAGGCAAATGACATTGCAATTACGTTGAAAGAGTCTTTTGCGTTTGAGGCTGATAACTCACACCAGGAAAGTGGTGGGTATTATCAATTACGACTAAGTCAGGTGAATCGAATTGGAGAATTGGTTTTGTCAGAATCTATTGATATCGACATTGGTATTGCGAGTAATACAGACATCGATCTTTACGATACAAATGACGCTCTCGATGCAAAATTCAAATGGATAAAAGATAACCTAGGTGAGGATAGTTACGACGATGTTGTTGCAAATATCGTTTTGGCAAAAAAAGTTCTCAAGGAAGCGAAGGCTTATAAGAAAGCTGATGAAGGGGGAATTGGAGGAGTTGGAGTTGAAAATTGGATACTTGCCCATGGAGGAAATGTGCAGCAAGCCTTTGAGTCTTTCAGAGATGCTGCATATGATGGAGGCGTAGTGAGGCCGCTAAAGGACTTTAAAACAAACTACAAAATTATTGATCCAGGAATAAATATCAAAAAGAATAGACATGATGATTTCATTCGACTTCTTACTGAGGACGGATTTGCACGAATGTTGAAAGCCGTGGAGGATTATTTGAGTAAGTAGGAATGGGTTTTTGTTTGATATCTAAACCATGCTTTAATACCCAAGTGAAAAAAGTCTAAATTGGATATGCATGCAAAAAACGATTAATCTCTCGGGTCAGGCAATCAATTACACTCATCGAATCAGCAAGCGATCGAGAAGTCTTCAACTTACTATCCGTCAGGACGGCAAACTCACGCTCAGTACTCCGCGACTCTTGCCGCAATTTCTCATCAATATATTTCTCAAAAAGAAATCTGCGTGGATTATAGACAAGATCGCGTATTTTAAATCCTTACCACCACAGCCGCCAAAGCTTACTAAGTCTGAAGAGAGAAAAGAGTTTGCTGCCTACAAGAAACTCGCACAAGATCTCGCGGAGTCGAGAGTCGCGCACTTTGCCTCAATTTACGGATATACGTATGGCAAGATTTCAATAAAAAACCAAAAGACGCGTTGGGGAAGCTGCTCAAAGCGAGGCAATCTCAACTTTAGTTACAAAATCATCCTTCTTCCACAGCGACTTGCGGACTATGTCATTGTTCATGAGATATGCCACTTAGGCGAGTTCAATCACGGTAGAGGCTTCTGGAATCTCGTCGCGAGAACTGTGCCAGACTACAGGGAAATACGTGTCGAATTCAGAAAGTTGGACTTGAGATCGGGTATGGTGCGGACTATGGACTAGTGCATTATAATTAGAATATCGTAAAACATTGATAACTTTATGTCCGAATCATCTGAACAGCCAAAAGAAAATTACACAAAGCGCTTCGATCTCGGTAATAATGAGGTGGTAAGAGAGCGACTCCACGGTATTCAATCTATGGTGAGGAAAATGAAAGAAAGCGAACCGTCTGTTGTTTCTTTTCTTATGTACGGCTCATTGGTGAAGGGTTACGCAACATCAGAGAGCGATATTGATGGATATCTTCTTATTGATACAGACGAAGCGAGCAAGAAAAACGGACCGCATGAAGTGGAGGTGTATTGGGAGCCTGTAGGAGGAGTTGATGATGAGGGTATAAATTCAATTGGCGCGAGATTTAAGCCGCGACATAAAACAGCATACAACACATGGGTTCGTACAGCGCTCAAAAGTGAAATCCCAGAACTCACCGACGAACAGCTTGAACACATCAATAGTCTCCCTATTTCTTTTGAGACAATCGATCTAGTTCTTAAGATTTGGCGAGAGAGTCTTCTGAATGAAGTAAAACATAAAGACACTAATGGGATTAGAATGTCAGAATACCTGTCAAAACTATTTTTCCTCAATGTAGGCGATGATACGATTAGGGAATATCGTGCACATCTCATTAAAAAGCTTTTTTCTTTTGGACAGTTAGGACATGAAATGTGGAATAAAATTATAGGATTCACTGAAATCATGGAGCGAAAAGTTGATTTTAGTAAACCCGAAACCATTCCTGTAGATGCTCACGAAACTGGTGTATTTACTGATGTACGCTATCCACGAACCCTTGAAGATGCCAAAAGAGTTTATGGGTAGCAAATAGAGAGCATTTCATCTACTATAGACTCCTATGCATAAAGGCTCATCAGTATTTAGTCTACTCAAAGAATACAAGTTTCTTATTATAGGATCTTTGGTTTTTTCTATTGCGGTACAAGCAATGAATCTCATCCTTCCTCAACTCATACGAAAGGGAATTGATGGGTTCGGTGCGGGAACGCTTGATCTAGGGGGGCTCACGGTGACATTCCTCGTGTTTGCGGTGCTTATTCTGGTATTTATGTACGTCGAAGCGCTCGTGCAGAACTATGTAGGCGAAAGAGTCGCTCGAGATTTACGACAAAAGATTTCTCGAAAGATCTCGGTGCAGAGTTATGGATATATCGCAAAAGAAACTCCTGGCAAACTTCTCACAAATCTCACTGGAGACGTCGATGCGATTAAACAGTTTATTTCTCAAGCGAGTGTACTTATCTTTGTATCTTTCCTTACGATTATTGCAGCGAGTGTGCTGATTCTCAATATTAATTGGAAGCTAGGTATCTTCGTCGTGGGAATGGTGCCGCTTATCGGAGTGGTATTTTTCTTCTCGTTTTCGAAAATGGGTGCACTCTTCGGTCGTATCTATGGAGTAGTTGATAGACTCAATACAATCATCAGCGGAAGTGTGTTTGGGTCAGCGCTCATTAGAGTGATCAATGCGGGAAAGTTGGAAGAGTCAAAACTCGATGTCGTTAATACTGAAGCAAAAGAAGTGGGGATGAAGATTAACTCACTTTTTGCAGTGCTTCTCCCTGCAACAACGTTTATATCTGGACTTACTGTCGTGGTGATTTTGTCTCTCGGAGGATATTTTGTAATTGAAAAAACAATGACTCTCGGAGAGTTTGCTGCATTTACGAGTTATGTTTCTATTCTGCTTTTTCCAATTTTTATCATCGGCTTCATGTCTTCGGTTATTAGTCAGGCGGGGGCGGCGTATGCAAGAGTTGTTGGTGTACTTGAAGCAAAAGAAGATGCTCCGTTTGAAGGTGTGAAGACTCCGGTGAAAGGACATGTTCATGCAAAAGATGTCTCGCTAGCGATTGATGGAAAAAATATTTTGAAAAATGTATCACTCGACATACCACAAGGGAAGCGGATCGCAATTATTGGTCCTACCGCTGCAGGAAAGACACAGCTCATGTATGTACTTATTGGTTTAGTACAGCCTGATAGTGGCGAAGTGCTCTATGATGGAGTGAAGATTGGCGAGTATGACAAAGATGTATTCTACGGAGATATTGGTTTTGTATTCCAAGACAGCGTGATGTTCAATCTCAATTTGAGAGAGAATATTTCTTTTAGTAAAAAATCAACAGACGAGTTCCTCAAGAAAGCGGTAGACACTGCAGAGCTCCGAGATTTCGTCGATGCATTGCCGCAAGGTCTCGATACACTTGTGTCTGAACGAGGAACAACACTTTCAGGAGGTCAGAAGCAGCGCGTGATGCTTGCTCGTGCTCTTGCGCAGAATCCCAAAGTTCTCCTCCTCGACGACTTCACGGCTCGTGTCGACGGTCCTACCGAGACAAAGATTATCGATAATGTTGCTCGAAATTATCCTGGTGTGACATTGATTTCAGTAAGCCAGAAGATTTCTTCAGTCGAAAAATACGACCAAATTATTCTTTTGATGGAAGGAGAGATTATCGCCCAGGGAACACATACAGAACTTTTGAATTCGTCACCAGAATACGTACAGATTTATGAGTCACAAAAAAGTACAACAGCATATGAAATATAATCTTGATGATATTCAACATAAGAACGCTGGTACTGTCGCAGGTCTGCGAAAGATTTTTGGATTACTTGCAAACGAAAAGAAGAAACTGATCATTGCGCTCGTTGCAATTTTTATTGATGCAAGCTTCTCTCTTCTTGGGCCATTCATGGTCGCGTACACTGTCGATCATTTTATTACTTCGGGAAACTTGAAGTGGACACTCATATTTGCAGGCATTCTCGTTGGGGTATATATGATATCTTCTGCAGCAAGCTACACACAGATTCGTTTTATGGGAAAAGTGGGGCAGCAGGTACTCTACAATCTCCGAAGTAGAATCTTCGCAAAGTTACAAGAGCTTCCGCTATCTTTTTTCAATCAAAACAAAGCTGGCGATCTCGTCTCTCGAATCAACAATGATACAAGCAACCTCGCTCGATTCTTCTCAGAAATCCTTCCACAGTTTGTAAGTAGTGTGTTTGCGCTCACTGGAGTTGCAATCGCCGTCCTTGTCATCCAGTACAAGCTCGGTGCCGCAACACTTCTTCCTGCCCTTGGTTTGCTTGTGTTTACGACACTTATCAGTGGATGGCTCAAAGAAAGAAATAGAAAAAGTCTTCAGTCTGTTGGAGGAATGAGTGCTGAGATTTCTGAAAGTCTACAGAACTTCAAAGTTATTGTTGCATTCAATCGACGAGATTATTTTCGAGAGAGATTTGCTGAAGTAAATCAAACAGCATTCAAGGCGAATGTTCGAGCGAGTTTTGCGAATTCTCTTGTTCCTCCTGTGTATGATTTGGCAAACAATGGAGCTCAACTGATCGTACTTTGTTACGGTATTTATTTAATTGGTGTAGGAAGTTTGACGCTCGGTATTTTGATCGGATTCCTCGCATATGCAGAGAGATTCTACAATCCACTTCGTCGTATTGCTCAGCTCTGGACGAGCGTGCAGGTTGCGCTCGCGGCGTGGGATCGTGTGAGTGATGTACTTCAATTTGAATCCGATCTCGTATATATCGATAACCCACAGACTTCTATCGCTGCAAAAATCGGAACCAAGCGGGTTATGGAGTTCGAGAATGTGTCTTTTTCATATCCAGGCGTGGGCGACGCCCAGGGTAAGATTGTTCTTAATAAAATTAATTTTACGCTCGAGCCAGGAAAAACATACGCACTTGTTGGTCCGACTGGAGGAGGAAAGACAACAACCGCATCGCTTATGGCGCGACTTTTTGACCCAACAGAAGGAGTTGTGTATTTGAATGGTAAAGATATCCGAGGATACACAAACGAAGAGAGAACAAAAAAGATTGGCTTCATCCTTCAAGATCCATTCTTGTTCCCAGGAACACTAAAAGAAAACTTGGTGTACGGTATGGCTGACACTATTGAAGACTCGCTCGCACTAGCTGGTGCATATAACGGAAGTCTTGATCAGTTTGAGAGTTTGCTTTCAAGATTTGAAAAAGGTCTTGATACAGAGATAAAAGGAAGCGGCGAAGGAATGAGTCTTGGACAGAAACAGCTTATCGCGTTTATGCGTGCAGTTATTCGCAAGCCAGAACTTCTCATTCTCGACGAAGCAACTGCAAATATCGATACAGTAACCGAAGCATCATTACAGGAAGTACTCAATCAGCTTCCCAAGACAACAACAAAAGTAATTATTGCTCACCGATTGAACACTATCCAAAATGCAGATGAGATATTCTTTGTGAACGGGGCAACAGTTACTCCTGCAGGCTCATTTGATCATGCGGTAGACTTACTCCTCAAAAACAAGAGACAGAGTTAGTGGACACGACAACAAGCTATTTGTGTTTTGATGAAAATTTAACTTGGTGTAACTAGTGGAGAACTTTGTATCATTTATAGAGCCTGCCTGTATAATTGTTTCATTAATTGTTTAATAGATACTAATGAAAAAACAAACACAAAGTGGTTTTGCGGTGGTAGGAGTTGCAGTTGTAGCTCTCGTGCTTCTTGCTGGAGCAGCATATACATTTAAAAACGCAGGTACGGATTCTGATCCAGTTGGAAAGCTAGCACAGTCCCTCAGTATAGGTAATGTAGGGGTGGGTTCTGGAGGATCAGGTGCTGTACAGCGTCCGTGTGTTAGTTGTACAAAATTGGCAAACGAATATAGAACTGCCTACATTACACTATTACTTACAAAAAGTAGAAATGATTACAATGACTGTATGATCTATGGCGGGTTTGAGCCTGGCGCTTTAAAATTTTTGCCGTCGCCCCTTCGGGAACGCTGTGAGAACTTCGGTAGGCACTTAAAGGCCAGACAGAATGACGTTATAAATGCCTATAATAGATACAATAATTGCGTACAGGGTGCTAAAAAGAAAGGGTATAAAGTATGCGAACATAGTTTAACAGTAGACATAACAGAACCTCCTGTTGATCTAAAGATTAAGTAACGATCATTGGACTGACTCAAATTTACTCGTGCCACAAACAATGTTTGGCGCTAGATAAGATTGGTGGATAAAAAACAAAAACCCGCTTTTGTGCATGATAAAATAAAAAGGTGAAAGAAATTCTTGCAATCATCGCGTCAATTCTTGCAATCGTAGGTAATATTTCATACCTCAAAGATACGATAAAAGGAAACGTAAAACCGCATCCATATACGTGGTTTATTTGGTCTATTGTGTCAATGACAACATTCTTCGGAGGTCTCGCAAAAGGAGCGGGAATCGGCGCACTTCCAACGGGTGTGGCTGAAGCATTTACGATCATCATATTTTTATTCTCACTGCAGTATTTATTCAAAAAGCACAAAGGGCACATTCACAAGAGTGACCACTACTTCTTCGTGATAGCACTTCTCGGGCTTATTCCTTGGGCGATTACGAAAGACCCAACTATTTCAGTGATTGTCGTGGTTACCATTGATGTGATTGCTTTTATCCCAACTCTGCGTAAGACATGGATGAAACCTCAGACTGAACGGCCGCTTCTGTATCAGATGAATGTTGTCCGTCACATACTCACGCTCTTCTCATTGAACGCATACAATATCGCGACAACACTGCACTCTATCGCAATGATTTGTACAAATACTTTGATGACCGCATTTATAAAGATACGAACAAGATACCTCCCAAAGAAAATATAAAACAAGATATACTTAGTACATGAATTCACCATCTGATCACAAGAAGCTGTTTGTTTCGATGAGTATCCTATTGATAGTTCTCCTTGCTCTTGGAGTATTTATATATATAAATCCCGGAAATATTTTTACAGAAGCTGGCCAAAGCAGCGATGTTCAACCTGGTGATCAGTCAATCGATGCGGTCGCGGCACCTATCGAGATGTCAATTCCTTCGGTGAATGTTGCGGGCAAATACGTATTAAAGGATCGAAGGGGTACGATGATTAGCGAAATAAGATTTACTCAGGACGGCAATCAACTCTCTTTTGGTGGTTCTTCAATTTATCCTCGTTATGACGAGAATTGGGAAGTAGTATCTGCCAATCTTGGTGATCTGGGAGGGACAACAACACTTTCAGTAAATAAAGCCCAGCTTGTGATTACTGATTATATGTACGGCGAGTATGCAGCATGCGTTATTGATTTTGTTTTTAATAATGATAAGACACTGGACGTTTCAATAAATGATGACGGGCTCCAGAGTTGTGGATGGGGGAACAATGTGAGTTTTGCAGGACATTATACGAGAGAGTAGTATGTTTATTGCAATTTATTTATGAAATCAAAACAACTCATCGCTAAAAGTATTGCAAGCTATATCAAGGGTTTTCCAAGTTCAACACAGGTTGTTCTTAAAAAGATGTATACAACAATACAAAAGGCTGCGCCGAAAGCAGAAGAAAGAATCGCATACGGTATTCCGACATTCACCATGAAAGAGAACCTTGTTCACTTCGGCGGGTATGCAAAACACATTGGATTTTATCCGGGATCTCAAGCGATAGTTGTGTTCAAGAAAGATCTTGCACAATACAAAACAACAAAGGGGGCAATTCGATTTCCACTTGATCAGCCAATTCCTTTTGATCTTGTAACGAAGATTACAAAGTTCCGCGTGTTGCAGAGTGTGGAGGTACAAAAGAAACCGAGTAAGAAGGCGGTTATTAAAAACAAAAAGTAATTTACGTCATATGAAAAATACAGCCGCGACAAATGATTACTATCCAGAAGTGTTGTTGCGAGAAGAGGCGTACAACATACTTTTGAAATACATGCCATCTGACATTGCATGTCGGCCACATGTTATCAACGCCATAAAAGAATGGGAGAGGGGCCGCGACGCAAACGGTGTTTCTACAGTGTCGAGCATGTTAGAGATCGGTCCTGGGCACGGTGAAATGACAAAAAGCATTCTTGCAGAAACATCTGTGCACGCAACGCTTGTTGAGCTTGATCCAAAAGCCGCAGCTTCGCTGAAGAAAGAATTACACGAGTATGCAGATAGAATTGAGATCGTTGTTGCTGACGCCATAACATGGATTAAACAACAGCCATCAGAATCTTTTGACGTGTTTACGGCTTCGTGGGTAATTCATAATTTCCCTAAGAACGAGCGAGACATATTGCTTGCAGAAATTAGTAGAGTTCTCAAACCAAAAGGACTATTTGTGATTTTTGATAAAATTCACCCTGATAGTAAAGAGGAAATAGCTCGGTTGTGGGAAATTCATCAAAACCGACTAAGCATTCTCGACGAGCTCGGCTACGCTGATTTTAAAAAAGAATTCTTTGCCCATGAAGAGCGAGATATGGCAGAACCATATGTTTGGTATGAGAACGACTTTCTCAAAGAGATGGCCGACCTTGGATTCAAAGATACTAAAATTGTTATGAGAAGCGAGAGAGATGTGGTCGCCGTAGGAACAAAATAGCCTCTAAAGCCTTATTTAGCCTCATTTCTACTGATGTGCTACACTATTTTTACTATAAAAGAGTAGAAAACATGACAAAAACACCGACAATCAACACTGACGAAAAGCTCATAGACGAACTTCTAACACGAAGTGTTGTTGAAGTGCTTCCAACAAAAGAGAAGATGAAAGCATTCCTTATGAGTGGAAAGCAGATGAAGATCTATATCGGTGCTGATGCAACAGGTCCAGCCCTCCACCTCGGACATGCAACAAACTACATTGTTCTTGAAAAATTTAGAAAGCTTGGTCACAAAGTAGTTATTCTTATTGGCGATTTCACTGCGCGAATTGGTGATCCAACAGACAAGACTGCGGCACGAGTACAACTCACTCGAGATCAGGTGATGAAAAATGCTGAAACATGGCTTGCGCAGCTCAAACCAATTATCGATATTCATAATGCAGAAAATCCAGTAGAGGTTGTATACAATCATGATTGGCTTTCAAAAATGACTTTCGAGAATGTGATTGATCTCGCATCAAACTTCACCGTGCAGCAAATGCTTGAACGAGATATGTTTGAAAAGCGACTCGCAGAAAACAAGCCTATTTATGTACACGAGTTCTTCTATCCGCTCATGCAAGGATGGGACAGTGTGCACCTCGATGTGGATGCTGAGATGTGTGGTAACGATCAGAAGTTCAACGCACTCACAGGACGAACTCTCGTTGAGCGATATAACAAAAAAGAAAAGTTCGTATTTATCACAACCCTTCTCGAGAACCCAATTACAAAAGAGAAGATGATGTCAAAAAGTCTTGGTACTGGTGTATTTCTCGATGCATCAGCAAACGATATGTTTGGAAAACTCATGGCACAGGCAGATGAGAACATCCCTCAGCTTTTCATCGATTGTACATACGAATCAATGGAAAAAATCGAAGCTATCCGAGCGCAACTCAAAGACCCAGCTACAAATCCTCGAGATATCAAAATGACTCTTGCATTCGAGATTACGAAGATTTACCACGGTGAGAATGCTGCGAGTGAAGCGAAAGAACATTTTATTAATACATTCCAGAAGAAAGAAATTCCTGATGTTGTTGAAGAATATGTACTTGCGGGAGAGACAGATCTCATCCAGCTTCTTATCAATGTTAAGTTTGCAGAAAGTAAAAGTGATGCTCGACGTCTCCTTGAAGCAGAGTCTATCCGTATCGACGGTGATAAGGTTGTTACAGAGGATGCAGCAGGCAATAACGTGATTGCGGTGATTCCAGATAAGACAGAATTTATTCTCCAGAAAGGGAAGAGAAGTTTCGTGAAAGTTATTAGAAAGTAATTAAATTTAAAAATATGAACAAAGGATCTGTTGGTTTAGTGATCGCCGGGGTTGTTACTGTTGCTGGGCTTATTTGGATAAATAGTTATATGTACAAGTCTGATGTTGTGGTTGAAATTCCGAGAGATATGTCTCCAGATGTGCCGGCTTCGACAACTCCTGCTACAAAAACTCCTTCGCAGCCGACTCGTCCAACTACCAAACCAATTCCAGGAAACAATGGTGACGCAGTAGCTTGTACGATGGAAGCAAAGATGTGTCCTGATGGAAGCTATGTGGGAAGACAAGGTCCTCAATGTGAGTTTTCTCCATGTCCTGCAGCTCCATCTGCTGAGAATCAGGGAGATATTTCTCTTAGTGTTGGTCAGGTGGGGATTTTTAGTACACTCAATATCAAAATCAATTCTTTGATACAAGATAGTCGATGTCCGATCGGTGTTGCGTGTATTCAGGCGGGGTCAGTTTCTGCAAATGTTACGCTAAGTGATGGTATTCGAACTGAGACAGTAACCCTTGAATCAAACCAATCTGCTCGAGTTTTTGGAAATTACCGAATCAATCTCAGCCATGCATCACCAGACGCACAAAGTTCACGACAGCTTGCTCCTGGAGATTACACATTCGTTTTTCATATTGTAAGATCTTAGAAAGGGCACATCAAATCGTTTTGTTGGTGTGAACGGTAATAGATAGCCATCTGAGACGGCTCAGTGTACGTACAGATTATTAGGTAATCTTAAACGTATGTTATTTTTTCTTATTCTCGGGCTACTTATTGGTGCAATTACGGTAGTCTTTGCATTGCAGAACGTGGTAACTATCGGAGTTACGTTTCTTGCGTGGCAAATCAATGGCTCCCTCGCTCTTATTCTTCTCCTCGCTGTTCTTTCGGGTGTTTTGATCTGTGCTCTTGTGAGTATTCCAGAAATGATAAAAACTTATGTTGAGTTTGTTGAACTAAAAAAGAAGAACAAACAACTAGAAGATGAGAATCTTACATACAGAAAAGCTACCGTTGAAGCACAACGCTCTGCTGATCAAGCAAGCATGGGGAGTATCTTGTAATCATAGGCTTGTACTCTACAGGTGCATTTAATAAATTTAATTCAACCGTACATGCTTACAACAATTGCTCTAATGCTCCTTATTCTCTGGCTTATTGGGTTCGTAACAAGCTATACATTGGGAGGTCTTATACATATTCTCTTAGTTATAGCGATCGTGATGTTTCTAATCAGGGTAATTAGAGGTGAAAATCCTTTACGGTAAAGATATGTTAGTATCGAGGTATGAGAATAAAACAATTTGAACAGTCTGGTTTTATTATTGAAACTAATAGCAGCTTTACACTCGCTCTTGATATTGGATCATATACGCCCATAGAGAAGCTTGAGGGTATCAAAGTTGATGGGATGATAGTATCGCATCTACACGGTGATCATTTCTCGCTTGAACAGATCAAGAAACTTTCCCCAAAAAAATTGTATCTTAGCCGAGAGTGTATTGCGCTCTTGGGTGAAGAAAGTATTGCTCCTGAGATTGTTGAAGTAAAAATGGGGGATGCTCTCACTATCGGTGACGCCTCAGAAGTGAAGGTGCAGATCTTTACTGTTGACCACGGACCAAATATCAAAATCGTTCCGAAAGAAAATTTTGGGTTTCTTTTTGAAGTTGATGGAGAAAAAGTTTATTTTGCTGGAGATATGTTTGCTCAGTCGGGGATTGATGTTTCAGAACTTGAGGTTGATTATGCGCTTATTCCTGTTGGAACATTTTATACATTTGGACCAGACGAGGCACTCGCATTTGCAAAAAAGTTTAAGAGAATTGGCAAAGTCATTCCAATGCATTACGAGAAAACTCCTGAAACAAAAGATGTGTTTGTTGCGCTCGCGAAAGAAGCAGGTTTCACTGCTTAGTTTTATTTTGCATTATTGACCGAGACTTGCGGTTGATATATACTTGATTAATCAAATATATATCAAACATATGAAAACAGCCAACAAACAACTTATCTTTTTCATGAAGCTTGTTGAGATTGCCTCAAAAGTAACAAACAAGTTCGACAGGTTCCTTGTTGGAGGGTTAAGTTTTAACAACTTAATTATTTTGTATCATCTAAGTCAGGCTCAAGGAGAAATGATGAAGCGAATTGAATTAGCAGATAGGATAGGCGTGACTCCGTCAGGTATTACTCGTTTACTTCTTCCTATGGAAAAGCTCGGTATGCTCACAAGACAAGCTGATGAACACGATGCTCGTGTGAGCTATGTGAAGCTCGCTTCGGGAGGAAAAAGGCTTCTCGCTGAGGCGCTCGAAGATGCGGGATACAAAGCTCAAGATATGCTTCCAAACATGAAAGCAATCGGCAATGATCTCAACGAAGTGATTTCGAGTATCCCTCATATTGGATAAGGCGAATATACAAATGCATCTGTTGATTGCTATAATGGAAACATAATTCACTCATTATATTTATGAAAGACGTCACACTTGCATTAGGAAGCTTCTTACTTGTCGCTTTTCTTATTGGGTTTTCATTTACGATAAATAGTTCAGAGAATAATAACGATAGTCTCATGGCTTCTATTGCGGCTATAGATATCGACTATGTATCTGCAAAGCAGTCTTGTGTTTGTGATACTGAATATAAGAATTTTAAGAACGCGACACGTCCATCTGAGCAAGCTGTCTCAGTCGATGTGCAACAGCGGGCTATGACAATTTATGCAGAATGTCTTTCTCTCAATTCAAAAAGTCCTTACGTACACGGTCTAAACAAACCAGTTCCAAGCGATCGTGAGAATATGTGCCCGGTGCCACACTATCTCGATAGCGGACTTGCTGATGATTATCCGAATAAATGTGCCTTCCTTACACGTGCCGCAGACGTGGCAAAAGAAGCACTCGAGGCATCTCTCAAGGAGTATAGAACAGTGTGTTCTGTGCGAGACGGACCAAAAGCTAAGTGTAATGCTGCGTACAGTGACTATTTTGAGAAAGAATTGAATTATGCAAAAGCACGACAAGGTGCGATTAGATATGATTGTCCATTGAAGAATACCTTGCCGCCAATTACACATATGTTCGACGAAGCCGCTCAAACTCTCAACTAGTATGAATTTAAATCCAAACGCAAAACAGATTCTAATATATGGAGATTCGCTTGTTTATGGCAAGAAGCCTGGATCACCAGAACGTTTTACAAGTGACCTCAGATTTACAGGGATTATTCAGAAAGAACTGGGTGAAGATTTTAATATTGTTGAAGCTGGACTCCGGGCGCGCAACCTTGTCGGTGAAAACCCATTCTTTGCAGAACGAGATGGGCTTAAGCAATTTGGAGCAATATTTTCAAGCCATGTACCACTTGATCTTGTCGTTATTATGCTCGGTACAAACGATTGTAATCGTTCACCAGAACGATCTACTTCGGATGTCGCGGCGGCACTTGATGCATACAGAGAAAAGATAGTTACTAACTGCAAGATTCTCGGTCTATCTCAAGTTCCAAAACTTCTTGTCGTTGCCCCTCCGTATATCAAAGGCATCGAACTTGCAAAGAGTGAAGCAATGGCGAAGATTTTCGGTCCAGACTCAGAAGAAAGAAGTAGGAAAATTGAAAATGCTTTGGAGGAATATTGTTCAAAGAACGGTATTTCGTTTTTTAAATCATCTACGGCTTGTGATGCGAAAGAGGCGGAGGGAATTCATCTTGATGAGGAGAATAATCGTAGTCTCGGAGTTGCGCTCGCGAAGATAATTAGTGCGAATATTGAATAAATAACAGCCGCTCAGAAAATCTGAGCGGCTGTCTGAAGGATTCGTCAAAAGAATCTAATTGTGCGTTGCGCTTTGTTTGCGGATCTTCTTACACCTTCGCGATATGTTTCTCAATGTCTCTGTACAAGGTGTGTATAGAGAAGAGAAAATTCTTGTGTTGTTGTTGAGTTGACCCACGCGGTATAAGCAGCATTACTGATTTTCTTGATTCGTTTTCTTTTTCGCTATCGTCTGCAATTTTTGCTTTTTTCCCATAAATGCTCCTGAGAAAAATATTAATAACTTCATCCGATGGAAACCATTGATCATGGTTGAGCGCTGTTGAAAATAGGAATCGTGTGAATCCTTTTATTCTTACTTGACCAGCGACATAGCGTCGAAGGTGTAGTAGTTGGCTTGTGTATTCTTGGCGTATTTTCATGTGTAATGTACTTGTTTCTCTGAACAGGGGATTAATAAAAAAAATCCCGACTTCCATCCAGCCGGGATTCTTCTTGTGACGCTTTCGCGTTATATAAAAGGGGTTTAAATTCCAAACATACAAGAAACATCTCGGTTGAATGTAAG
>JACCDR010843913.1_pt1 | contig 103964 bp, 96 predicted proteins | sample 7446431 | NCBI WGS metagenome assembly JACCDR01 (sample SAMN15323443, study PRJNA562643) | freshwater metagenome | isolation source: river surface water | place: USA:Blue River Watershed | collected 2017-08-17
CCCACTGCCACGCCCACTGCCACGCCCACTGCCACGCCCACTGCCACGCCCACTGCCACGCCCACTGCCACGCCCACTGCCACGCCGACAACTGCCGCGCCGACCACGGCTGCACCGACCACGGCTGTGCCCACCGCCGTCCCCGTGGCAGCGCCCACACCCGTGCCAACGACGGCCACGCCCACGTTTCAGCCGGCCACGCCGAGCGCGGCGCCCACGGGCGAGCCGTCGGCGCGGCCCACCCTCTTTCCGACGCGCGTGCCAACCGCAACACCCACGCCCGTGCCCACCATTTCCGTGAGCACCCTCCAGGTGCGTGCCGGCGTACCCGCCACGTCCACGCTCGACAGTCTGGTGGATCTCGAGGCCCGGCTCGCCAACACGTCGTCCAACAGGACGATCGAAATTACCGCACGCAGCATGACAAGCGAGGACTTGAAGCGCGTCACGCTCGCCGACGTCGATACACCGCCGTGCCGCCTCCCGCCAGACGTCTACCCCGTCACTGGCGTGTCGGTGGACTCGGACTTTATTTCCGAACCGCTCGTGATCGGAATCAACCTCGAGCACGTGATGCCATACGAGGCCGAGGGGCGCCACGTCCTGTCGTGCTCGTTTGGCGGCGACTGGACGCCGCCGCGCGACCGGTGCGTCAATCTCGGGTTTGACGCGTCCGCACTGGGCCCCACGTCGGACGGCCTGCTCCGTCTCACCGTGCCGCTCTGCGAATCCGCGTTCCTGCTCGTCGTCGACGTAAATACCCGCGTTCGCTGGTGCGCTCCTGGCCGCTACGGCTGTGACTGTGCGTCCACGTCGGCTGTGCGCAACGACGCGCCAGGAGGACTGTACGTCTCGGGCCTGACATTCCTGGGCGTCGCGCACCTTGTCGTGCTCGCGTGGTTTATCCCAAAAGCCAGGGGACTGGTCGGTCCAGCGGCGACATTCTTTGCGCTGCTGGCACTCGTGCTGCTCGTGTGCGCCTCGGCCACCGACGACCCTTCCAAAGGCGACCCCGACGCCGCGTTTGGCCAGTCGCGCTCGGCATCGGTGCGCGGCGTCTCTGTCTTTCTGCAAGCGTTTGCCCTGGCGTGTTCCGCCACAGTCGTCGCCAGCATGCGTGCCAGAAAAGACGGATACAGTCTTCTCGGCCAACTCGGCGACCTACCGGAAGAACGCTGGTGGTCGCCGCTCGCCAACCGCCGCGTCCTGCTAGCACTGGCCTACATGGCACTGACGGTCCAGCTGTCCATCGCGCTGTCACTCACGGGCCCGCGGTCCAGGGACGCGTGGGCCGGCCCGCCACTGATTGCCGCCCCGGCCTTTACTGTTCTGGCGCTACTCGACGTGTTTGACGCGTGGCGCCAGCGGGCACTTGTCTTCACTGGAATTCTTTCGGTGGCCCTTGGATCATTCTACACGGCCGCGCACGTGTACCGGCGTGCGTGTGGCGCGCGCTATGGCTTCGACCAGCCATCCGTGTCTGTCTTTTGAAATACAACACACATTCGTCCGAAATCCCTGGCTCGCAAACGAAACAATGTCGCTCACCAAGCCCGAGGACATCCTGGTTCTCCCGGCAATAGCAGCGCGTTACGCGTTCGATCGCCTGCTCCGCGCGCGCCTGGCCATCACCACGCGGCCCGGCATGGCTGTCATCTCGGTGGCCGAGTATGTCAGCGCCCTGGCACGCAACGGTCTCGAGCCCACGCCCGCCAACCTCAACATTGCACCGCTCTACTCCAAGCTCGGCTGGACCGCGTTCCGCTCCACCAACGACTACTGTCTTTTGGCGCCCCAGTCGGCGACCGTTACCGAGTACGACACCGAGGGGCTGGCCACGCCCGAGTTTGTTCTTGATGTTCCGCGCACGGCTCTGTTTATTTTTGACACGATTCTGCGCCAAGTACTGGCCGAGGCCACGCCCGAGACCGACTGGCACTTTGTGTCGCTGAAGCGCTACAAGAGCACCCTGTTTGTCTCGCTCGGGGCTGCGCGCGCCGCCAAGCTCGACGCGCGCTGGTTCCAGGTCGACCAGGCCTACACGCGCACCGGCCTGTGGTCCGTGCGCTCGGTCACCGAGGGAGACGAAGACAAGCAGGGCTACTACTTTCGCCCCGTGCAAGACGAGCACGAAGACGGTGGCCTGCCCGAGGACGAAGACCCCGTCCTTCCGTTTCCGCGCTATGCCCTGCCCAAGCGTGTGCTCGCGGCCGTCGACAAGTACATTCACGCGTGCGTTGAGGCGGGCGAAATGCCCGTCCTTTCGGCCAACACGCTGCGCACCATCCTCGACGCGCCACACATGAGCCCCAAGACGGCCGATCGCATCCTCGACGCAGTGGCCACCGCGTACAAGCCATTCTGGGATTACGAGATGGAAGAAACAGACTCGGGGCACACGCTTCGTCTTGTCCTTCCGCCCACGCCACCCCCGGCAGCCAAGCCGACCGGTCCGTCGCTGGCCGAGCTCGAGGAGGATGCCGAACCACGTCTGGTGCTTGACGAGGCCGAGGCCGCTGAACTCGAGCGTGCACCTGCGGCCTGCGTTCTCGGAGCTGACGAGATTGGCGAGGACGAGCCCGAGCGCGCGCCAGACGCCCCTCTGGTCGCCACACACGAGGACTGCACCGAAGAGATCGGCGACGACCTGCCCGACCTTGCGTAACCAACTATGTTGAAACGGCGCGCGCGACGTGAATACAGTGTCGTGACCATGCGGGCAATTGTGCTTGTGCTTGCGCTTGCCGCCTGCGTGTGCGTCCAGGCCGGAACAGCCGCGCCGTCGAGTGCGCCCACAATCGCTCCGACCACGGCGGAGCCCACAAACACGCCGACCGCTGCCCCGTCTATTGCACCCACCACGGCCGCCCCGACCACCGCGGCCCCGACCTCTACGCCAACATCGGCCCCGTCGGCAGCGCCCACCACCGCGGCCCCGACCAGTGCCCCCACCATTGCGCCCACCGCTCCATCGGCCGCGCCCACGTCTGCGCCCAGCGCCGCGCCCACCACTGCCGCCCCGACCAGCGCCCCCACGTCTGCCCCGACCATTGCGCCCACGGCGTCGCGCGCCGGGTCGGTCAACACCACCTACACGGTCACGGCCACGGGCAACGCGTCGACCGCCGTCCTGTCGGTCAATGCCAGCACGCCGCCGTACGGCCTGACGTTTACCACGCCCAACGCCAGCGCCGCCACGCTCTCGGTCACTGCGCTCGACGCCGCCAATGCCGCCACGATCGCCGCCCAGGGCTGCGGCGCGCCCGACTCGTCGTACGTTGTCACGGCCGCGTTCCGTGCCACGCGCACCAACAGCTTTGACGCGCTCGTCAACGTGTCGGCGTACGGTCAGGTCTACACCACCGTCGACCGGCTGATCTGGGCGTGCAGCTACAACGGCACCGCCACGTGGACCACGCCCGCCGCGCTGTGCGCCAACGTCTCGTCCAATACCACCGGGTCGGCCGTCGACGGCACCAGCGTCGTCGAGCCCATTTGCCGCTCGGGCGTGTACCTGATGCTCGAGCCCATCGACGCCGACCGCACGTGCGTCGACGGACTCTATGGCTGCTCGTGCGATCGCACGAGCAAGACGACAGACTCGGACAGCGACGTCAACAGATGGATGTCCGCCGGGTTCTCGCTCATCGCCATTGGGTTCGGCGTGTTTACCATTTTCGAGGCACTCGAACGGCACGGAGACAAGTGCTTCTACACGTGCGCGGCGTATTGCACGAGGGAACCCGAGGAGGTCGCCGGTCCACGGCTTTCGCGTATCATGCTGTACATTGGCCAGGGGCTCATGACGACCGGAGGCGCGTTTGTTTCTCTGGCATGGATCAATTTCCTGCCGGCGCGCGAACGCGGACCAGACCCGTGGATGATCGACCGGTGCGCGTCCAACTTTGTCGACAGAGCATGGACCTACACTGGGCTACTGATTGCCTTCCAGCTCGCATCGGGCATGCTTCAAATCAGTGTAGTGGTGGGCCTGTGGGGGGACAGCCACGCCAGGCTGTTCGGTCCGGGCGATGACGGCAAAGAGGAAAAGGCCGAAAGCTACCGCCTGACGCTCATCGTGCGCACGATGGTTCTCGCTGCAGCTTCCGTGCTCACGCTGCCCATGGCCACGACCATGAACCACCTGTATCGCATGGCCACCACAGCCGTATTTGGCGCTGGCGCACTCTTTGCAGCCATTCTCCTGGTCTGGTCGTTTGCGTGGAGATCCAGGCGCGGCAACCTTATGCTTGCTGCCAACGTCTTTATCTACCTGGGAGAGATTGGCGGGACCCTGCTCCTCCTTGCGTATTCCATGGACTGGCCGTGTGGCAAGACGTATCTGCGCAACGCGCACTGCTAATATGTGTGAATACATATCCGTCTGCAACGGTCGCACTGGCAGTGATGGAGCACTGGTATGCCAAGCGCGGGGACAGAAAGACGTCAGTCGAGACCGAAAGCGACATGCTGCTCAGAGCGCGAGTCGAACGATATACCCGGGGAAACGCCGAGTCATTTAAGGACACGCTGCAAACTATCGTTGATCGCAAAGTGCCTGCGCAATTCCCTATTCATCCGGACCTGCGCGTGGGCAGGATTCGCCCATCTGCGACGATGATCAAAGAGCTTGCGTCGACACTGGAAAGTACAAAGGATCGATTGTTTCATGTCATCGTGCCGCCCGTGTACCCAGTGTGTTTGCTCGTCGTGCCGTTCGGCCAGCCGTCGGAGCCGACTGAATTTGCCGACGACCGCGTGATGCCCGACGCGGAGCTCAAGGGAGCCATGCGGCAGTTCGAGTACGACCTCGCGCGCCGCTCCGTGACACATGCCATTCTATGCGAGCTACCGCGCAAAAAGAATGTCGACGCGCTTCTCCGTTCGCGTAGAGACTGTGTCATTCTCAACGCAAAAGACGCGGGGGCGAGCACGCTCGTGTTTGTGCTCTGGCGCGAGCCACAGGCCGGCGAGCCACCGCGGATCGACGAGGTCGACGAGCCCGCGTCCCCACTTCGGCCACTGTCAGACCTGGACCCGGGCATCGTGTGGGCCGAGACGGCTGAAATGCACGACGCCATCGTGGCCAGCGACCCCGACCGCTACCAGGAGCGCCTGCTCTCTGTGGCCGCGCTCGCGTGTTTCAAGTGATGATACACCACAGGTCCGCGGACCAGAGCCGTTGTATGTTGAAGTAACTCTGCGACGTGTCTGTTCACACGTCCGGCGCACACACATGGCGTTTGCCGGATCCGTCGCGATCGCAGGCGACCTACTCGCTGCCATCCGCGCGCAGCAGTCGCGCCTTGGAAAGGAGGTCGGAGACAAGATACTGACACACAGCGTCAAGCGCGATGAGGTCGTCGCGTCGATTGGCCAAATTTCCAGCGTGTCCAGCAACGCACACGCGGCGCGCTGGGCCGTCGACGCGCGAATGGGCCGAGGCTACCTCGAGTGTCGCGTGCGTCTCTTGCCCGTGCTGACCGAGGCCGACCTTGAGCTCGAGCGCCTGGACCCGGAAGAGTTTCTCCTGCCCAGTCAAGGGCGCGTCTACGTCCCGCTTGTCCCCGGCGCGCTCGAGGCCAAGGACGACGGCGCAATCGAATGCGCGCTCATGCTGGTGTACCCCAAGGTCCCTGCCATCGAGCGGCGACGGGTGCCGGACGAGTTTGAGGCGGACGGCTACGTCGCCGCCGTTGACCGGCTGTGTGCGTTTGCGCGCGGCAAGGGCTACCTGGTGCCCGCAGACGGCGAGACAGACGATGCATGGGTGGCGCGCGACGAGCTAGTCTGGCCGGACCCGGGTGCGCCGGGGCGCGCCAACCCCGCGTGTCTGGTCCGCGCCACGTATTCACCGGCAACCAACGACACGTTTACAGCGGAAGCGGCCGGTCGCACCCTGAGGCGCGTTATCGCACCGCTGCGCGCGTGACCAGGCAGAACAATAAACCAGAGTTCCGAAACCCATTGTTCGGGTACGTCGAACTTGGGACTTTAGCATGGCGGCCAAGTCCTCGCTGCTGCCGCACGAGCAGCGCTACGCGCGCGCCATCTCGCAGATTGCGCAGGCGCACTGCACGCTGCGCCACCCACACGTTCTCCTTCTGCGCCAGCTCATCGAGGTGGCCGAGAAGCTGCACCACGACACGGGGCGCGACGAAGCGCACTCGGAGGACGCGTGGTCACTGGCGCGTGACGCCGTCGCACCGCTGCTCGACGGCCTGTGCCGCGACGTGTTTCCGCGCATGCTTGCGCCGCGCATCAGCAAGGAAGGCCGTGCGCACCTGATCATCACTGCGTGCAAGCGCCTGCGTGACACGCGTGTCATCATGGAGGCGCAAAACACCGCGCTGCGTCGTGCGCTCGTCGCGCTCACTGCGCGTGTTCTGGGCGGCATCCGCATCGGCATCGTCGACGAAAACTCGGCCACAATCTGCCGCCTGGCCAACGTCTACCTGCGCGTCATTGACGAATGCGCACACGAGCGCGTCTCCTACGCCGTCGAGATTGTCGACACGCTTTTCACCGGCATGTTTTCCACCGTCGCCGAGGCCAAGGGCTCGGAGCGCGACCCCATCAACCTGCTCGACGGGTTCGCAGGCGCCGTTGCCGACTATGAGCGCAACGAGCGCGCCAAGTCCGCCTCCGTTGCACCTGCACCCAAGAAGCCCGCGGAGAGCAAGCCGTCTGGCAAGAGCGTCGCCAAAAGCGTCGAAGGGGCAACGGGCGCCAAGCGCGCGCGTCGCGAAAAGGAGCCGGCGTCCGACAGTGACGGTGACAGCGACAGCGACACCGACTCGGACCCGCCACGGTCGCCCGATCCCAAAGCCAAGGCCAAGCCCGCGCCACTGACCAAGGAAAAGGACCAGGCACCCAAGCACACCCTGCCTCCACCGGGAGTCACGCTGCGGCCCGTTGCCAAGCGCGCCCACACCGAGATGGGCCAGCCGGCGGCCGAGGAAACGCCGCGCCCGTCTCGCCGCGCCGACACGGCCCCGGTGCAAGAAACCAAGGGCGGTGGCACCCGCGTCGCGACGCGCCAAGGGGAGAGCAAGGCACCGTCCGTTGTCGTCACGCCCTCGCTGCGCCGCCAGCTTGACCGCGCCGCATTTCCCGCCTCTTCTGACCCTGTCCCTGTCCCCACCGGCACCCCCGCCTCCAAGGAGGCCGTTGCCGCCACGCCCAAGGAAACACGCGCCGCCGAGGTGCTCACGGACGGCCGCGGCGTCAAGGTGCGCGTGGCGCAAAGGGGCGACCCGCTGCCCAAACTGGCGTGTATTTTCGTGATTGAAGATTAGGAGGCGTGCGGGGCCACGCTGGGTTTGCGTGGCAGGCGCACGACACGGTGGACGCGCGCGATGCGCGTGCGCGGGTAGCGCGCGTTGGGCCCGGTCTTGCGCGCAAACGTGGCGCGGTCGAGCGCGAGCGGCTTGTTGCCCTGCGAGTCCAACACCAGGCGGCGGTCGCAGTCAACGGCAATGACGTGATTCATCCAGTGGCCCTGTGCGTCCCGGACGCCGTACTCGACCGCCACGAGGAACTTGCCCGCCGGAAGGTCGGGAATGCGCTGGTAGTCGGCGTGGTCGACGCGCACGAGCCGGTAGCCCTTTTTGACCAGCGCATTGTGAATGACACTGGTCGAGTAGAGCCCGTCATAGACGTCGTGCCATGCGCACCGCACGGGCTCGCCCGTGCCAGACACAAGTCGGGTCGCCTTGGCGGCCAGCGCCAGTGCCTCGGCGTCCAGGTCGTCGACGGTCAGAACCTCGCCCTCGAGCAGATTGTTGGTGGCGTGCTTGTAGCACTGCTTGAGCACCTGCTTTTCAAAGTAGACGTCGCTGTTCTCGCACACCACCACGCGGTGCTTGAGTTCCAGCGCCTCGGCGTCGGGCACCTCGAAATCGACCGGCGCCGCGCCCTTTTTCGGCGGCTCTTTCTTTCCACCAGGCACCACGGCGCGCCGGGCCGCCTTTCCGCCACCCTTGGGCTTGCGCGATAAACTTGTCCTGCGCCGCTTGCGCTTGGCCCGCACTTCTTGTGCACCAGATGCCTTTTGTTGTTGGGCGGGAGGTGGCTGTTGTTGCCCTTGTTGTTGTTGTTGCGCAGGTGGTGGTGGCGGTGGCGGCGACTGGGAGCCAGGAGGCGGTGGCGGCGGAGCCTGTCCGAACGGATGAACCACGAGCTTTTGCTCGTCAATCACAGGGCTCGGTGGACGCCCGGCACCCTTGGACTCGTCGGCCTGCTTGACTTCCACGGCCCCTTCCTTTGTCTCGGCGAGGTACTCGTCGATGAATGCATTTACGCGCTGAGATACAGGGCGCGCGCGGTGAGAACGCGCGTGCGCGCCTTGGTAGGGCTCCCCACCTCGACGAATGCCGGGTTGCTCTCGTCGACGATGCCGAGACGCGTCTCGCCGTCGCTGATGAACAAACCCTGGTCGTGCGACCCGATCAGACCAAGCCGTGTGCACTGCAGAGAGGGAGCACCGCGCTCTCGGCGATTGCGCGGTACTTGGCGCGCGAGATTCGGATGACAGGGACACCGGGCGGCGCGTCGCCGCGAAGGACGAGCTGGGCCGCCGCGGGCACGTTTGGCAGTGGCGGAAGAGCAGGTGGCGACGACTCGAGCGAGAATCGCGCGGCCATGGCGACAGGCTAGGCGAGAAATAGGAACCGGCGCGTCGACGACGGGCGCAGAGTGGTGCCGCGCAACGGGCGCACGAGACCGGACAGCAATGTCTTGATGTGCTCGACTCGGGATTGGTACGCGTCAATGCGTATACAACACCGACAAGTCGTGCAGACAGCCGCCCTGGGGTGTGCGAGCCGATGCGGAGAACCGCCCACGCGGTCTGGCGACGAGCGACGGTGGTGGCGACGAGGGACCGGGCTCAGACGCGCCGTCGCGCACACGCACGCACGCGCGCGCAGAGGGCAACAAGGGGCGTGGTGCTCTGCCAGAGAGTTCGCGCACCCGGAAATGGTCCGGGCGGGCGAGGCGGGCGGCACAGAAGCCCTTGGCACCTGGCCAGTGGCGGTTTGACGCACAGTGCGGTCTCGATACGCCTACCACGGTCCAGCCTTTAGGTCCTAGGCCCGGACGCGTGGTCCAGTGTCCGCGAGGGCGCGTATGTGGGTCTACGGACGCGCCGAATGACACGAAACGCGCACTGGGCCCGTAAATGGACCCTTTCGACGCAGCCGATGGTGAAAACGCCCCACTGGTCCCGCCCGAGCAACAGCAGCAGCAGCGCGCGCAGCACCACCGGCGCCGGCGCCACGTCGCCGACGACGAGGGCGGGGCGGGCGAGCACGAGGGCGGGCACGCCGAAGGAGGTGGCGGAGGCGGAGGCCAGTGGTGGCAGAATGCACCGAATGCAGACCTGTTTGGCCCGAGTGACATCCTGGTGGACGAGGCACTGGAGCGAATCGACACGGAACAGTTCGAGTACAAGCCGCTCCAGTCGGTGGCGTGGCTGGAAAAGTACGACGCGCCCACGTCCGACTATTGCTACTTGTGCGACCGCGTGCACGAAAAGGACACGCCGTTTTACAAAAAGGTGGCCCAGTGGATGGACCGCGACGACCTGCCGGCCGAGCGCGTCTGCTTTTGCGCGTCGCGGTTCTACGAGATGCGCGTGCGCCGGGCGGGCGGGACGCGCGACCTGGGCGAGTGGAACGTGCGCGCAGCGCATCGCCACCTGACCGAGCACGCCGTCCAGCCGACACGCGCCATCCAGCGCGTGTTCATCGAGACGGGCGAGTACCTGAACGACCTGGCGCAAAAGGGCAAGCGCTACAAGGTGACGCCCGGCAAGACCGAGCTATGGACGCCCGACCAGGCGGCGATTGGCATGTCGCTCAAGCTGTGGCCGCTGTACATGCGCGCCGCCGCCGAGTATGCACGCAGTAAATCATGAGTGTAGAGAGAGAAAGACAAAAAGTCCGACGTTGGAATGCGCGCTCCACATACACGACACGTGTGCACGTGCGCACTAGCACACGGGTCACCGCCGGACACGCCATCTGGCACTCGCCCAACGCCACCCGAGCGCGCCATGTTTTGCGACAGAGGCGACGACAATGATGACAAGGTTCCGCTCAGTACACCACGGCCCGTGCCCCGAATTGTCTTGGACGACAGGGACGACGACGACGAAGAAGACGGTAGCGTGCCGCCACCCGGCGCACCGCGCCCCGTGTCCCGGATCCTCTTGGACGATGGAGACGACGAGGCGCCACCCGGTGCATCGCGCCCTGTGTCCCGAATCGTCTTGGACGACAGAGACGAAGAGGATGACGACGACGGGGCGCCACTCGACGCACCGCGACCCAAACCCCGGATCCTCCTGGAAGACAAAGACGACGACGACGCTGCGCTTGGTCCCGGACCAGTGGCGTCAACGGCGGCAGATAACCAAGACAGCGACAAAGCATTGCCATCTGCTCCACGCGTGCGTGCCGGCGACGACCCGGTCGTGCGTGCGCGCACCGTTCACTGGGCACCAGAGCTGGTGGCCACAAGGGCGCCAACAACGACGACAGCGAAAATGATTGTCGACGACGACGACGATGATGATGGTGACGACGATGACGATCTTGAGCGTGCGATTGATGCCGCAGTGGCCGGGTCAGAGGCACCCAAGCCCAAGCCTGCTGCCAAACCAAGAACACGTGCCAAGCGCGCAAAACCGTCGCCACCGGCCACTGGGGCCGGTGCCGGGACCGGCGCCGCAACGTCGGCCACTACGGCACTCGACCGGGCGTGCGCGTCCGTGTCGGCACAGCGCAAGACGCGCGCTCCGCGCAAGGCTGCGTCCAAGGCAACACCGCGGGCGCGCAAACCCAAGGCAGCAAAGAACAAGGTGACCGAGGACGATATTGAGCAGGCCATGCTCGAGACGGCCGAGATGGCGCTGGAAAAGGAGGAGCACAAGCCGATGCCCAACGCGCCACTGCCCGAGTCGACACGCAAGCGGACGCGACAGGACGCCGACGCACTGGCCGACTTTTACGAGTCGATTGCCACGGGTGGCGAGCGGCCCAAGGGCACGGTCAATGTGCTGGCACTGGCGGGAGGCACCAAGAGCGGGCAGATTCTGCCGCACACGGCCATGTTTGGCCCTCCACTGACCGTGCCCGCCACGCCGGCCACGGTGCCGCTGGGCAACTCGGACGTGGTGCATTTCATGGCCGAGGCGCTTCTGATGGCCAACTCGCGACGCACCACCGGGTCGTCGACCACGCCGCGCATCGAGTACCGCCCGCGCCACATTTCCGCACACGACATGCAGAACCACTACCTGGTCGAGTCGGTTCCGCGCCCGAGCCCGGTGGACCCCGAGGTCATGCTGTTCCCGCGCCCGTGTGCGCTGGGCGAGAATTGCACGGCGTTCCAGATCGCCTTGCCCATGACACTGGCCGTGGTGCCACACGCCAAGCCGAGCTTTGCGCTGGTGGGCGCGCTGACCGAGAGCGAGATGCGCGAATTTTACCGCACCGGCCTGTGGCCCGGCGAGCCCGTCGAGTGCATCCTCTGCATGCACTTTTTCCCCGTCCTCGCCGCCTCGATGCTGGGCAAGTCGACGGTGCGCTCACCGGCGCTGTGCTTCCAGGCCATGTGCAGCGACACGCACCCGGTGCACGGGTTCAGGCCCGAGGCGCTGCTCCAGCCGTCGGTGGCGTCGGCCGTGCTCGAACTGCCCATGTTCAACGCCATCACGGCCAACCTGCGCCGCTCGGTGCACGTGGGCGTCAATTTCGTCGACATTTCGCACACGATGAACAAGCCCGTCGTCTTTTCCAACACGGCGCGCTGGACCAGCGACACGCAGGGCGCGGATTTTTGACGGGGGGCGGCGGCCAGCAGCACCACCAGCGGGCACCCATGCCCCCGCCCCCGTCAATCCAACTTCCACGCCCCTCGCTCGACGCACTCGACGGGCTAGCCGCGCGCGCCACCGACCCGGCCGAGCTGGCACGCATCCTCGAGGTCCACGACGCACTGGTCCTGAACCCGCGCGCGGTGCACGGCCTGTCGTTGCGCCGGTTCGACGCCATGCTGCCAACGCGCGAGGCGTACCAGTGCACGCTGACGCGGCGCAGCACCACGGCCGCCAAGGCGGCGCATGGCTACGAGGTGCTCTTCTCGGCCGGCTGGCCGTCGGTGCGTTGCGTCCAGCGCCTGTTCCGCGCCGTCGACAATCGCGCCCACGCCATGGTCACGCGCAACGCCGTGGCCACCATGATTTGGATGGTCATGATGGGCCACTGGGCCGATGCCGGTCATCTGGCGCCACACAACGTGGCCCTGGGTCCCGCGCGTCGCGCCCTGCTGTCTGATGCATGGTGGGCGCGCGGCAAAGGCGGCGGCTACGACGACGAAGACGACAACGACGACGACGACGTGTCAACGAAAAGGCCATCGTACATTGCACTGGCCGAGTACCTGGGCGGGCCGGGCGCGCGCTCGGTGCCAGTCCACGCAGCCGTGCGCGCCGTGGTCACCACTCTGGTGACGTGTCTGCGTCAGTTCCCGGTCTGGGCGGCGCGCATGGACCGCGAGGGACACGAGCACAGCGCGTGGACCGAGCTGCGCAGCGCCCTGAGCGCCGAGCCCGTCCCTGCCCCTGGCGACGCGCTGTTCTCGGCGCGCATGTTTTCGCAGACCCGCATCGGTCAGGCCATTGCCGCGCACCAGCGCGCCCACAACCCGGTGCGCTGGGCCGAGCTGTGCACCACGGCCCCGCTGCGCCGGCGCTCCACTGCCGCCGGGGCGCGCGGAGCCGCCCTCTGGGTGGCCACTGCCGCATCTGTCGCCGCTTCCAGTGAAACCGCCCCGGTCCCGGCACCGCCGCCGCTGTCTCCAGCACAGCCATCCCTGGCACTCAATGAGCTGGTGGCGTTTGTGACGGTCAACCTGCCCGCGGCGTGCTCGCTGGCTGGCAGCCTCTTGGTCACGTCGCGGACGCACGACCCGCTCTACGACTGCGCCTCGGTCGTCTATGCTGGCATGTGCCTGGCGGCGGTCATGCAGGAAAAGGTTCATCTGGACGCGTGGACCGCGGACGCCATCTACGACCTGGTGCAGGCAGGCATGTCGCACCGCGGCGACTACAACACGCAGCTCAGCATGCTCGACCGCGCCAGCCCCGCGGCGGCGCGCGTGTTTCGCAGAGTGGCGGCGCTCGTGCGCGGCATGGACCAGTTTTACCTCTACTCGCTGCCTCTGTCGACGACGCTGCAGCAAGCGGAAAAGCTCGAGGAGCGCTACGGCGTGGTGCTGAGCGAGCGCGAGACCTGGCTGATTTTGTGCACGCGGTGCCACGCGCCGCACTCGGTGGTCGAGCCAGCGGCGCCCGAGGGCCGGTTTATTGGCTTTACAAACGGCAAGACAAAGGAGACGGACGGCTATCGCAAGGTGGCGTGCCGCTCCGTCTCGTGGTCGCTGGCGTGCCACGCGCGAAAGGGCACCAGTCCCGGCGTCATGTTCCCTGTCCCGCTCCTCGGCTGCATTGCCATTGCGGCCAACGGCAATGCCTACACGATCTGCACCGGCTGTGGCGCGCGCACGCACGTGGCCGTGTCGACGCGCGGCTACTGGCACACCAAGTGCTACGGGTGCAGTCCGCGCGTCTCGCACGCAGCGGATCCAAAGCCCAAGAAGAAACGAACCAGATAAACACGTTTGATTTACTTTCTCGTTCGTTTCCGCTTTGGTGGCCTCTCGCGGAGCTCGACCTTGTAAAGGTGCTTGCCGCGGATGGCGAGCAGGGGCGGCCAACCGGGAGGGTAGGTGGGCATATCAGCTGGTTTGGTGGTCGGCGGGAGCAGGGGCGGGGTGAACAGGATCAGGCGAACCGCGGGCGTCGGTGGGCCCTGCATGGGCGTCGGGGGTCTGCGGCGACTCGGTGTATACCGCAATGATGGCGCGCAGGTCCTCGAGCGAGTCGTGGACCCTTGAAAACTCGCGTTCACACGTCTCGAGATCTGCACGCAGCAGTTCGATCTTGCGGTGCTTCTCGTCTAGACTCGTCTGAAGCGAGCGACAAAGAACCCGGTGAAACGAGGCCGCGTAGACGGACTTGCTCTTGGCTTCCCACTCGGACGAGACGAACCCCTTGATGTAAACACGGGGAGCTCCGTACTGGTTACATTCATGCGTGGCATCTAGTCCCGCGACCTCGCGCAGTGCCTCGCACAGCAAGGCCGGATCGGACGTGTGGATTGGGCTGTACCCGGTCCCCATCGCGGGCGAGCGGTGCCAGTTGACGAGGATCTGCTTGACGTCCCACTCGAGGCGCTTGTAGATACTCTCGGTGGTGTACATGTGCTGTTCCGCGCCCAGTACAAGCTTAAGTTTGACGCGCCCCTCGAGAGCAGTGTGATTGCCAACGACCAGTGCATCGGCAATGCGCCAATAGCTCGCGTCGGCGGCCCGCTCTGCCACGGCACGCAGCCCGGCGGCCATGTCGGCCGGCAACTCGATTGCAAGGTGTGCCATTGACACTGTGATTTACTCGTCTACACGTGGCACACGTCGCCTTGTGGTGTATGGCACAAGGCGCGAGCGCGCACGCGTCCGGTGACAAGAGATGTACAGGGACGCCGCGTTGCTTTGCGTTGCGCCGTTTTCGTCGAGCGTTTCGTCGCAGCGCAGATCGAGCTCGTCGTCGTCTGGACCGTGTCGACGGGCTAGAATAGGGCACGACGCGACACGCGCGAGTCGTGGACGAGGCGGGATCGCATGGTTATCGACGTTGACGACACAGGCTTGATCGAGCCAGGCGCAAAGAATGGAGAGCTGGTTGTCGTGCATTTGGACGTCTGTGCGTGGCTAGTGTAAGACAAGCGTGTCGCACGGATCACTAGCGGGCCCACGCGCTGGTCCGTGCACCAGTGGCAGCAGCGAGCCAAACGCAACAGCGGTCGGCCATGGCGGCCGTACAGGGGACGGCGAAAGAGCCCAAGTCCATGGTTCCAAACGCCACCTTGCGCTAGAATGCCCGTTCACCGTGTGCAGCGTTCAAGCCTCGACGAGCTCGTGCGCTATGCCGAGGGGGAGCGCAAGAGGATCGAGTCTGAAGCGACATGGCCGGCGTGGTCTTCTGGACAACAGCCGGGCCCGTCGACTGCGGCGTCCAACGAGCACGCCGGTTTCGAATTTCTCACAGACAGCCGCGGAATCAAAGTGCGCGTGGCCCGACGGGGCGACCCTCTTCCGAAACTCGCGTGCGTCTTTATCATCAACGATTGACTCATGCATAAAAGTGCCGCACCTCGACGCCACGGGCGACAAATGTATCAATGTCGCTCTGGGAAGCGCGGGCGTACCCAGCGCGCGACACGAGGGCATCGAATGCCTCGTCGGCGGGGGGCGTCGCTCGTATGTTGGCCATGATGCGCCTCTCCCGTTCGCTCATCAGGGCGAGGTACATGTCGACGTCGCGCGCAATGCCCGGGATGCGCGCGGGATCGGGATTGGGGACGAGCGACACGTCGATCATTTTGAACATGGGCACCTCGGGTCCGAAAACATACACGTTGCCGTTGACGTGGTACGCGCGCGCGTACGGGACCGTCTTCATGCACGAGTTGCGGAGCCGCATGTCCCCAAACGTCGACTTGGCGTGCTTGGCGCACACAAACAGCAGCCACGCAAGCTCGAAAAACATGCTTTCGGGGAACGGGGTCTTGAAGTACCGACGGTCATTGTCGTCCATGTCAAAGTTCTGACTCATCCAGATCATCCAGTCGATATCAATTTTTTCCTGGACGATCCACACGAGCGGGTCAGTGGACGCGTCGCGTGGCACGATCGCGGTGCCTTCGATGGTCGCTGCCGAGAGGAACGTGTCGTACACGAGCGCAAAGTTTTCCGTGTACCGCTTGAGACCGATCATCCGGCGGTTGGCCTCGGCCTCGTGCAGGCCCATTTTCTGTTCCGTGATCTTGACGGCCACCGCCTCGCCATGGTACGTCGACACGGCCTCGTGCACGACGCCATTGGCGCCGCGCCCGAGCTCGCGCGTGACACTCGAAAATATCTGACGGAGAGTGTCCATGCCAAACACAAACAGTCCTGCATGGGCGTCCACTGGCGAGGCGGCGCGACGTGCTCGAGGTCGCTTGGGGCGACGCTCGTCGTCGTCGCCATCAGATCTAGACACAAACGAACCAAACACTGGAAGTCTGGCGACGGACCGTTGCGCCTTCTTCTCTTCCTGTTCTCTGAGCCAATCGGCATAGGTCGGGCTCGGGCTTTTCTGCCGACCAATTTGTTTCGGGCTCGGTGTCTTGCCATACGACGGGCTCGGAGTTCTGCCGCACGACGGGCTCTCGTGCCAGTCGTCACCGGGATTCGCTCGGCAGTCCATTGCAACCGTGTCGATCGAACGAGTGGCTGCGTTCCACATAGAACACCCCGGGCGTATGTTGCTGTGCGTGGGACATGGACCACAACAAAGGGAACAGGATGAACGCACTGGTCCTTACGCCCGTGCGCGAAACGGCGCGGTTCGATGGACCGTTGCACTGGACGCGCATGCTCGAGTTTGCATACGCGGTCGACGAGGAGACTATGCGCGACATGGCCACGGGTCGCCCGCTGCTGCTGGCATACAAGGCCTTTCACCGGGAAGCCAAGACCTGGTTCGAGCCCACTACCACGGTCGCCGACTTGTGCATCGTTCCAGAAGGGACCGTAGACGGCGCGCGCTTTGAGCGACACATAAAAGACAAGTCGCGCCCGGAAGACGCAGAAAGGCTGATCTACTACCACGGGAGCCTTCTTTCGATCGCATTCCATGAGCTTGGCTACCTTCCCGGGTGGTCCACTCTTGCTGTCGACACAATGGTGTGCATTTACAATTTCATAGGGCGCCCGGTCAGACGCGAGGACAAGAACTGGAGCAGGCTGCTTGACCCAATCGTTAACCAGCTGGGATCGGCGGTGAACAAGACACCGTCCGACAAGGCTGGTGTGCGCGAAAACATGACGGTGCGCGCGCGGTGCATTGGCTCTCTGCGCCGCATCTCGGTGGGACTGGGCACAAGCGTATTTGAGTCGCAGTTACTTGGACGATCAATACCGTACCCATCGATGTGCTACGTGTGCGGATCAAAGGTGGAGGGAACTATTACGTACACTGGATGTCTTGTGCCCCGCGACAGGGACAAGATCGCATCCCTGTCGTGTCGCCACGAGGACCACATCAAGTTTGAGCTCGAGGTGATGAAGTAAAAGTGTACTAGACAATGGTACATGCTGGCCACCCGTCGCCTCCGTCGGCAAACGTCGAGTAGCGTCGCGCGGAAAACTTGATTTCGTTTCCGAGTGCGTCGACGAGGAGCCCGTAGAGTTCGCAAAACGCAGGATCGCTGGGCTCGCCCTCAATCTCGGGCGGCTGGTCGTTGAACTTGTACACGTGCACCGTGTAGTTGGCGTCGAGTTCAAACATGGGCTCCTCAAGCGACGGCCAGTCGAGAAGGAGCATAGTCTCGAGCCTCGCGACCACGCGCGCGTTCTCGTCCTTGTCGGCGATGCCCACCTTGGCCACCACGGACTGAACGCGCTTTCTTCGGGCCCACGCTGCCATTTCCTGAGACGGATTGGAGTTTGAGTGTTTATTTTGCAGTCCGCAAACGGGCATAGGTGGCCGGCGACCAGCGCTGACGTGGCGGGACGCCACAGTGCGCGGCGCACGCGGCACACGCTGGTCCGAGGTCCTCAATGTCGGCCGCCACGCACACGAATCCCTTGGTCTGGCGCACGCGCGCGCAGCCCACGCCGCGGCGCTCTTTAAAAAGGTTCTTGTAGCCGGCTCGGTCCTCTTTGATCTTGGCCTCGGTGCGCCCGCCGCGTCGCATGAGGTTGGACACGTGCGCCCAGAACTCGTCCTGTGACACGCCGAGCGAGGCCCCGTAGGCCACCAGAATATACGTGGCGTTGTAGCCCATGCTGGCTGTCTTTTCGAGCCGTTCAAACGCGCGCGCCATGCACGGAGGCGCGTGTTTGAGCGCGTGCTCGAGCGAGAGGCTGACGCGGGCTCCGCGCGGCACAGCCACGAGCGGGCGCAGGCCCGACAGGCGTGGGTCGACCGCGTGGTGCGTCCGATGGGCAAAGAGGCGGTAGCGCTCGACGTGCGGGTCAATGACGAATTTCCGGTACACGAGCCGCGCCACGGCGGCAAAGCCGGAACAGTCGACCTCGGCCGTTCCGGCTTGCAGCGAAACGAGCGAGCGGGCGGCCAACAGGGGGAGCGCAAACTCGAACGGAACGCAAATGAAGTTGTCGGTCGGAACGAGGCAGGAGAGCGACGGGTCGAGCGTCGACAAAAACGCGAGCATGGTGGTGGCACGGAACTGGGGCCGCGAAAAGCGCGTCTCGTACAGCCGCATTTCAAACAGGGCCAGCTCGACGGGGTCGGCAAAGGGTTTTGTGAAATATAAGAGAGCGGTGGCGTGAAAGGCCAGCGCATCGTCTTCGTCGCCGAGCTGGTCGAGACACTTGGGACGATCGGCACACGCCATACGCAACCGCAGGGCACGTTCGACGCGGTCCAGTGCAAAGGGCTGCGTCGGCGGCGCAGTGTACGCGGCCGGCGTCCACTCGCGCCGGACGCGCGCGTGCGAGGGTTGGGTTGATTGTGGAAGAGGCGGTGGAGACGGCGACGGCGATGACGACGGCTCGCCCGACTCGGGCGTGGCTGGTGCAGAGCGCGCGCGTTTGGGCGCGGGTGGCGTCACGCGCATGCGACTAATCATGGCTCGGGTATGCGACGGTGTGGCGTTAACAGAGAGAAAAAAAATATGATCCAGGCCCGGTTTATGATCCACCGATCTGGTTCTGCACTAAAAGCGTGCCGCCCGATTGACACAGCTTGCCGACACGCTGGGCGTGCACGGTTGCGTGGGTCGCATTGACGATGGTGACATCGGACTGAAGGCGCAGCTCGACCGTGGCGGGGTCAATTTCGGCGAGCCGGTCGCGACGCGCCACGAGACACACGGACGGCTCGGTGCCTTCCCAGAGCACGGTGCCGTCGGACCGACGCAACGAAAAGACCCAGTTGGATTTGCCGTGCACGGACAGGAGCGTGGCCAGCGAGCGCGCCTCGGCTTCGCGCGCCCGCTTGAGCGCGCGCCCGCTCTGGGGCGGCGGGGGTGCCAGTGGTTCGGGCCGGACAGCCTCGTCCAGCGATAGGATCGTGGGGCCACGCGGCCCGATGGGCGACGGAGACACGGGCGAGGGCAGCGCTGCTGGCGGCGAATCCGAAGGCGACACGGGAATGGATGTCGATGGAGACGCATTCGGTGGAACCTGGACGGGCACTGGAGCGGGCGATGGCGTGGTGTTGCTGCGCGTGCGTTTCAGAGCCTCGCGGCCATTGGCGTGCGAGACGGGCACGGGCTGGAACGGCGACCGGACCACCGGCGCGCCGGGCGACACGAGCGCCTGGGACGGCGGGATCGGCGGCGGAGCCACGGTCAGTGGATCCAACGCGTAACGGTGCATGAGATTTTGACAAAATGGCGTTACGAAACAAGAAAAATTACATTCACTAGAGATCTCGTCTGTCAACAGTAGGAGCACCTGACCGTGCATTGATTGGAGTGTACTTGACACTCGACGACGCAGTGCCGGTCGGGCCAGACGATGACGCTGGCTCGAGTGTCTTGCTGACCGGATTGAGGACGCGACACCCAAACTTGCGCACAAGAGAGATGACAACGCAGAGGACCACGATACCGACGACAATCTGGATAATCAGCATGACAATAGCACCGGCTCCGGTGAAAAAGTTGCTGAGCTTGTCCGCCAGGTCCTTGAGTTGTTTTGCAACAATGTCGGCCACGGCCGACGCCAGGCCGGGCAGGGCCTTGGCGCCCTTGACGGCATACTCGAGCGCATAGTCAATCATATCCGAGAATGCGTCGAGCGCCCCTCCGATGCGGCTGCTGCTGCTCCCGTCCCTGATCTGCTGGAACGCCTCGGCCATCTTGTCGAGCGTCAGCGTGAGCGTGGCAGCCACTGCAGCGCTGGCATTCAGGTAGCGCTCGGTGGCGTTCGCGAGCAGGAGGAGGCTCTGGTTCATGCGCGCAATGTTGGCGCTCTCGATCGAGCGCAGCCGCGCGGCCTCGGCGCGATCGGCCTCTTGCTTTTGTGTGATGGCGTTGAACCTGGCCTCGTTGGCGATGCGCAGGTCGCCCATCTGGCGCTCGATGCCGCGAATGTCGTCGAGAGACACACCCTTGGCATCGTCGCCCACTTTCTTGCCGAGGTCGGCCAGCTCTCGCGTAGCATTGCCAATCTTGAGGAACTCGTCGCCATAGTTGACGTCCAGGTCCACTTCGAGCACGCCAGTCTGGATCGCAATGCGCTGCACTAGGTTGAGGAGGCCGGTGAGCGCGTTGGAGACGACAATGTCTTTGGCCTGTGCGACGGTGGAGACATAGTCGATGGCGCTCTGCGAAATGTTGACTACGGTGAACGCGTCGAGGTTTCCGAACCCGCGCGCAATCATTTCCGACGGCAGCGACGAGACGTTGACGTTGGTGGCATTGTCGCACACGGCGCCGCCGGTGCGGTAGACAGTGGCGTAGATTTGACGGCACGTACCCGAGCAGGCGGGGATGTCCATGGAATACCGGCTCGAGCCGGCAATAGCCAGAGAATTGATGATATCGGGCGGCGTGCCGCAGCAGGGCGGAGCGTCAAAGATGACGTCGACGTAGACAGGCTCGGTGCGCAGATTGTAAAAGTCGAGCGTGACCGAGCGCGTGTTGATCTGCGAGACGGTGACGACGGGGCAGTCGGAAATGATGTTTTGCGTAATGGTGCCGACGGGCGCCTTGAACGAGGCGCGGTAGCGGCCGACGGTCAGTGGGCGCATGATGACGGCGGTGGAACCAATGGTGGTGATGTTGTAGGCGCGGCGCAGGCTGCAAATGTTGGACGGGTCGCCCACAGCGGCGTCGTCCTGGCACTTGAGCACGCCATTGACGTCGCGCGTCAGCTGCTGGACATAGAGCGCCGGCACGTTGGAGCCCGAAAAGGCGTCAAAGTAGAGGTTCTTGTACCGCGCACGCCACGCCTGCGGTGTACAGGCAGAGGGCGAGTTGGAGTCACACTGGTTGTACGAGATGGTGTTGGCGTTGGCGCCGGGCGTGACGCCCGTGCCAATGTCGCGCTCATTGACATTGTAGACGCGACCGTTGCTGTCGCCGTCGGGGTTGCCCACCACGCGCGTGGCGCCGGGCATGGCGGCGGTGGCCGAGTTGAGGTCGTAGTTGAACGCCTCGATCTGGCTCGACACGCCCTCGCTGTCGGTGACGGTGATGTTGAGCGAGGCGCGCGACTGGGCCGGGCGCATGACGTAGACGGGCACGTACTCGGTCGAGTAGGCCATGAACCCCACCTGGCTGCACGAGGCCACCGAGCCATTGACGGTGGAAAAGGGGCGGTCATAGGCCGAGATTTCGTTCGGGAGCTCTCCGTCAACGTTGCGCATGAGAATGTCCATGTACGGCACAAACGCCATCTGCTGCAGGTTGCAGCCGCGCATGATGCTGGGCACCAGGCCGGTGGGGTCCATGTCCTCCTGCCCCAGCAGTCCGTAGAACGACACGGTCCTGAGGCCGGCGTCGTACGGCGACACCTGCACCTGGGTGCGGCCGTAAAAGGACGAGAGCGAAAACGTGGTCGTGTTCCAGTTGTACACGACATTGCCAATGTCCTGGAACACCTTGATAAGCACGGTAATGTTGACAATGTTGATCGAGGTTTCGACCGACGTGGGCGTGGTCTTGCACCACGAACTATTAAAACTGTACTCGGTGCGGAACGGCGACCAGGCGTTCTTAAAGTACCACGGCGACGCCGATCGCTGCGCCTCGTTGTAGCCGAACCCGGTGAGCTCGTCGCGGCCGGTGCAGCCCTGCCCGTTCATGGTCTGCTTGTAGACCCAGAAGCAGTTGCAGTCGATGCCCGGCGTGCACCCGTCGGGCCCGATGGCATTTAACAAATCGTTGGGCATCTGGGCGGCGCCGAGCGAGTCGATCACAAACGAGGTGGTGCAGTGCACTTCAATCACGTCCTCCTGGAGCGTGTAGCCACTGACGCCCTTGAAGTAGCGGATGCGGAAGCGCTGCACCTCAAAGTCGGCCTGGTCCGAGTAGATGGCATTGGCGCCGAGGTCGCTGAGCCACGGACGCAGTCCGAGCGACTGGGCCGTGACGAGATGTGCGCGGATGGCCTGGGTGTGCGCGCGGCGCTCCTGGTAGCGCGCGGCGGTGCGCACGAGGATGGCGCGCGTCTCGCGCACAAACTGCTGCAGCGCAAACATGCCGTTGAATGTGATCTGCAGCGTGTTCTCCAGCCGCTCGCGCAGGTTGACGGTCTGGTTGTAGAGGAATACGGTGGCGTTCTGGAAGCGCCAGTTGAGGTCCTGGATCGAGGCGCTGGTGTTGCCCGAGAGGTACGAGATGGCCAAATTCGTATTGTACAGCGTGTTGCCCAGCACGACCTGGCCGTCGAGCAGCACCGCCATTTTGTTGGCCATCATGCCCGACAGCTGGCGCACGGCCTCCATGGTGGCTCCGTTTTGCTGGTAGACCAGGTTGACTTTCTCCTCGACATTGTCGATCTGGTCCTGGAAGTTGGCGTTGATGAGGCGCTGGTTCTGGTTCTGCTCGTCGATGAGCGAAAAGATGCTGTTGATCTGGCTAAACACCTGGCGCTGCGCGGCGAGCTGGTCGTTTAGCGCGCCCTTGAGCTGATTGATTCCACCCTGGATGGCGTTGATGATATCGGCCGACGGGTACGACGGTCCACTGCAGATACCGGCCTGTTGCGCGGCAATGCCGACCGCCAGGCCCGCGAGCGCGCCCTTGGGGCCGGGCATAAAGCCAGACATGCCCGCGCCGATGCAGGCGCCCCACGAGAGGCCGCTGACGATGCCGCTTCCAAAGCTGAACTGAAGCCGCGGGTCCTTTTTGCGGCGCAGACTGAGGTGGCCAGTTTTCAGGTCTTCGTGAATATCGAACCCGGTCTCTTCGCCGTCGAGGACGCGCTTGAGGAGACGGGACTCGTGCGTGCGCACCATTTCCTCGTGAAACTCGAGCGTGGCCGACTGGACGGCGGCGGGCAAGTTGGTGCGCCCAATCACCTCGGCACTGGTCTGGTTTGCGACGCCGAGGTCGTGATAGATACACATGTCGGACAGGAAGAGGCGGCCGTCGCGCGGGACATAGTACATCAGCTCGAGCGTGTACCACCACTCGGGCGGCGTGCACTTGATGCTGACGGTCCACGCGCGCGACTGGTCGGCGTTGCGGATCGTAAAGACGCGCGCCGCCACGCCGTTGGCCCAGTCGGACGGCTCGCAGTCGACGTCAATGTAGCGGTCGCCCGTGCTCAGCCCGGTGGCCTGGTCGACGGTCTGCTGGATGCCACGGTCGAGGTACAAGAATGCGCGCGCGAGCGCTGCCAGCCCGAGCACGCAGAGCCACGACGACAGAATGTGGTGCGCGGCCATTGCACACAAACGCCGACGATGACTCGCGTGCACGCGCGGACCGAAACTCACATAGCGGTACACACGGTTTACTTTCTGGTGCTGGCGCAGCGCACAAGTGAAAAGGACGCGACCATTCCGAGCGCGAGCCCGATCAGAATGTAGCCAAAGACACGCGCCCCGTGTCCGCTGCATGCGCGCTGTGCCTTGAGCCGCTTGGCCGTGATCTCGACCATGGCGGCCGACGCCTCGAGCGCGCGCGGCTGGTCGGCGCGGATGGCGTCCTTGAGGTAGGACCACATGAAGACCTCTTCGTCATACACCCACGGCGTCTCTCCGGCGGCGTGGTCTTTCTCGAGCGTCTTGAGGATTTGGAGTACGCCCGACTTGGTCAGCGGCGTCTGGCTGGCACACGTGGCCGCGGACCAGCACACAACCAGAAGGGCCATGGACCAAACGCAAAAGCGAGGCATTGAAGGGTGGCGCCGGACAAGTGGTCACTAATTCGGCGCCACCCATGAGCGACGAAAAGAGAGACACGGCGCTCGTTCTCACCGCGCTGGACCTGGTGTACCAAAACGGGTTTGGGTTCCAGGCCGGAGGCACCAAAGAGGACGGCCACCTGGTCATTTGCTTTGTCGAAGGGCGCGGGTGCGGATGGGACGACGACCTGTGGCAAACGACCCGGGACGTGCGCCAAGCACTCGGAACGCCCGACGTCTCCATTTCCGATTTCATCGGACACACGTACGCGTCGGTCCACTGGCGCCTGTACGCGCGCATCCCCGAGATCATCCAGTGTTTCCTGAACCGCGGAATGAACGTGACGCTACAGACGCCCCTCAAGCTATACTACAAGGCGGGCAGTCGGTTCGACCCCCGTGACGGCGAAGCGCAATACGTCAAGTGGTTTCTCGATCAGTCCGCCTCTCCGTGGGTCACTGACGTGGCGCGACGCAACGGTGTTCCGCCCGAGGAAATCGTGGCTCGATGGGGCTACTCGGCTCGGCGCCTGCTGTGCCCGTGGAACTGGCAGACCGCCGAGGGCAAGGCGTTTTGCGCACGCATGCGCGCCGCCCTCCCTTCGATGATCGACCATGATGCCGTCAACGTTTACGAGACGCCGATCGTGCGCGAAGTCGCGAAAAAGTACCGCCTGCTCCAGTACAGCACCTGGTGGTACGGCCCCACGGTCGATCCTGGAGCCGAGCCCGTGTCGGCACCACGCCCCGTGCCGGCGCCAGTCACTGTCCCGGTCATGGTCCCCGACGACGGCGACCTGCCCGAGTGCATGATCTGTGCCGACAATTTCGCCAACACGCTGGTGCTCCCGTGCGGCCACCAGGTCGTGTGCACGGCCTGCTCGGCCAAGCTCAAGAACACACCCGACCACCACACGTGCGTCCGGTGCCGTGTGGAGATCACAGACGTGCTGAGCGATCACGCGTAATGTTTGTATTACATTGGGGTGAGACGAATCCGTGCATAGAGTTCGCACCACTGGCGGCCGCTCTGGCGCGCATCGCAAAGCGGGTCGTGCGCGGGAAGCTCGTCGGGCTTGCGCACCCCGTTTCCGATCGGATCCTCCCCACACGCGAGGAGAAGGGTCGCAAGCTCGTGGAGCGGGTACGGCGCCTTGAACGCGCGGTCGGCAACGTCGTTGAGCACACACGAGCGGAAGAGTCCGGCCTCGACCGGGGCGCCACAGTCGGACACGATCTGGAGATCGACGTCGTCGCGCTCTGCCCAGGAGCGATAGTAGGCCCAAAATGCCTCGTGGACCTCGCGCGGCGTCTTGTGCGTCTGGCCGCGCAGGTGCGGAACGACATTGGCCATCAGCCACTCGTAGGACGGATGGTTCTTTACGTCCGGGTCGGCGTTCTCCAGACCACAGTTGGCATAAAAGGTACCGATCTCGACATTGTGAACAAGGTCGCGCACCGAGACGCCCACGGCAAACGAAACGCCGTACAATCCGAGTGACTCGGCATCGATGCTAAACACGATCCTGCGCTTGGCCGAGGCCATGGCGTGTATTTGACAGAATGGTACGAGTTTACAATTCGTCTTTGGGCGGTGCCGTTCCTTCCTTAACGCGCTCGAATACAGCGGTAGATTCCTTGTCGAGCGTGTCGCGCCTGGCCGCGAATGCCGAGCGCGCGGCTGCCACGAGCACGAGCTCGCCGTCGCGCTCGGCGCGCTCGAGGGCGGCGGCGTGCTCGTCGGCAATCTGCTTGGTGGTCTTGAGGTGCGCCGTCTGGAGCTGCTTGAGGCGGGTCACGCCATCACGCACGGCATGCACAATCTTCATCTCGTCCTTGGACAGGCGGATGCCCTCGTCGTTGCGCTTGCGCGCGCGGTGATAGTCGGCCCAGAGCGGCTCGAGTGTGTGCGAAATGTTTTGGAGCGCCTCGTTGAACGTGGCCGTCGCGCGCGCGTACTTGGCCTCGAGTGCGGTGGCGCGCTCAACGTCAAAGAGCGCAGCGTGCGCAGCAGCCACAAACAAGAAACTAAACACGAGACGCATGAGCGGTGAGGGTGTGAGCGTTCATTCAACAAACGCCTGAAGCGACGCGGCAATAAAGCCGGCGCGCACACGAGCGCACTTGGCGAGATCCTTTTTGTCCTCGTCCGTGAGATTGGCATCTCCCTTTCCGCGCCACATCTTGGCCCCCTTGTCGTTGGAGAGGATGAGGGCGAAAATGTTGCCCGGCTCATCGTTGAGCTTGATGTTGGTAAACAGGGCATGGCGCACGCGGTCGTTGCTCAGCTTGGAGGTCAGGATGACGCAGATGCAGTTGGACGGGGGCGCAATCGTCGAGTCGGTACGCGAGACGGCGCTGGCGTGAACGACCGTGCCGTCCTTGAGCGTCAGCGTCTTGGGGCGGTGCGTGACTCCCTTGGGCTTTTCCGTCGACCAGCTCATGGTCTTTTCGACGCACTTGATAAACTCGGCATGCGAGGCGTGCTCGTGCGAGACGGGGATCGTGTAGAACGTCGTAAGCGGCTTGCCAACCGTGCACGAGACCTCGGCAAAATAGTCGGACGCGACCTGGGCCAGGTTCTCAATCGTGTCGGTTCCCGTCGGCGCCTTGACCGGCTCGGGCTCGGGCACGACCACGGGCTCGGGCTTGGAGTCTTCCTTGGCAGGCTCGGGCGCGCGCTTGGCCTCGTTCTTGGTCTCGGCCGCCTCCCCCGCAGCGTTGCTCGCGTCCACGTCCATGTCGGCCTTGGCATCCGCGTCAACGTCGGGCGCATCCGTGGCACCGGCAACCGACTTGGACTTGACCTCGTCGCCCGACTCGGCGGCGGACTTGGGCTTCTTTTCCTTCTTTTCCTTCTTGTCGTCGCCACTGGCCTTCTTGGCCTTTTTCTTGTCGTCCTTGTCCTCGGGCGCAAAGTCGCGCACGCTGTCCATCTGGATGGGGATGGGCTGGACATCGTTCGAGACGGGCATGTCCGAGATGACGCCGGGGACGACGACGAAGACGGCAAAGGCTCCGGCGGTGGTGCTCGTGACGGTCGTCAACGCCGACACGACATGGACCGAATTGGCGGGCGCGTCCAGCGACAGGGTGCGCGCAGCCGTCTTGTAGACGGGGCCGTCGCCAGTGGCGGCTTCGGGCACGGGCACGGGATAGTACTCGGCAGGCAGCGGCACGTTGATGGTCCAGTCGGCGTTGTTGGAGAGGTACACGAGCGTCTTGTAGCCGATCTTGCGGCGCTTGCCATCGTCGGGCTTGTACGACATGCCGTCCCAGGCCTTGAGCGGGTTGGCAGCGGGGAAGGCGCGCACGACCGAGACGGCGCGAGGCGCCACAGGCTGGCCGAGGAACAGCGCGACAATGTCGCCCACGGGACTGGACGTGAGGATGTGCTTGCCGAGGTCCTCGTAGATGCGCACGTGCCGAAGCTTCTCGTCGGCCGACGACGACGGCTTGATGCCGTCCTTGGCGCCGACATAGGTGGGCATCAGCACGCCCTTGCTCTTGCAGATAAAGAGGTACAGCTCGTCAAAGACGGGGTCCTTGATCTCGCTGGACGCCGGGCCCACGAGCATGGGCAGGAGCGCCAAGGCCTTGCTGCGTGCCGCCACGTTGGCCTTGAGCGCCACGGCCGCGTCCGACACGGGAGCCGCTGCCTTTTTTGGCGCGCGCTTGGTTTCTGGCGCCTTCTTGGCCGCCTCCTTGGGCTTGGACGCGCGCTCCTCGGAATTGTCGCGCGGGCGCGAGCGTTCGCGCTCTGTTTTGGACGACGACTTGGCGGCCTTGGGCTTCTTTTCAGCCGAGTCGGACCGCTTGCTCTTCTTGGACGGCTCGGCGCGCTCCTTGGACCGGCTGCGCTTGGGCACTGCCTTTTTGGACTCGGGCTTCTTGGTCTCTGCCTTTTTCTCCTTCTTGTCCTTGGATGCCTTCTTTTCCTTCTTGTCAGCCGACGACGACTTGCGGATGTCCTCTTCCTCGCCATCCTCCTCGTCATCCTTGGCAAACTGGGCACTCGACTCGGACGACGAGTCAGACGACGACGATGACGACGACGATGAGTCGGACGACGAGCCATCGCCGTCGTCGCCGGACGCGGCGCGCTTCTTGGCGACCGGCTTAGACTTGACGACCGTCTTCTTGGACTTGTCCTTGGACGACTTGGCGGCGGGCGGCGAGGCCGAGCGTTCCTTGCGTTCCTTTCGTTCCTTGCGCTTCTCGGGGCGAGGCGACGGCGAAGCCGAGCGGTCCTTGCGTTCCTTGCGCATCTTCTCGGGGCGAGGCGACGGAGACCGCGAGCGAGACCGCGATCGGGAAGGCGAGGGCGAAGACGAGCGGGCGGGCTTGGACTTCTTGGCGAGGGTCGACATGCTTGTCAGGTGGGCGCTGAGTGTTTGCGAACAGAGAAGCTGGGCTTCCTGGCGAATGAGCGTATGAATGCGCTTCTGTTGTGCCAACGAACGCGCGCATTTGCGCGCGGTCCGTGGCCCGCGCGCTGGGAAGAAAAAAGAAAAATCCACGGACCGCGTTGGTGGTCGGTCTAGATCACCCGCGTGCGCTGTACGGCGTGTGCCGCAGATCCATGGACTAGCTCTGGCCCATGGACCACCCCCCAGGATCCCTTGACACAAGGCGCCCCGCTGAGCAGAGGCGCACGCGCACACATCCATCGGCCAACTGACCCATGGCGTGGCATCGGACGGGACAAGAGCGCATGGCGGCCGTTCGCAAGCTACTCGACCTGGACACCGAGGAGGGCCGAGGGATCGAATCCGATATACTGCAGATGTGCAACCTCCACGAGATCGCCAGGAAAGTGTACGCACACCTGTGTGCAACGGGCAAGCTGGTTCCGCCACGCGGAGAGCCCTGCTTTGAGCAATTCGCGATTTGGGCCGTTTCACACGGCATTGAGCCGTACGCCGACCGTGCCGAACTAGCCACTGCGCTCTATGCGGCCAGTGCAGAGATTACGGAAGGCCTGCTTGAGCGGCACGACGCGCTCGTTCTTTTCAGGAACGCCATTCCCGTCTGCGCCGCCGGTGCCAGTCACGTGTTGCTGGCCGACGCATGGGACCTGGTCAAGCGGTTCGGCGGACGCGCGCGCACCTTTTTCCCGAACGCGCTCCCGTTCTTGCACCCGCTCCTGGCGGGCCAACCGTGGTACATGGTTGTTGGGGGACGCGAAGAGGCCAAACGGCAGCTGAGTGGCAGCGCGACCGTCAAGGCCCTGCTGCGCAACAGCAACGAGGTCCAACTACGGGACAACCACGTCATGACGCTGTCCTACATGGAAGGGGCAGATGCCGAGTACCCCAACGGCAAGTTTACGCACTGCAAGCTGTTCCTTGGCGCGGCACTGGCGGGATTCTATGACGACAACGGCGACACGTACGATTCGCCATTCGAGTTTCTTCTCAAGACAGCCCCCAAGATCGGCGGCACGTTCCCGCTCGTCGAACAACTGACTGCCATGCGCGAGGCTACCGTGCTTGCGGGCAAGATCAAGGAGAATGTGGCCAGAGAAGACGGCCTCTTGCGCGAGAACGCCATTCCCAGCTCGATGGCGCTACTGCGCAAGCTGGCAGACCGCGCCGGTTCGCCGCGCATGCACGCGGCCATCAACGCGGCACTGGCCGCACTCGAGTTTATTTGATACATGCGTGCGCACACACGCGCTCGATGATGCGTTGCACAAACGCGTCCATGTCGCTATCGCCAGATGGCTTGTCCCCACCCAGCGCGCGCACCACGGATTGCCGAAACGCATCGAGTGCTGCCTGGCGCGGCGGGACGTGAATTTGCAATCCGCGCGCACGCAGACGCAGGTCGACGGCGAGATCACTGGACGGGTCGCGCACGGGATGGGGAATGTCGAACCCGAGCTCAAGAGCCAGACGCAACACGAGTCGCGTCGACAGCCACGCCACAAGCGGGCCGTCGTTCTCGGACGACGCAACGAGGTCATCTAGAACGCGACACGTTTGCGTATCGGAAACGGGCATCAAGTCGATCCAGTCAAACGAATCGTCGCCAAGCAAACCAGTGATGCGCGTGACGGACGCGGGACGCTCAATGACAATACTCGGCTGTCGGTCGAGCGATAGCATGCTCGAAAGGGCGTGCACGTGTGCCGCGCTTGGCCCGTCTTCGAGTGTGGCCCGCGTGACCACGGTGGACGCAACGTCGCAATTGTCGTACTCTGAGCACGACGGCTGCGCGCGTGCAAGTTCTCCGTTTGCCGAGACGTGCGCCGAGTCCTTGACGCGGTCAGAGTCCAGAGGCACGGGGCCGTAGATGACGACCCAGGCGCGCAACGGGTCCGCGCCAGACTCGAAATAGGCAATGTGTGTTGACGCGTGCGACCGGCGCTGCGAGACACGCGTGATCGGGCCCGGTGATCCGTGCTCGAGCTGGACGTCTGGCAGACACGTGGTGCGCGCCACGGCCACGGCCGACGCGATGCACTGGGCAGCCCGTGCCCGGTGCTCTGTGTCGGGCACACTGGACCCGCGCCACCAGAGGGTATCGGGCACGTCGAAAAGAATCGACGCGCGATGGGCATACCCGCTGCAGTCGTTTCCATCCCACGGGCGCACGACGGCTGCGCGCATGTCGTCGGCGATCAGAACACACGTGTGCAGATACACATATGAGAGGGCGATGGTTCCTTGCACGTATTCGCTTCCATGTGGCCCGGCTGCAGCGCACGGCTGCTGGGCAAAGCGTGGTCGGGCTCGGCGATCGACGGCGTGCTCGACACGGCGACAGCCGAGGCGTTTGTGGCCAGCGTGTGCGAGTACGCCGTGGCCGACGGCGTCGTGCTGTGCTGCCCAGTCGTGACGGGCTACGAGTCGTGGGTGGCGCGCCAGCTGCTCGGGCTGCGCGTGCACGTGGCCATTGATGCGCTGGCATCCCTCGAAGAACCGGCGACGCTGCCGTTTCCGGTCGAACAGCTCGGGGCGGCAGTGGGCCGCGCGTGCGCCGCGCGAGATGGCCCGCGGCCCGCGTGGGAGCGACCGCCCACGGTGTGGCTCGAGTGCCCAGTGGTGATTAACCGCAAAGCGCTACGCGTGCTCGGGCGCGACGACTCTAGTCTTCCGACGCCACACCTGGCGGCGTGGGAAGGCGAAGCGCCGTCATTTCTCCAGCCCACCCCGATCGGAGAGAATGGAGGGCAAGGCCATGACAGCCAGTCCTTGCGTGCGCGTGGAGAGCAAGACAGGCGCGCGGGTGCGCATCTTTGTGAACAAGACGCTGGTGTGCGAAGAGGACGCCATGGACCTGGAAATCGAGGTTGACGGCCCGACCGACTTTGTCACGGCAGACCGCGCCACGCTGCGCGTCCACGGCGACATTCGAACGCTCAATGCTACATCGTGCACCGTGAACCAGTACAACCCGCCACGCCTTCCATCACCAGCGTCTGCGTCCTCTTCCTCGTCCGATGCAAGTGAAGAGGACAAGAACAAAGAAGAAGACAGTGACGACGACGACGAGTCGTATGCACCCAAAGAGCCCGAAGAGCAAACAAACGCTACGAGCGACGACGAAAGCCAGTCGACTGCCAAGCGGCGCAAGATTATTGTAATCAGCGATGACGAGGAGCCGTCGGTACAGTACGTTGAAGAGGAGGAGGAGGAAGAGGAGGAAGAAGAAGAAGAAGAAGAGAGCGACTAGTCGCTATTGTCGGCGGTGGCTGTGTGGTCCGTGTCGGTTATGGTAAAGATCGAGTCGCGGCCCATGGCGTCGGAATCCGAGTGGATGTGGTCCGTGACGGGCACAAGCTCGCCCACGGCGCCTGGCACCGTGCTTGCGTGGGCGACGCGGTACAGTCCCGTGGCACGCACATCCCGTTTGCCATCGCCGTCGTCCAAGTCGCGCGGGACCGCGCCGTCGTCGGACGCAACCGTGCCATCGTCGTTGGATTCGCCGGACGTGTCGGTGCGGCTGGTCATGTGCGCAATGCCGAGCGAGGCGAGCGTGTTGGACGGCGGGATGCGGCGCATGTAGAGAGCGTAGAAAACGGACAGGACGATGTAGCAAACGGCGAGCGCGCGGTGCGGGACCGTGTTTTTGCCGCGCCACAGACACATGCCAGCCCAGGCCATCACGAGCGTGACAGCGTCGAGCGGGAGCTGGGCACCGGCAATGGAAAAGCGCGCAAAGAGGAGAAGGAGGCGGTCGAGGTCGTCGTCGAGCGGGACGACGCTGCCCTGGCACGTGTCACCGGCCACGTAAAAGCACTGGGCGGCCAGGGCGGCAGGCACGAAAAGGACGTGGGCGCCGACGGACGGGTCGCGATGCGCGACGACAAGCACGAGCACAAAGGCGGCCATGGCAAGACACTGGACGCGTCGCTCAAACTCGACCGCGTCGACGACGTTGGGCAGGCCCATGCGGGCCACGAGGTTGAACAGCGGCTCGTGGCACACGCTGCTCTGGGATGCCGTGAGCACAATGGACGCCAGGGTGCCGGCGGCAAACACGAGTCCGAGCGTCATCCATCCGCGAACGCGTCCGTGTTTCGTGATCATGGCTCTGCGACCGACGCGCCGTGAACAGGGGGGTGACGCGGGAGCGTCGAGAATGTGACGGTTGCACCGACAACGGGGCGCGCCACTGTAGCCGGCCGCGCGGCGCTCTTGGTGCGTGCCAGACGGCGCGCGCTAGCGACTGGATTGGTGTCGGGCCCGGCATAGCACGCGTGGCGACGGTGAGCGGGCTGTGACGCCGCGAGCACATCAAACAGGTGCTCCCATTCGGTCTGGACCTCGGCAGCCATGCGCGCCAAGCTGCTCCCGCCGCCACCGCCACCACCACCACACGGTGATGTGCACATACACGGGTCCACGAGAGCGCGTATGTGTCGACGTTGCGAGAGCGGCGCACAAGACCGGCCGACATGAGCGATCCCGTGGTGACGGTCGAGCCCGGAGCGCTGACCGTGGCGGCGCTCGAGTACTTTGGGACGGCCGAAAGCACTGGCGCGGTGCGCGACTTTCTGGTCGAGCACTACAGGAGCCGGGGCTATGCAAACGGCGACGAGCTGGTCGAGCGGCTGGTCGAGGCGACGCAAAAGCAGATCAATGGCATGTCAAACGAGCACAAGCAAAAGATCGCGGTCCTGTTTGGAGGCGACCCGCTCCGCGTGCTGGCGCGCCAGGCTGGGTGCGTGCACGGCGGACGCGCGCAGACACTGGCAAGGCTGTCCGAGGCAACCATGCGCAGCGGCGGCGCGGGCGACTTTATTCTGCGCATGGAAGCGAGGACGAGGCCGGAGGAAAAGGTGCCGGTGGTCCGACTCTGCGCCCCGTACCTGAGCACCGAGTCGTCGACGTCGGCCATCCAGACGGACAATGGCACGTGTCCAACGGTGGCCATCACGGCGTCAGGCAGGGCGGTGCGGAACGCGCTTGGAGCACCCGTGTTTGCGCTGCCCCGTCCGGGGTGCCTGGCACTGGTGCGCCACGCCGGCCACACGCTGGCGGGCATGGCGTTTCCTGGCACCACGGACGCGCCCATTTCGTTCGAGAGCGACGCCGAGGCGCTGGCGACGGCCGCGGACGTGCTCAGAGCGGCACTGTTCTTTTCGGCGCGCGGCGTGACCATGGCGCACAGCATGAACCTTGCGTCCACCCGCGTTCTGTACATGCACCCGAGCGGCCCGCGCCTTTCGCCAACCGTGTGCGCGATTCCGTCGCTGTACGCAGCGCTGAGCGAGCCTCCGCCCCCAGTACTGCCAATGTGCGCCGAGACGGGTGCCGTCTTTACCACCAACGCACTGGTGGCAGTGTATGCCTTGCTCCAGATCGAGGAGGCGCTCAAGGAAGCCCCCAAATCGATGGCACTCCTCGTCATTTCTCCGCGACGCATGAGCATCCAGGCGCTCATCCTACGCGGTCAGCAGCGCAAAGACCTCGAGAGCGCCAGCAGGGCGGACCCAAACAAGACCATGGGCTATGCAGTCAACATGCTTCTGGCAGACGAACTGTCGACACTGGTCCGCGTTTCCGACGAACTGGCCGCACGCACGAGCAATTGAACCAGTCGCGCTACGGCGGCGCGGTCGTCGGCGTGCGTCGTGGCGGTCTTGCGCGACGGACCCCAGTCGCCCAGAACCGCGCGACGCTCGTTGGCGATCCAGTAGACCTGGCCGGCGTGAATGTCGCCGTGCACGGCACCGGCACGCCCGAGGCGGTCGAGAAGAACGTAGAGCGAGTCGGAAATCAGTAAAACCACTGGCAATGAAAACACACTGTCTGCGAGCGGCGCGCCCAGGTACTCCATGGGCACGGCGAGCGCCGACTGGGCGAGCGCCACGCTGCAGTCTACCAGACGGGGCGCGGCACGCGTGTGTGCGAGATAGTCGAGCATCGCGAGCTCGTCCCACGTGCGCTGTACGGCAGACGCGACGCTAAACTCGGACGGACACATGGATGCCTGCGCGGCACACTCGGCCGGGTCGTCGCGACCGGGCGCGCATGGCACGAGCGGGTCGTCGGTGCGGATGCCACGCATGCGCTGAAACTTGACGACGCTATTGCAGTCGACGCGGTACACAACCGCCCATGCACCGGCACCGGCCGGTGGACCGAGTTCAGTGACCCCCAAATGCGCCAACAGTCGCCGGCGCGACTCGCAGACGTGTGCAACGAGATCCATGCGACGCACGCAAACGCGACACGCGCGTGTATTCATATGGAGTTAGCGGCGCGATTGCAGCGGAGGCCCGTCATCGTCGTCATCGTCATCGTCACCAAGTAACACGGGTGCGGGTGCAGACGCATAGGCAGTGGCGAGTGCATCGAGCTCGGAATTGAGCAGCGCCAGGTCGTCTGCACTCGGAAGCTGGGCTACCGGTGCCCCCGCCACTGCCGCCGCGTCATCAGACGGCGCGTCGTCTTCATAGTCGAGCTCGACCTCGGTTGGAACCTGCTTGGTCTCTTGGACGGGCCTTGGAGTAGACACGACAGCGGGCCGAGGCGGCGGTGGCGGCGTCGATCGGACTGCGCTCGGAACAAGGCATCCGTCTTCGGTGTGCGTTCGGCGCCGAATGATGCGACGTTTACCAGAGGTGTCGGGCGTGCTTGCTTGGACCACGGGCTGTGGTGGCAGAGGTGGCCGAGGGGAAGTGGGGCGAGGCGGCGGCAGTGGCGGCGATGAAGGAGAGGCGGGCCGAGGAGGCTCGGTCGGAAGGGGGGCCGGGGCAATCGGCGGCTCTGGTTCGCGCCGCACAGCACGCCGGTCCGACCGCGTAATAATTGTATACGGTCTCGATGGTGGCTGCTGCGACTGCGGCGGTGGCGGCGAAGGAGAACGAGCCGGTGGCCGCACGAATGGATGTGCAGGCAATGGCGTCTCGGGCATTTGGCGCACAGCCACGGGCGGCGGCGGTGGACGGGAAGGGGGAAACACGCGCGGGCGGGAACGAGACCGGGAACGAGGACGGGCGCGTGATCGAGAGCGCGACCGAGAGCGCGACCGAGAGCGCGTTCTCGTTCGAGACCCGTTCCGACGGCGCTGGACCGAGCGAGACCGCGACCGCGACCTTGAACGGGGACGAGACCGGAGCGGAGACCGGGAACGTGAGCGACGCAGGGGAAAGGACGGATGACACGATTCGCACGACACGTGAATGACCATGCTGTGCGCGGGAACGTCAGTCGGGTCTTGTGTGCGCATGTATGCTCGAGAGCGCACCCTGCCCGGCGAAGGGTATCAAGCGCGCACGCGACCATGAACGACGTGGTCATGGTCTCGTCAATCGTCGTCGCCACCAAACGTTCCGCGCCGGAATGTAAAGGGCGCAGCGGCAGCGGCGGAAGAAGAGGCTGACTTGGTGTCGGAGACGCGGCGCGCGCCCTCGACTTCGGTGTAGAGGATGCGCGGTGCATTGGTGGCCGTGACAAAGAGGCTGGCAAGTTCGCGCCTGAGCGGGGGCGCATCGGGTCGCTTGCTGGGCGGTCGAGTAAATGGCGCGGCAGGAGTGATCTTGGTCGGGTCCGCTGCCATAACGCCGCGATCCAGTGCCCTCGTGCACGTGCACACGTCTCCACATGCACACTCGACCAATCGCGTGTGCCACGGACCACGTGTACCTAAATTTCATTCATCCTTGTTTTTATAGATGGGCCTCTCAGTCGTCATCCATCTTGCTCACAGAACTTCCCCATCCGCCATCGGGGCTACCAGAGCGCCTTTGAGCCTTGCTGTGCCGACCACGGGACTCGCCCCCGCGCGCCAGTGCTTCGTTGGTCAGGGCTTGCCACATCGCCACTGTGCGTCGGACTTCATTATCTCGGATGGGCACGGGGTCGAATTCGCCTGGGATCATGGACCCGACGAGGCGCATGACGTCAAAGTCTGTTTCTTCGGCGAGCTCGAGCAGCGCAACGGTACGGATTGCCCGGTCGCGCGCGTCGTTGCCGAACCGGTGGAGGACGCGCACGGCCGCCTCGGCCTGACGCAGGTTTGACGTGTGGGCCATCTCTGGCGGGAATGCCGTCTGGAATGCGGTTTTCATGCGCGCGTTCGGCTCCTGTGAGACACCGTCCGCCGAACCGGGCGTCTTGACAAAGCTCCAGGTCGACGCGTGCCAAATGGAAATGATAAAGACGGGCACGCGGTCCGAGTCAGTGTCTGTCCAACCATGCACAATCAGGCACCAGATGTACACACGAGGAGGGACCGCGTGCGCTCACGCGTACCACGATCGTCCCACCCCGGAAACTTGCCATCCTCGCCGCAGACAAACAGCCGGCACCGGTCAAGATGCGGCCGGATCCCTTCCGTGTCTTCGACGTCGGGGTCCAGCACTTCTTCCACCGCCGCGCGCGTCGCTCCCGGGTGGGAAGCAACAAAGATGACGAAAGGAGTGTTTTGCACGGTTGCGTTCCACCGGGTCGCACGCGAACGGATGGCGATTCTGATCGAGTAGGACACGTATTCGATGAGCTGAGCTGGGTTGGTGAACACGTCCGACGGGGAAATGTTAAATCCGCGAGTGACTCCGTCGCAGATGCACGCAAACATGGATGTGCTGGTCCGCACGGGCATGTACGCGTCAATGTACTTGAACCCGGTGAATCGGCGACACACAAGGGAGACCAGTTTTCCGGTCGCCGGGCTGCGCACCAAGCGCGGAAACACGGGCACGGCTGCCGCGCGTCCGTCGTTTCCAAGCACGCCACACGCGGCGCACAGGTACGCGTGCACGATGCGGCGAAAGAACACGTGCTCGGTCCCGTTCCAGACGCCAGCTCCACCCGGCACTGGCCTTGCCAGTCCGTCGTCTAGCGGTGACCCGTCGTTTGAAATGTCGACCACTGGGAACGCGGGCATGGGCACCTTGACCAGAAAGGGGTTTTCGGTCACACCGGCCAGGGATCCGTTCCCTGCGATAATCTGGTCGATCACGCTGTGGAGAGGGTCAACGTCTCCATCGCGAATCCTGGACGGTCCATCGAGCGCGAGCTCTGGCCCCGCGAGCATGTGGGCAACCACACCCCTTGCCGCGGCCATGTCACAGACGCGTGACGGGGTCTCGTCGCGTCACGTGTCCTGTTTCACACATACACACGTCAAATGTCCACGCCCACGTCAGCACCCGAAGCCCTGCTCTACCAGCGCGGGCTGCGCGCGCTTGACCGCACGATGCACCACGGTTCCGAGGCGCTGGCGTACGAAGATGCACTGCTGAGGTTGGCGCTGGTCGTGGCCGAGATGGTGACGCGCGAGGACGTGCCCAAGATCGAGTTCAGGTTCGAGGACGGATGGGTGGCGGCACACCAGCCAAACAAGCTCGTGGTCAGGGCTCCGGTGGTCCGTTACTAGACACGTGGATCCATGGACCAGTGTCAATAGACAGGGGAAGAATGCCACCGTGTTACTGCACACAGTTCAGCCTCTACGCACGCGATGCCACCCAAGTTTGCAGCAAAACTCGTCCGACTCGATGTGATAGAGGACGAACTTGCGCGAATCGTAGGACGGCCAGTGGACGGCGACTGGGACGTCTTTCGTGAACACGCAATCACAAAACACCACGAGCTGGAGAAGCACGCGTCCACCTCGGACCTCGCCGCCAGGATCGTGGAACTGTTTGCCGAGCGCGATGCGATCGAGGCATGGATGCGCCACCGCGTGAGACTGCGACAGAGCCGCTTTGTTGCAAGCGGCAGGAGCCTGGGGTCCTTGACCAGTGGCGCTGACAATGGAGAGAATGCAGAGCTTCATTAAACCAGGATGCGCTCGAGACTTGACGCGGTATGTTGTACAACTTTCCGTGCGAGAGAAATGTCGGTCTCTGCAGGGCAGGATGATGCGTCACAGTCAGAGGAGGCGCTCGCTGTGTGGCGCGAGGAGATCAACGCGTACATCGAGGACCTAAAGTCCTTGGCGACCGAAGACTGGCAGACAAGGAAAGTTGCACACCTGCTCAAAAGGGGAGGCCGCGCATTCGACGATCTCAGGGTCACCGTCGAACGACTCGAAGGACCCATGCTCGCGAAAAGACGAGACGCCGAACTGCGTGCTGCGCGCACCGACGCAGAACGAAAAATGGCCATCTTGGCACACGAGGCGAAGCGATACTTTGACCAGAACCCAATGCACCTCACAGGCGCGTGCTGGGGCCATGAGCATTGGGGGCTGCTCTACGAGGCTCCAGTGGAGTACACGCATCTGCACGGCTCGTTCGGAAAAAGGAGCGCCGAGATCTGGCGCGGTCGGGTCGATTACTGCAGAGACTATTACGTTGGCCGACAGCACCCATTCATTGTGAATGTCGACCGAAAGCCCAACGAGGTCCACCTTCGACGCCACGTGGAGATGCGGAACAACCTGCTCATGCGCTCCTACCAGCCAGGGTCGTGGTCGGACGAGCCCGTCACATTGGTGAGGGCACAGGGGGGACTCGAGGGCTGGAAAGAGGTGGAGCAGTTTGTGTACGAGTCGGGAGAAAGCAAAGAGCGAGCCAGAGAGGCGCTCTTTGGAACGTGGAGGCAGAACCCGTCGTTTCTGTCTGCAATGAATTCTAGAGGACCGCTCAGCTACAAGGCAACCGTGTATCTCATCTACCACGTCGAGGCCAGGTGCCCACTCATGGACGTGTCGGCCGGCCAAGAGTACGTTATACCCCCAGGGGTCGAGATGCGTGCCAGACGTGTCGCGATACAAAAGGACTATTGCAGAGGGGTCGGCCACGACATATACTTTTACGTGGTCGAGGTCGATGTGCGCAGAAGTGCCACGTATACACCGACCGAGCTTGTACTTCCGGACGTTTACGACAAGTACGACGAGATGGAGACCGACGAAATCATGGAAAGATTGGGATGGCATACTCAGCCGGTCGCCAAGCGAAAAAAGGCAGATGGATAGATCACGCAAGATTGAACTAAACCAAGATGCGCTCGAGACCCGAAGCCAGTTGGAGATTGTCCATGTTGCCGCAGATGCGGCGGCGCTGGCCGCGGGGCGCCAGGGTCTGCATCCAGCGCACGGCGAGGGTCAGCGTCTCGATGACCACGACGGCGCGGTCGTCGGCGCCCTGGCGCTTGCCGCTGTACTCGAGCAGCGGGTCGCGACCGGGCCGCTCCTTGAACTCGTACTCGAAATCGCACAGCTGGCGCTTGAGCTCCGTCAGGTCGTGGTCGGTGCCCAGGAACGGTGTGCCGACCAGCACCGAGTCGAGCGTCAGGAACTCGATAAAGCCGTTGACGCAGTGGCCCTTGAGCGGGTTGGTAAGCGCGAATCCGGCCGCGGGGATGGGCTCAGACGGGGTGGGCTCGTGCTCGGAAAACACGGTGATGCGAATGTGCGACAGGCTAAACATGGTGCGCTGCACACCGTTGGCAATGGCGGCCGCGTGCGGCTTGTTGCCATTGTTTTCCACAAACAGCACCACCGTGGCGCGCGCCAGCTTGGGATGCGACTGCAGCACGGCGCTGATCGACGTGGTAATGGCATTGACTTCGTGGAACGGCTCGAGCACTACCGACGCGAAAGTGTCAGTCGAGCACAAGCACGAGACAGCAAAAGACGCACCGCGCATGTCCATAGCTCCGTGTGCCAGAATCTGTGCGCGGCAAACATGTCAGTGAACCTGACGGGCGATTTCATGTATCGCGTGCTGTGGGGCGACGCGGACGGCAAGGACACGGCACTGGACGAGACGCTGAAAATGCAAAAGGACGCCATGCGCAACAATCCATTCGAGCGGCGTGAGATCATGGGCCTGGTCGACGTCCCGGGCGTGAACCGGCTGGCCAAGGTCTACTTTGCACTGGCAGCCATTGCATACGAGCCGTCGATTGCCGAGCACGTCGGACGGCGGTCGCACCCGCACCACTTTCCCGTGTTTCTGTTCCAGATCAAGATTGATCTGCACACGTTTTCGCTCTCGCTGGCCAAGATCGTGACAGTGATTGTGACCGAGGAGGACACGGCGGGACTGGAGAAGCTGACGTGGGAAGAGGTGCAGCAAAGGGAGATCCACGCCAAGCTTGACGCGCGCGGCGAGCCGGTGACCAAGGTGATCGAGATTCCGGCGGCCACGCCGTTCCGGTTCCTGCCCATCGGGGTGGTACCGGGCCGGGACGCACAGGGCCGCGCGCGCGTGGCGCTGGTCGGGTCGCCGTACGACGAGGACAAGGAGCTCGAGCCTTCCAAGCGACGCGTGCACAAGAAGCGATTTGCCAATTACGCCGAAGTGACGCGCAAGGCCATCAAGACATACACGCTGGGCGCCGACTATGCCGAGACGGTGCAACAGCGCCATGCAAGCAGACGCAGACCATAAAAGAACGTACCACGTACGAGTCGTCTTGAAAGGTGGCGACGACCCAGGCGGTTTCCGAGGCCGTGCCACCACCCGAGGGATCGATGCCGACAAACACAAAGGGGACGGGGTTGTGGAGCGCGACCTGGTGGCGCAGCGCACGGTCGACGGCGTCGCGGTCAAAGCAGTTGCGCGTGGTCATGTCGATCAGGCCGCCGAGCTCGCGCGCGCGGTCGGCCGCGCTGTGCTCGTATAAAATGGCCATGGCCTCGCGCTTGAACGGGTCGGTCTTGTGTGACAGTTGCATCTTGAGGACGTGGCCACACGACTTGAGCCCCTCGGCCGCGCATTCGGAGCACACGGTCTGGGAGCGAATGACGGCGCACAGCGGGTCGCCGTTGCGCAGCGTGCGGGTGACGAGCGTCTTGAACACGCCCGGGTTGTCGGTGGGCGACGTGACGGTCCACCAGACGCGGCGGTCGGCGTTGACCATCGGGAGCAGCGCGCCGAAATATGTGCGATTCGGGATGAACCCGGCCTCATCGGCCACGGTAATGTTGGGCTGCAGGCCGCGCGCCGCATCGGCGTTCTGCGACTTGGCGTACATGACCGCAAACGTCTGGCTGCTGTGGCTGGTGCCGCGCGGATAGACGCGCATCTGCTTGGTCGAAAATTCAAACATTTCTTCGCCGCCCGGCAGCAGACAGAGATAATCGCGCGTCCGCTCCAGAAAGAGCGTGGTCTGGGTCTGCACCATGGCAAAGACGCCGACGGTGACACAGCGCTCGCAGAGGGCGTAGAGGGCGGCGGCGAGAAACATGGACGCGGCCACGGTCTTGCCGTCCGAGCGCGCGGCCACAAAGGCCACAAACGCTGTGTTCAGCGTGTACCCGAGACGGGCATTCACGTCGGCCCGCCTAAACTCCCACTCGTCGCCGTAAATGTAGGGCAACAGCGAGGCGAGCATGGCGCGGTGCGTCTGGCGCTGCGGCAGCGAGGGGCGCACGCCGTTGGGGTGTTTCGAGATGCGGTCAAGCGCGTCCTGGATCGCCGCCACCACCGCGCCGGGCTTGGACGACCGCGAGCGCACCGAGTTGTTGATCCACAGTTCCTCCATCGCATTCGTGATTTCCTCGGCGCCATCTTCCTGCACCGGGGGCGCGGGTGCCGCGGCGGGGCAGGCACGGAGCGCCCATGCGAGCTCGTCGTCGGCGCTGCGCTTTAGAACCGAGCGAAGGAGTGCTTCGTCGGGCATGGTTGAGTGCGAAAAACAGTACAGGGCGTCAACATAACACAGAAACTAGCCACACTTGTGTCCCTGTACTTTGGTCACAACTTCCTGTCCTTCGTCGGGATTGTCTAAATCGTGCATGATGCTGACGAAGCGCCGCACGTTGGCCGGAACAGACAGGCGCTTGCACGCGTCGACAAAGTCGGACAGGATTTCGCAAACTTTGCGGTACTCGCTCGTGGTGCCCTCGAAATAGCGAATGTATCGATGTCCCAGGCACGGGTAATTCCGGCCCGCTTCAAAAAGGCCAAGAAGGCGCTCGACAAGAGGGGGGATCTTGGCAAGCGGAAACATCACGACATCACAGTGGCACTCCTCGGTTATCACTCTGACGTCTACGTGCTGGATCACAAGAACGGGCGTGACGCCGGGCACGTAGCCATTCCAGACATCACGGTACGCGTCGTCGTCAGGAACCGTGTCCGTCGCGCGGATCCAGTTTTCGACCGGGTGGACCGGAGGTCGTTTGAACATTTGACGCTTTGGCAAACGCCCTTCCAAGCGGAGTGTCGGCCAGGCGTTTGCGTTTCGGGGCCGTGAACCGCGGCTTGATGGCATCGAGCCCGCTGCACAGATGGAACTCGGCCACGAGCTCGGGCACGAGCTGGACGGGCAGCACGCGCGCCACCTCTTCTATGATACCCAGATTGGTGCGCAGCGCGTCGAGCAAGAGTTGGAGCGGGTTCCCCTCGACCCAGAGGATGTTCATCAGGTCATCATCGCCGACACTGGGACCGCCGAAAGCAAACACGCTCTTGCCAACGAGGTATCGTCTCACTGAATCTGTTTTGTCCATGAGGCTCCACCCGTTGTCAGCCCCGCTTGAACCAAAGAAGATCGTTGCATCAGACGGCGCTTCGACGACCCTCATAACGACGCATTTGCTCCACCCGTCCACAACGTGCACCTCATCGCCGTCGTCCACGCTCAGGAGACCAACCCCGTTGGCTGGGTTCTCAAACGCGGCACAAAACAGGGCCACGTGCGTAAAGTCGGCCCACCCCTTGCGCAGCCCCAGCCTCAGAAGAACACAGACCTTATTGATGACGTCCTCTCGCTCCACGTCAAGATCAATCGCGCGCTCGAGGCGTTCGAGCGTGGCCGACGTAAACGAGTGAACAGCAGCCTGTGCTTCGCTAAACACCACCATGGCCTCCCAGCCATGAACTGGATCGACCATGACGGGAAAGTGACTGAATGAATCTACCAACTAGCCCGCTCGCCCACGCGCGCGCAAAAAAAAGCTCGCGGTCCATGGTTCACACCACGTGCGGCTGTACTGATCAATACACGGACACGTCGTCGTCGCGACCATGCATGCGCTCGCCCTTGGCCAGGCGGCGCTTGTGCTCATTGTAGGCAGAGAGGGCGCGGGCGCGGTGGTTGCCCTCGAGCCACGCCATGATCGTCTGGCCGGCCATGTCGGCAAAGGTAGAGGGGACGCCATACTTTTCGGGATACGGTGCGTTGAACACAAACTCGTCGGCCGAGGCCATGACGACGGTGGCGTTGCGGTTGGGCGCGGCGACGACACGCGCGCCCTGGGTGATGGCCTGCTTGACCATCGAGTACTGGTCGACAGCGTCGCGGTGCCACTTGCGCAGGCTCTCGCCGGCCAGGCCGTGGCGCCAGTTGGCGGCGCGCTTCTCAAAGTCCTTGAGCGGCGTCGACGACACCATCGCATCGTCGGCCATGCACATGACCACCTGGCGCACATTCGAGGGCGGTGCCGCGCTCTCGAGCGTCGCCGACTTGGGGGGCACGGCCGTCGGAGTGTGGCCGGGCATCCAGCTCGCCATGTTGACCTGCTTGGCCGGAGGAGCCTGCGCGGGCGCGGGAGGAGCCGCCGGACGAGCCGTGTCGACCGACGCGGCGGTCGCCACATGCTCGTTCTTGGCGCGCTTGGAGCGCTTCAACATTTGCATAAGGTGGTCAAAGGCCTCAAAGTCGCCCTCGTTGGCGCGCTTGCACACGAAATCCAGCGACGGGTCCGAGTCGGACGACAGGAGCGACTTGATGGTCGCAATGCTGGCCTTGAGCTTCTCAAACGGAATCGAGGGCTCGGCGGTCTTGGTCTCGGACACGGCGGCAGGGGCAGGGGTTGCCGCGGCCGCCTTGGTCTCAGCGGCAGCGGCCGGCGCAGAGGCAGGGACAGACTCGGTGGCGGAAGCAGTCTTGGTCTCGGTCACGTCGGCCATGGGCGCAGCTCCCGTGGCGTCCGGGGCAGTAGCGGTAGCGGCGGCAGCCTGCTTGAGTGCCTCTTGGCGCAGCTGTTCGCGCTGCGCCTCAAACCGTTGCTGCTGGAGCGCGGCATCCGCGTCGGACACGGCCGACGGGAGCGTGGGAAGCGGCACTTGGGCCTGTTGCGGCGTGTCGGTGTCGGCCATAGGCGCTACGGTGGTGGTAGCGGTGGTGGTAGCAGAGGCGGGCACCTGCTCGGATGTGAGATATGCGCGCGCAGAATGCACACATACCGTGCTCGCGAGAGTCGTCGGAGCAGTTGCGAGCGGGTTGACCATGGCCGGAACGCCGGGCACGTGGCCTTCGTATGGCATGCGGGGCGCGCCCGGGTGCATGTAGTTGTTGATGGTAACGGGCGCCGGGGTCGCAGAAGGGATGGCCTGGGCGTTTACAGTCTGGAGCTTGGTCAGTGCGCGCATAAACGTGCGTTCCAGCGCCTCGTCGAGCTTGGTCTCGATCGCCACGGGCTCGGTCGTCGGGGCAGGAGCCAAAGCGGGTGCCGAAGCTGGTGCCGCAGAAGGGGTAGCGGCGGCGGCAGGGGCAGGGGCAGGGGCCTCGGCCTTGGCGTCTGTCTTGGCGTCGGCTGCCGCGGCGACGGCGGGGCGCAGGGTGACGGGCGCGGGTTCCGAGGCGGGGCGTATCCACGAGGGGTCGGCCGCGGCGTCGGGTCCGTGGCCGGTGAACTTCAAACGCGCCACCTCGTTCTTGCCGTCGGCGTCGGCAGTGATGACGCAACGGTCGCGGTACGGCGTGGTGCACAGGGCCACCTCGAGCGGGCGGTTGCCGTCGTGCGTGAGCGAGAGGGCGCGGAACTCGCCCGACGCGAGCTTTTGCAGCGCCTCCTGTCCCTCGGGCGTGTCGGTGCGCAGCGCAAACTCGACCTCGATGCCGTCGTCGACGCGGCAGGCCGAGAGTACAAAGCCCGACGGCTTGCAGTTGGCGTCCTTGACCAGGTTGTGGCGGTTGCTGAGCGGGAGGTTGGCAAAGGTGCCGTGCTCGATCCACGCGTCCACGTCGGCCGGGTCCGGGTCGTCGGCGGGGTTCTTGGACGGCACGTCGTAGCGCAGCACAAAGCCGCGATGCACCTTGGAGTCGAGCGGATAGTCGCGCGCATTGTAGCGCTTGTGGTAGATCGGGTGATTGCTCGGAATGTAGACCTTTTGCGGCCCATCGGCCGCCGCCAGCGTTGCCATGCGTGGTTGCGCGCGCGTGTGTGCGTAGTCACGAGCAACGCGCACACATGCCACTACATATTGTATTCTTGTCAAATTTGAGCGCTTCCCATCGGATTCAGCTCTTCCCCCAGGCCAGTCGGAGAAGGCGGGGCTTGCATGGACCGCGGGGCCGGCTGGGCCTGTGGGGACTGCGGGGCCACGGCGGAAGACGGAGGCGGCTCTTGATCTTCATCCGACTCGCTTTCAGACTCGCTTCCAGACTCGCTCTCCTGCGACGGTTTGTTATAAAACCCAGCTGCTTCCAGAATTTCCTCCGTCCTCCGAATGTTCTCGAGGAACTCTTTGGTCTTGCCAAGGGGGCGCGGCTCTGGAGCCAGTGCCTGCGCCGGGGCGGGATTTGGCTCTGGATGCTGGGGTGGATGAGGAGGCAGTAAATCCTGCGGTGCTGGGGCGGGCACGGGTGCACGCAACTGGGCGACGTCTGGCCCTGGTTGCACGGAGAGCCTCGCCTGGGCGGCTGCGTCAGCTATGACAAATTGCTCATAGTCCACGACATCAACCGGTGCGTCTTCCAAAACAGGAAGCAGGGCCTGGTCGAAATCCTGGTAGCCGTTGTCACGGAATTCCCAGTCGAGATCGCCCTGGTTGACCAGGTTGACCTCCATAGGCTGTGCAGCAGGCACATCGTCGCCAACCAGATTGACCACGACGCGTTTTTGAGGAGGAGCGTCTTGCTTTTTTTCCTCGTCCCCGTTGCGCTTTTTCCTCTTGGCCGGCTCGTCCTTTTTCTCTTCCTCGGCCCTTTTCTCTTTTGCGCCCACCTTTTCCTTTTTCTCGGCCGCTTTTTTCTTCTTGGCCGGCTCGGCCTTTTCCTCTGCACCCTGTTCGGCTCGCTTATTCTTCTTGTTCTTTTTCTCCTCTTTGCCTGAATCCGATCCGGCCTTTTCCACCGCCTTCTTCCTGCCCTTCACCACAGTCCCGTCCTTGTAGACCTCGACATCCCGGTTGAACACGGCGCCAAGACTGTGGCGCAGGTGTGACCGCTCCCAGAGCACGTTCCGATCACCGGGACTTGGCGCGTTTCCGCCATCGCGCACCGGCGCGATGGTGCGCTCAAATTCCTCAAAGACTCGTACGTCCGTGGGATTCTCGCGGATCGCAAGCACGAGGTCGGCAAGAGTGGGGCGCCCCTCGGGGTATTCGCTCTGCGACGCGCTGATCCACACGGCCAGCCCGTTATCCATCCCGAGCCTGGCACCGAGTGCGTCATAGTTGAGGTCGCCACCAGCGACCGGTGCCAAGCCCGTGGTGATCGCATAGAGGGTGCGCCCGAGCATGTAGACGTCGGAGCGCGTGTCAAAGACGCCCCGGAGCGATTCGGGCGCGCAATAGTCGTGGGCTCCTGGGACGGGGATGCGGAGCTCGTCTTCAAACGAGGGCGGGTCTCGCGGAGCCGGGCCCGCAGTAAAGGGGCGGATGAACGCGAGGTCGCATAGCACCACGTCTTCGCCCGCGCACGCAAACGACCAGGGCACAATGTTGTTGTGGCAAAAGCATTGCCCGTGGAGACGGAGCAGCGCAAGGGCGGCGGCGTTGGCGAACCGCGCCACCTGGATCCTGGTCTTGCCAACCTTGAGCTCGACGCGCTCGGTCAGAACAATGACACCGGGTCGTTCATAGTCGGCCGGTTTCGTGTTGCCGCCAACCGGCAGGGTGCGAAAAAACGCCCACCGGTCAACGGCGGGATAGAGCTTCAGTCTGTTGGGCCACGTGGGTACGTCGTCTTTGCGCTCGTGGTGCATGAGCTTGTTCTGGCCGCGCGAACACGACGTGAGCAGAATTTGCATCACGACGGCCACGGGAATCCCGTCCAGCTCATCCTCGTCGAGATCTTTCCACTCATTGGCCATGTTCTTCGGGTCCACTCGAGCACCCGTTTCTTTGAACTCGCCCATCGCGCTTTCGCCGCGCTTGACGAGAAGGCGTTCTCGAACTTCGTCCGGTGTTCCGGCCGCGACGCGGATGCACGTCTTGAGCACGACATCGCTCGTGGCTACATTTGCCCACGCCGAGACCGAGATTCCGTTATTCGGCTTCTTGTAGTCGTCGGTACACTCAAAGCTGCCGATGCGCGCGCCCGTGACAACAGGGACACCGGCAAGGGTTCCATGGACCCAGGTTGCAATCTTGGTCGAGCTCGTGGAACACTCGGTTTGAATCGTGTTAAGGGTCTTGATTTTGCGCACGTTAATGTCTGGCTTGATCTTGTTTTCCTCGCGGTACTCCTTTTCTTTTTTGTATCTCTCCTTGGTGTCCTCTGCGGTCCGGTAGATGCACGCCTCTCGCGCCGCCGTGCGCATGCGGCGGCAGGCCTTGACCACTGCTTTGGACCGGTTGACAAGGTCTCCCCCGAGCGCGTCCCTGGCCTCGACGAGACGCCTGAAATTCTCGGCATTGACACGCACCCCGGCGACCTCGAGCTTGGGACCGTCTGCAAACAGTCTGGCTTTCGCTTCGATCGCCCGGTCCGGGCTGTCCAGGGCGGCAAGAAGCTCCTCGAGGATAGCGGCGTGGCGCAGCGGTCCGATGCGTCCCAGCGGGCCAAGCCGGTCCACCACCTCGGACGGCAAGGCCGGTGGCCGCTCGAGCAGCGCGAGCTGCGGAAAGCGGACACGCGCAGGGGCGGCAGCAGCCATGTGAAGACGCGCTGCATGGCAACGCGCAGACGCGCGACACACATACAGAAGAAACCAAACATGTCGGTGCAGGCGCGCGTGACGCGGCGGCACCTCGAGGCGGCGACCCTGATTGCGGCGCTGGGCGACGCGTCGCCGTGGTACGACACGGTGGACGAGGTGCCGTACGAGTACACGGTTGAGGGGTTCGAGGACGACGATGTCGAAGCGAGGTTGCTGGAGCAGCGCACCGACGAGTACATTCGCGCCGAGGATCCGGACGGCACCGAGCTGGCCAAGCTGCAGGCCGAGCGCGAGCGGTTCGAGGCCGAGCGGTCCGAGCGACTGGCGGCCGTGCGCGCCCAGGTCGAGCAGTCGCCCGTGGCCACGTGCTGGGTGCGCATGGGCGTGCCGATTTCAAGAATGACGCCGGCGGTGCTGGGCCAGTGCGCAATGGCGCTGCACGTGCTGGCGTGCGACCACGCGCTGTTTGTCGAGCGCCCGTCGCTGGACGCCTTTCTGTGCACTCCGGCGCTGTGCGACGCGTCGCTGGCCGTGGTGGCGGCGCGGTCGACGTCGCGTGCACTGACGGCCGAACGGAGCTCGACCGTGTTTGTGATGCACGTCAAGGCGCGCGACGCGCTGCCGTTCCTGGCCGACATGACGACGGCCGTGGTGATCGGGCAGGACGCGCGGCGCTCCGACCCGGGCGCGCTGCTGGCCGAGTCGGCGTTCAACCAGGCGGTCGAGGCCGAGATTCCGGCGCAGCACCGACGCGTGGTGTACCTGAAGCGCGTGTACGACGTGCTGCTCGTCGGCGTGTGCGCGTTTCTGGCGAGCGCCGAGCCCGCGTGCGACGACGCGGCGCGCCCGCTGGTGCTGGGCTGGTGCAAGGCCGTGGACCGCCTGGTGCGCCCGCTCCTGCGGGCGTATGCAGACAGGGCGCGCGCGGCGTGCAGTCTGCGCGTGCGGACCGAGACGGACAGCGTCCTAGGAGAACAGGACCCGGTGCAACTAGCGCGGTTCCTCGGTTCGCGCACGAGCACGCCGTGGCTGGCCGACACGGGCCAGCAGCAAAAGGACCTCGAAACGCTGGTGCGCACCGAGCACGAAACGGTGTGGTTGCCGCTCCTGGAGCGCGTGCAGAAATCCCTGCGCGAGGCCAAGTCGACGTGCCTGTTCGAGGGCCAGTGGGCCGACTACTTTAACGCCGGTGCAGTGCGGCCCGCAAACGTCAGCTTTGTGTCGCTCCTGTCGCTGGGCTGGATCGCCATTGCGCTGTCGACGCGCGCGTTCGAGCAGTGCACGCAGCACGCGGCCCAGTCGGTCATTTCATTTGACAATCCGCCGATCCCAGAGTAGGCGGAAATAAACAACACTTTCTCAAACTCCACGTCCCAGATGGCAAACCCGCCAGAAAATTGTTCACGTGAATACCGCTACACGCCCACCGTGGGCAGCCTTAAGAAATACCTCAAAGCCCACCCGCACCACCGTTTTCGGCTGCCCATCTACAAGGTCAACGTCAAGTACTTTGACGAGTCACACCCACTTGTCATCAACTACGTCGACGACGACACGGTTACGGTCAAACGGCCACGCTGGATCGAGTACATCGGACGCGTTCACGCAGTGTGCCTGTACTTTCTGCACGACGTCAAGGGGGCGCTTGTTGGGGATCACAGTTCCTGGATCAAGACGTTCGACACCCCAGTGCCGATTCACAACGGGCGACCGCCCATCAATGACAGCCTCGAGCTCGCCAAAGAGCTGTGCCGGTTCGACGACAGCCTCCCTGTCGCCTTGGTGTGGGTCGACCGCGATATGAACGTGCACCGAGCCGAGACACTGTGCGAGCTCACGAGCTGCAGTGGCTACTGGGACGGCGCCGGGTGCGAGTACGTCTACACCGACGACGGCCAGCACATTACCGCGGCGCGATCTGGTGGCGGTCAGTGGAAGGTCGAACTCGATGGACACTTCCTGGGATACCCAGCCGTGTTTACCAACGTTTCGGACGAGTTTGTACGCAAACGCGTCTCGAAAAACCAGGACGATTCGTAATACACGTTCATTAAAGCGAGGGCAAATCACACAGCGTGGGCGGAGCGGGCTTGGTCGCGGTGGCCAGCTGCATGGCGCGGCCCGCGGGCGCCACCAGCGCGACCGAGTCGGCCGCCACAAACCCAGACGGCGCGTTGCGGAGCAGCGTGTAAAACTGGGCCACGAACACTGGCAACTCGACGTCGGCCTTGATCGTCGTATCGTCGCTGCCACCTCCCGCGCGGTGCGCGTCGAGGCTGTAAACGGGCACGCCGCGCGCGGGCGGGTTTTCGTGCTGAACAATGCGCGGAAAGAGGACACGGGGCTCGACCCAGTGCCAGATGCACAGCGCCAGCACGGAGAGCGATACCAGGTCAGAGGTGACGACCACGGAGCGGTGCGCGGCCGATGGCGTAGACGGTCCGATAAACAGCGAGTTGCACCGGGCCTCGACGTCTTCGAGGCACACGTAGACCGTGTTACACGTCAGCGCGCCGTGGACGTAGCTGTTGACGTGCATGGCCGAGACGGCGTGCACGAGCTGGTTGATGAGATGCATGCGGCCGAGCCGCGTGGGGCACTTTTCCGGGCGAAAGCCGAGCACGACGACGGGACCCGTGCACTTGACGGGCGGCACAAACACGGCGGTGAGACACGCGCGTCCCACCATGGCCCAGCGGTCCGGTTTGAGAAAGTGCGGGTGCTGGCCCATCGACACGACCAGGTCGACGTGGAACGTGTGGCGCGCGCCGTGGCGCGGATCCTCGAGGTCCACCTCTTCTTCCTTGTCTCCGTCTTCTTCGTCTTCTTCTTTCCATTCGTGCACGGACACGACGTCCGTGACACTGGTTTCGGCTCGGAGCGCGCCGCTGGCAAGTGCGCCGAGCACACTAGAGCGCGCGGCGGACGTGCGCTTGAGGTCGGCTGCGATGAGCGAGGCCATGGCACGGTACGCGTGGTCGGCGCCGTCGAGCCGGTCGCCCGACGCATGCACGGCCCGGATGGCCACTTCGGCGAGCGTCGAGGGCGGGTGCGGCCCGCCGCGCGCCAGGTCGGAAAAGTCGTGCGCGGCGCCTTTGGGTCCGAGCGAGCTCACGAGCCGCGCCACGGCCCACTCGGCGTGCGCGGGATAGGTGCGCAGCAACTCGCACACACGCTCCATCCCACACGCACACACACAAAAGACGGTGCGTGTCTTTATATACACGCATTCTCAAACGACAGCAGAGGCACCGTGTACGTGACGCGCAGCTTGCTCTTGTCGTTCGGGTCCTGGGAACACTTGAACCCGCGGTAACCGAGGTAGACGGGCAGGAGACGGAGCGCCTTGGTGATCTGGCCGACTTCGTGCTGCGACGTCGATCGCAGGTCCGCGACGAGCTGCGCCAGGTCGATCGTCTTTTCGCCGGCCACCCACGGCGCGGCGTCGAGGTGGAGGTAGACCATGGACTCGTACTCGGCATACATGGTCCCAGTGTCGGGCGCAAAGACGTGCTCGATGACCGGCGGCGTTCTGCGATACACGCGCTTCTGGATCCCACTCGGAGGCGGAAGCTTGGCCGGAAGCGCGCGCGAAATGCTAAACGGGTCGTTGGAAACCACCACGGGGGCGGCCTTGGTCTCTGCCTCGGGCGCGGTCGGGGCGGATGGTTTTGGGGCCGACGGGGCGGATCGGGGCGTCTCGGCCGCGCGCGCGGCGGGAGGCGGGACTGGCGCAAGAGCAGGCGCAGGCACGGAGACCGACATTGGGACGGGTGTTCCTGTGGGGTTGAGAAGGTGGGCAGGAACAGTTGTAGCCGCCTTGGCAGGACGCGCGGGCGCCTTTTCATCCACGGCAGAAGCGGACGACGAGGACGACGAGCCAGCGCCAGGGGACGTGGACCGGGTACGTTTGGGCGGCATAGCGTGCGTGTAGCTCGCGCGCGCTTTTCCGAATCTTGGACGCGCCTGTGCACATACACACACGGTCAAACGCCATGACGAGCGAGTCGGCGGCGGCGATCCCGGAACCGGCGCGGCGTAAACCGCACCCGATCCAATCCGGAATCATCCTGACGCGGCAGCAGCAGCGCGCCATCCGCGCGGCGCGCACCAACCCGCTAGTCTACATCACGGGCGAGCCGGGCACGGGCAAGACGGTGGTGCTGCGCGAACTGCACAAGCAACTCGTGATCGCGCAACCTGGCAAGGTCATGGTCGTGGCCAGCACGGGCACGGCGGCCGAAAACATGGGCATCGCGGGCGCGTCGACGCTGCACGCGGCGTTTGGGCTTGGCATCGGCAACCGCGCGGCCGAAGAGGTGGTCAAGTACATGAAGCGCGAGCGCCGCGAGACAATCACTCGCGCCACGCACGTCATCCTCGACGAAGTGTCGATGGTCGACGACCCGCTGTTTGTGCTGTGGGAAAAAGTGTGTCGCCTGGTGCGCAAAAACCAAAAGCCGTTTGGCGGGCTGTGCGTCACCATCTTTGGCGACCTGCGCCAGCTCAAGCCCGTGCCGCGCAAGCAGGGCGACGCGGCGCAGTTTTGCGTGTTTGGCAAGCGCTGGTCCGAGTGCGGCTTCAAGCACGTCATGCTCACCACGCCGCAGCGGCAGGCGGGCGACCCGTTCTTCCTGTCGATCCTGCGCGACATGGCCGAGGGCGGGCCGCAAAACGACGGCCGCCTGCGTCCAGCCACGCTGCGCGCGCTCGAGGACCGCTCGATGCTCGATCCGCCCGCCGAGGGGCCGGGCGCGCCCGTGTTCCTCTTTCCCACGCGCAACGAGGTGGACTCGTACAATAACGACCAGCTTCGCGCGCTGACGACGCGCGGCAAGCGGTACGAGGCCGTCGACTGGTGGCCGGGCAAGGCCAGGGACGACGAGGAAGACGACGGCAACGACGAGTCGGTGCGCGCCGAGCAAAAGGCCAACGAGTTTTTCGAGCGCTGCAAGCTGCCGGCGTCGTTCTTTATCAAGGTCGGCGCGCGTGTCATGCTGACGTGGAACGTGGCGGTCGACGAGGGCCTGGTCAACGGCTCGCGCGGCGTGGTGGCGGGCATCCAGCCCGACGGCGCGCCGCTGGTGCACTTTGACAATTGGACGGCGCCCATTGTTGTGCAGCGCCAAGAAGAGGTGCTCGAGGGCCGCCGCAAGGACGAGATCCTGGCCCGGCGCACCCAGTACCCGCTGTGCCTGTGCTGGGCCATGACGATCCACAAGGCGCAGGGCATCACAAGCCCGATCTGCGTCGATCTTACCAAAGCGTTCACGCCCGAGCAGATGCTGGTGGCGCTGTCGCGCGCGCGCCGGCTCGACGACGTCTACATTCGCGGCCGCCTGCCGCGCATCATGCCGCCAGACCCGCGCGTCCTCTTGTTCCACGAGGAGCTTGCCACCCAGGCACACATCGAAGACGCTGAGGACAAGGAGGCGGGAGACGACGTCAGTGGGTACAAGCGCACACCCAAGGCCACGGAACGCCCTATGCACTCGAAACAACAGCGAAATGTCTAGTTTAATTGAAAGTCGTGTGACACTGGGCCGACATACGAGTCGACTAGTTCGGGCAGGTCGGCAACGGGCAGGACTTTGGCCAGTGCGGCCACGCGCAACGCGGGCTCGGCGCGGTCCAGACAGTCGCACAGACGGGCCAGTGTTTCTTGGCGCGTGTACTGGCAAGCTTCAAACGGCAGATCAAGTGGCGGACCGTACACCCACGTACTCGCAGTCAAGAGATCGACAGGCGTCTGAAGCGCCCCGCCAACAATGTTGATATTCTGATGCACAATCTCGCCCGACGGCAGGAACCGGATGGTCGCACCGCATTCAGCGTAACCGGGACTGCAGTCGATAAACAGAACCAGTGCCCCGTCCCCTTCTCGCATCACAGCGGCGTCGCGGTGCATGGCCATGTAGGCCAGCAGCACCACGCTCGTGTCGATGCGCTTCGAGTTTGCCAGCGCCTTGGTGCGTTCAATCGCTTCACCCAAGAGTTTGCGCGACACGGCCGTGACGCGTGCCCTCTTTTCGTACAGCAACTGGTCCTCCCGTTTGATTCGATCCTCTTCGTCGGCAAGTTCGCGTGCCCGCTTGTGCATGGCTGGGATTCGAGCGACTAGAGCCGCCACCGGCTCACACGCACACGCACACACCCATGGACCAGTGCCCGCGTCGCCACATGGTCCATGGACCAGTGTCCAGATCCATGCACGCACACCAGGCCAGGGCCCTGGTCACTTTTCCGAAACCCCAGAGCGGCCGATGGAGCTGAACCTCGACGAACACCTGGCGCTGCTCAACGCCGAGCGCAAGACCAAGGGACTGTCGGCGCTGACAAGAGAAAGTCTCGGCACACAACTCGACGACTTTTACCGGGACGTCAAGAAGCAGTTGCTGCTGAAAGAGGATTCGTTTGCACACACCGAGGAGCTCTACCCCCTGTTTGTCGGCCACAACAAGGACTGGTCGGCCCGCGCGGCCAACCTGGCGCTGATGTACGCGCGCCAGCGGCTGCTCAAGGACGAAGAGTTTTACGGAGTCATTGACTCGGTACACCTGGGCGAGCACATTCTCGTCATCTACCCGGGCTGGGACGACGACGAGCGCAAGCGCGACTCGGAGATTGTCATGCGCATCGTCGAGCGCATCAAGCAGTCGCCTCCGCTCGTCTCGTGCGTGCGTCTGTGCGACGGAGAGGACGTCGTGTTTCTGCGCGAACACGATTACGTCGAGGACCTGGCACAGCGAAAGCTCTACTTTCACGCAGGACACGTCATCTGGGACATGCCGATTGCCGTCCCGCCGGCGCGCGACGCGGCGTGGGAAACGTCAGAGTGCTGAATACATGTCGACTATGTGACACGCGTACCCAGTAAACTGGCACGCGGCCCGGCCCGCCATGGCGTCGCTACAGTTTGGATCAGACGGGTCTGGAGGCGGTGGTCGAAAGAAAAGACAAAAACCGATCGGGCGTGCGGACGACGTCTTGCAAATCATCTACTCGACGTTTGCCAAAAAGACCCAGTTTGTTTACAACGAGAACGACAGTGATACAACGATCCGCCGCAAGTGGGTCGCCCACCTCGAAAACCTCGAAGCCGAGTCCAAAAAGATCAACAGCAGTCTCGATGTGCGCACCACCATCGACGAGTTCAGGGCGTACGCGACAAGTGTCAGCCCGCGAACGCGAGACAAGTACGTCGACGAGCTGATCGATGCCGAGACGCTGGGACTACCCGCGCCGGTCTTTGACCACTACGTGTCTCTCCTCGCGTACGAGTGGCGCTTGAAAAAAAAGAACCTTGCACGCCGCGACGTGATGCGCAATCGCGAGATGATGGCGATGCACGACCGGCCGGCCGACTTTGCCATGGGCGACGCGCACCGCTTCTCGGACGAGGCCAAAAACATGATGCTGTTCTCGGGCTGGCACATGGGCAAACTGGCCAACATGCCGTACCGCCTCTTTATCAAGAATCCCGCGGCCGCATGCGGCGCCAACAAACTCCCGTCGTTTTTCCGCCTGACCCCGCTCGTCGTCGACGCCGGTTCGGTATTGGACGACGATGGGATCGACAACGCAATGACGGGCGTTGCGCACGGCAGCGTCCTGAGCTACGCGGAAAACTGGCGCGGGATCACCAAGAATCGAGACCGGGTGTGGGCGGCGCGCGAGGCAGGCAAGGTCAGCTACGACCCCGTCGAAGAACTGGACGAGGCGGCCGTGTTTTTCTACCGCCTAGCGCGCTGGGGGCTGCCAAAGGAGGCGGTCGTCGGGCCCGCCATCGGACTGCCGATGATCCAGGACGTAATGGCGCACATGCGGTACATCATGGCGGATGCCAACGCCGACGTGCTCACGGCCATCCAAGAGTATCTGGGCTCGGTGGGCGCCAGCGAGATTCTCGACGTGACGCGCTCCCTGTACGACGACCGAAGGGACCACTTCGGCGAACTGCACACGCATCAGCGTATCAATCAAAGCAACGCGCTTCTGCGGGCCACGTACGAGGCGCCGAATTCAAAGTCGGCACTGCTCGTCTCGCGCTTCCAGCGCAACTTTGCCGGTTGGGACGAGCTCGACGCATACTCGACGACCCAGGCGGAACTGGGCACGGCCGAGTCGTTGTATGCGGAAGTCGCGGGAGAAAAGGACGGAGCCGAGAGTGCCAAGAAAAGGTACACGGAAGCCAAGGCGGCGGCAGAGGTGGCCGAGGGGAACCTGATTAACAAGTGGAAGACATCGACGTCGTTTCTCTCGACCTCGTACAACCCCAGGTTCACGTTTTCCAAGCAGGCGAACCTGTACATTGTCTACCACCTGCACGCCGACTGCCCGTGGCTGTGGATGAACAATGACACCGAGGCAGAGATCCTCATTCCACCGGGCGTGAACATGTGTGCCATTCGCGTCACCACCACCACGGCCCCGCTGGGCGAGGGGCGCAAGATCCCCACCATCTACGTGCTCGAGGTCCTGGTGGAGCCTGGCGCGAGACCCGCGCCATACGACCGCCCACCCAAGCCGTTTGTACAAGGCGGACTGCGTCGCTCGGCCGCATTCATAGCGCCCGGCCTACTGCCGCTTCTTCCAGTCGGCGGAGGCGACCCAGCCTATCCACCCGCGAGTCCGAGCTACAGCCCGCCCAGCCCGGGACTCATTGCAACGCCACCCTACAGCCCGAGCGGGCCCGTGAATGATGACTACATGGACGTGGGGCCGGCTCTCTACGGAAGCTTTGCAGCAGACGAGCCAGACGACGGAGTTGACCCGGCGACACCGCCGATCAATATCACAGACGAAAGCCAGGAATTGTGGGGACCCTAACGCATGGCGAACCTACACAGAAACACAAACAATGGTTGATCTGTACATGGTCACGGACGAATAAACTTCCACAGCATGGCCATGTACAGGTCCAGATTCTTGGAGACGGTGGCCAGGGGCTCGGGCAGGCCGTCGACGTTTGATGCAGCGCGCGCCAGCCACACCAGGATGGCCACCATGGCCAGACGCTGGATCATGGCGCGCAGCGCGCCCATGATCTCGGCCCACATCCAGCTGACCAGCTTGACGCAGACGTACAAAAACGCGAGCAGCGCCAGAGTCAGGGCTGGGCTGCGCAGGTCGGGCGCCAACGCGTCGCCGTGCACGGAATACGTAGTCCACAGCGACTGGACCACCGTCCAGGTTGCATTCAGGCCCGCATCGAGCGGCGAGTTGACGGGTAGTGGGCCGGGTTGATTGCCAGCCATTGAAGCACGCGAAGAATGCACACACCAATGTCTACATAGGGATACTGCACACACGTCCAATGTCTCACGACGAAGACACGTGTCCGTGCTGTCAAGAGTGGATTGCACTCGAGTCCATCAAGCTCAAGCACATGGTGCGCGAACCGGTCCGGCTCCTACAGAACGAGGTCAAGGAGACGCCCGTGGCATCGATCGTGGCCCAGGTCCCGTTCCACGTCTCGATTGGCTACGGCTGCTTTACCATTCGCATGTTTGAGTTGGTAGACACGGCGGCACTGCGCAAAGCGCTCGGACCCGACTGGATCGTGCGCCAGACGCGGTTGGCGCCGGTAGACCACGTGTACAACTACAACGCCAAGCAGTTCGGATCGATAGGGGTACAGTCCAAACCGGACCAAATCGTCTATGACGTGCTCGTGTGCAAGCGCGAACCGCTGACCGAGCACGACAAGGAACGGGCCATGATCGAGTACGAAAAGAGTCTCTAACTAAACACACATTCGCTACACTGCGATGTATGTGAAGCGCGGCACATTACCAATCACACAGGACGACCCATGTCTCACTCGCGAGCACAAGACGACGGGTCAGCCAATGACGACGACGGTGACCAGGAAAGGACCGCCAAGCGCAGCGGAGGAAGACGAGGGGGAGAACAGCGGCGCCCGTACCTGAGCGGATTCGCCAGAGACACTGGTTTTGTCATACGAGACCCCAGACACGCAGAAGAAGAGTGGGCAGAACACCTGCAGCGCCTTGAGCAAAAGCAGTCGCAAGAACCACCCTTCAAGGCGGACCCTTTGTGGGCAGGGCTTTTCCAGGGCTTCCTCGACGGACGACAGGACGAGAACTGGGCCAACGCAGTGGAGACGTTCAGCATGGACATCCCCCAAAACGTGCGCGACGCGTACCTGAGAGCTGCAATGGAGCGCTGGAGGAATGGCGCAGGCGGAATCGACGCAATCCTCATCGAAAACCAACTACGCGCGTTCATGGGATCACTGCGTGATATAGACGAACAGAAGCCCGGGTACCGCACCAACAAGTGGTACGACCTCGGAGACAATATGATGCTGGTGCCATTCACACTCCTCGACCAACCGATCCAGTGTACCCAAGACACGACAGACTACTTTCACGCAACACCTATAGCATTCGAACCGAGCAGCGACTCGGAGGAAATCGACGAATGGGCAGACGACGCACTCCAAGGCTACGGGTCGTGGCACGCGCGCCTTCTCGAGCTGCGCAAGTATGGCCTACAGACACCACAGTCTATAGCGAAACTGGCAGTCGCCAAGGACGGACGCGTTGCTCCGTCCTACAGCATCAGCGATGTCACACAGGCGCGATTTTGGTTCGAGATTGCTCGGGGAGGACACCCACGCGCAGGACTGGATGCTGGGATGTTTTCATACGCCGAAGCCAGCGCACATGCAGAAATCCTCGGGAAGAAAGCAGTCAAGGACGCTGTGACCGAGTACACGGACTGGTTAAGGTGCAGACCGATCCTAAGCGCAGCCCGCGGCGGGAGCGGCGATCGAGCAGCAACGGCGATGGCAAATGTCATCCAGAGGGCAATCCAGCGCGCGCCAAACCAATATCGACCGATTCTTCTCACGCGCTTCCAAGAGGGATTTCACGGGTGGGAAGAAGTGCCGTCATGGCAAGACGGGACCGGAGATCAAAAGAAAGCTGCGCGCCGTGCCTTGTTTGAGACGTGGCGCGCTTCCAACACCATCCTGTCCACGTCCCACAATCCAGCGTTCACATTTGCTACACAGGCAAACCTCTACATCATTTACCATCTCCATCCAGACTGCAAGTGGCTCTGGATCGCCAACGAAGGCGAGGCCGAGGTCCTGCTCCCACCGGGCCTCGAAATGTGCGCCATGCGCACCGCGTACGAGAAACGCATCGGAGCATACATTGTCGAGGTTTTGGCAAGGCCGCAAAGCACCTAGCTTCCATTGAGTACGACCACAATCGGAGCCCGAAGACGCGACACGCGCGGGTTCGACTCGTAGGCCTGCAGCCGGCGCAGACAGTCGCGCGTGCCCTTGGAGCGCTCGTCCATAAACACCAGCGCATAGTGCGGCCGCGTGTCATCAATCATTTCCTGGTTTAAATCCAAGACCGCGCCGCTGCCGCGCGACCAGTCCGCCGCGTAGGTCAGGACGCGCCAGGACTTTTTGGCGTTGCAGATCTCGCGCGCCAGCGTGTCGGCTCCCTCGCACCCGCCCTGCACCAGGCACATCCGGGCGCCGGGAAATTCAGACTGGGCCAGCCGTGTCACGCGCGCCAGCTCTTTGGAAATCGCCGCGCGGTCCGTCCACCCGCGGTAGCCCGTCACCAGGACCACGACGTCGTCTGGTCTTACGCCACAGTCCATGGCCCAACGGCTCATGTACATCGCGCGCACGCAAAGGCAGTCCACACACAGGTTCAAGCGACCAAATGACGCGCGCGCGCAACGCCAACGACGACTACAAATGCCGACAGGGAGGGTACGCGTGCACCTCTGATCTTCCCGATGCCACGCACGTCTACGACTGTGTGCGCGGCGCCATGCCAGTCAACCCGTTTCCAGCACGCCTCGAGCGGCCGGGTATCCTGCGCACGATATACGGCGGCGAGTTTACCGTCATCATTGTCGTGCAAAACCCGAGCCCGGAGCTGGACCTCGCCATACACGACTACTACGGCCAGTGGTTTGACGACATTCTCTGTGTCCCTCTGCCCTAGAGACCTGCCACGTGGACCACGACGGGTCGGATTCGTCCAAAGGAATAGAATACAGACTCGTGCTTGACATGATGTCTCGGCACGAGACCAAGACCGTGCCCACGTATGTTGCACATTGTCCGGGTGCACACGACAGAGACACAGACATGTCGAGGTTCGTTCTATCCGACGGTCACCCGGAGCGCCGCAATCTGCGACCAAGAAAGCGCAACGGGGGGCGAGACGGGAGCGCGGCCAAGAGATATGCAAGAGGCCCGCTGTTTGACGGGAAGCCAAGTTTGGAATGGAAAACGCTGACCGACTTGTCGCCTCCCATGATCAAGAACATCCAGGATCTGATGGGCGGAGGTGGCGCACTCGCAGCCATCACGACCGGAATGGCCGATCTCTTTCGGAGCAACCCGAGCCTCCAGCGGGTGGACACGGTGCGTTCCGAACGGCTTCCCCCGCGCTCGGATCCGCGCTACGCGGACAAGAAAGTCCTCGCGCGCACGATCGAGACCGACGAGAACGGGCTGTATCGCGCCCTGGCAATCGTCGACCTAGACTACCTCGAAACGGTGGCCGTTGACATGTCCTTCAAGCCGTTCTTTGACTTTGGTCGGTTCCTCAATGTTCCGCGCGCCAGCCTCAAGCACTTGAAGATCAAGGGGTTCAGTCCCGACTACTATACCGACCGCGTCACGCCGGTCATCGAGACCACCCTCGCACAGCGGCTGACGCTTGACTTTCCGCTGAACAGGAGGAGATTTCTGGAAACCGATGTGATCCATCACCTTGCGGCACAGGCAACGTGCATCAACAGCGCGCTGATCCAGATCATCGGGAACGACGCGTTCTGCAAGGCCATCCGCGAGCTCGACATTCCCAAGCTCGACTACGAAGGCGTGCTGGTGCGCACGGCACAGCTCGTCCGCACGTGCACGAACCTCGAGACGCTGCGCCTGGGACGGATCCAGAGTGTGCCAGAGAACGAGGTCGTGACCCTCTTCCAGGCCATCGCCGAGAGCAGGTCGATCAAGTCCCTGTACATCACAACGGCCGGCGCTGCGTACGACTTTGCGCCACTGCGCAACCAGGCGACACTCGAGCGCGTATCGTTTACGTACGGAGAATCGGACGAAGAAGAGCACGCGGTGCGCGCCACGTTTACCAGTCTGCTCGATGCCATCAAAACGATGCCTCGCCTCACGGCACTCGAACTCGTATACGAGTCGGTGCTCAAGCGGTCTTATTCGGCCAACCTGATCCTGTCGGGCAGCTGGACGTCCCAGCTCACCGAGCTCCGGATCCGCGGGCAGCTCGTCCCGATATCGATCGTCGAGGGAGACATGATCAGGAGCCGAGCATTCATGCCATTCTTCACCAATCTCGAAACGCTCGAGCTCAACGTTGGAATCTACCTAGAAAAACTCGACGAACAGAACAAGGCCCTCGACTTTTTCATCGATGCGATGGACCGCACGCCTTGTCTCACCACCTTGGACTTTCAGTTCAAGGGTTTCCGCGACGAACAGGTGTTTAGCTTCATTCGCGACAAGAAGATTCAAGACCTGACAATTACCCTTTCTTCATGGGATCTTCCCAAGTCCGTGACTCGATTCACCATGGTCGACCTGCCCGACAACCTCGACGAGGGCCAGATCGATGCTCTCCGGAGATCCAACGTTAAGGAGATTCGTGTGTGGAAAGGACACGATGCCAGGGACCTGTTGGGGGCCAACCTGAAGGCTCGAATCGTTTGGATCGACCACGACCCGATGCGACCGACCGGTGAATTTGAATCGCGCGTCCCACCCGACGACAACGACGACGACGCCACCGTGGACGAGGCCACCGACGAGGACGAGATGGAAGAGGGTCCGTGATCCACTGCCCACGTGTCTGGACGTTGTGATCGAATAAACGGCACACAGAGTTTAAGAATGACCTCTGCCCAGCCCAAGCCCATCTCTATCGTGCCCGTCACCAACACCGCCATGTCGCCGTTTGACATTGTGCCACGAGTGTGTATGTTAAACAAAATCCACCACGCACAGACGCAGCACGGCGCGGACCACATGTCGAGCTCAGACGACAGGGGCGGAAAAAAGCCGCGCAGGAACCCGGCCAGGAACAAGCGTCGAGCGGATAATGACATTGAGAGCAAGGACAAACCACACGACAGTGGCCCGCTGTTTGACGGAGCACCCAGTCTCCAGTACACGAACCTCACTAACCTACCACCGGTCATCATCGGAGAGATCCAGGAGATGCTCGACGGACGAAGCGCTCTCATGTCAATCACGCGCGGAATGGGAGACCTTGCATTGCAGAAACCGGAACTGCAGAGCGTTGGCACCGTGAAGGCGGAACTGCTGCCAACCCGAGGCGACACGCGCGTCGCAGACAATAGCATCCGAGCACGCGTGGTCGAAACCAACATGAATCACTTTGTCACTGCCATGCGTCTGGTCAACAAGGACCACCTCGAGACCGTGATCTGTGACCTTTCAGCTGCACCCGCGGTCGAGGTTCGCCTTCCCGGGAATTACCTACCTATCCCGCTCAAGAACCTGGAGATTGTGGGGCTCGTGCCCGACTTTTTCCCAGACCGTGTCAAAGACATTGCGCGGATGACGCGTCCCAACAAGCTCGTGCTCGACTTTCCACTGTACACGAGCGCGATAACGGACGACGAGGAGGAGGCGCAAGAGGACACGGTGCGCACCCGCGCTGCGCAATCTGTCCGCGTCGCATCCGCCATCGAGCAACTCGCTGCAAACGTGGACTTTTGCCACGCGGTCCACGATCTCGACATTCCCATGCTCGACCACGAGGGTGTGCTGGACAAGGCGGCGGCACTCGTCCGGGCGTGCACCAACCTCAGAGTCCTTCATCTGGGCCGCGTCCCTGGCATGCCCACGAGCCTGATCCAGGCAATTGCCGCGTCCAATATCAAGTCGTTGACGATGAGCACCGCCGGAGAGTCGTACGAATTCGATCCCCTGTACAACCACGCGACACTCGAGCGGGTTTCGTTCTATCACTGGTACGACGACGGCAGCGACGGCTCGGTGGGAATCGCGTTTACCAGTCTCATCAAGGCGGTCAAGACCATGCGAAATCTCACTGCGCTCGAGCTCGAGTACGCGTCAAGGAAGAGGGTGAACTACTGCGTCCCATTCCTGGTTCCCGACTATGACACCCTGTGGCACGAGAGACTTGTCGAGCTCAAGATCCGCGGACAGATTCGCCCATCCGAGGTCCAGGAGGGCAGTGGCATCTACACCGCTCACCGGCACGCCAGCTACAGCGCCCTGCGGACATTCGAATGCAACGTCATCGGACTCTTGCCCGGCGACAGTCACCGGGACGTAGCAATCGCCTTTATCGAGCGAGTGTGTCGGTACGCACCGTTCCTCAAACACGTGAACGTCCAGCCGGTGAACATCGGATATCAGGAGCGGGTGTATGCCTCCATTGCAGACCGAGCGTACGGCGGTGAGATCCACCTTATTACAAACGCTACGCCCGATATCGCGAAGCTGTCGCCGTCGATCACCAAGCTTACACTGACGAATCGGTTTCTCTGGGTATCCGACGCTGGGATCCGACAAATCAACAACTCGAATGTCACGGAGCTGATCGCGTCAGACTTTGCATTTTCTCAGCTTATGACCAAGTCCGGCATCAAGAAGTCTGTTATAGACGAGGAAACAATCTACCCCGCCGAATGGTTTTTTGTCGGCCGCCCGACCCCAACGGACGACGTGGTCGATGAGGAGGACCTCGAGGACCCGGACGACGAAGACGAGGACGACGATTGAACATGGCATACTCGCCGGACCGACGGCAGCCACGAGCCGGTCCATGTACCGAACGGGGACCAAGCGATTGGATTTGAATAAACACTTGCCGTACACCTCCGAATGGCTTCTCAGGCCCCCAAGCCCATTTTTATCGTACTCGGGTCACACGAGGCGGGCAAGCGCGCGTTCATGGCGGCCGTGTCGGCCAGACACGGGGGCGAGTTTATCGAGGAACTCTTTGACGGCGCGCCCACGGTCGTGTGTCCCACCTTTACGCTCGTGTCGATCAGACCCGACACGGTGGCGTGCACCGTGTACGCACCCATTGCGCGCGCCGCGCTCATTCTCGAGCACGCATCTGGGCGCGCCCTGCCCGCCACCGTCGTCGCGTGCGCCGTGCGGCGCGGTTCGGATTTGCTGCGCCACGACCGCTCGACCACCAGCGAATTCGCCGCATGCAACCTCGCCAATCCGCGCGACGTCGACATTGCACTCTGCGGCCTGCTCAAGTTTGGTGGCATGTGCGAAAAAAAGTAAAAGTCTGCCACACGTGTCCCGACGCGCACCGCGAAAAAAAAGTCGGGGCCAGAAACAGGGCACACACCGTGTCCCGGCGCCCACGGGTGGTTCGACAAAAACACCCGGCTTCTCTGGCCGGTGGGGGTCTGCGCTTTTGCAGACCCCCAAGACGTTCCCAGAATTATAATAATTGCAATTGTTTTTTGTGTAACGGTTTGTAACGGTTTGTAACGGTGCGGATATTTTTTACACCCGAGTGAAGTTGGCGGACCACCCGTTACGTGCTTATCAGTACCGACGTCCACTCACACGGTCTGGACACCCCCGTCCAGACCGTGTGTTTCGGACGCGAAACAATGGTGTAATGGCTGAAAGTACCGACGCCCAAACACACGGTCTGGACACCACTGTCCAGACCGTGTGGGTGGTACTCGGGTAGTCGGACAAAAGTACCCGTACCCCGGGGTGAGTACCGACGTCCACTCACACGGTCTGGACACCCCTGTCCAGACCGTATACTTTGGTCGCGAAACACTCGCACGATGGTGTCAAGTACCGAGCACAACTCACACGGTCTGGACACCACTGTCCGCACCGTGTGAGTTGTGCTCGGTACTTGACGCCATGGCACGAGTAAACATTCGGACGATGGCGTCCACCACCGACACCCACTTACACGGTCTGGACACCCCTGTCCAGACCGTATACTTTGGACGCGTTTTACCCACGCAATGGTGTCCACCATCGAGCACACATCATACGGTCTGGACACCACTGTCCAGACCGTGTACTTTGGACGCAAAACACCCGAGGCAATGGCGGAAGTACCGAGCACAATTCACCCGGTCTGGACACCACTGTCCAGACCGTGTGGTCTGGCAAGGTATCCGTGTCACGTGGTTTGTCTTAACCGCGTACTGGCACTCTTAACCGTAATGCCTTGGATCGGTACACGTGTAGTGGGACACTGTCCGTGTATTCGTAACGCTGTGTACCGGGACGCCATGGCCATGCGTCACAGCCAGGCCACGGGGGCACCACGACCAGGCTACCGTATCGGAGCGGGACGCGCGGGCGTGCGTCGCATCGCGTCTGGCACCACTGCTTGCACGATGACATGGCCCGATCCAGGAAGGCCATCGCGAGTTGCACCACGTTTGTTGCCACGGACGACCTGACGAATTCGAGACACCGCTGGCCAATCTCGAGCAAGTCGTCGTCACTCGGCGACAAAAACGCCAGGCGGCACGCCCAGCAAAAGCTCAAGAGACAGCCGGCCCTCCACACTGCGAGTGGAGCATAGACGACAACAATCAAGATCCGAACCGAAAGGTCAAGAAAGTCAAAGCAGGCCAGGAAAGCCCAGAGCCACATTGTAGCACTTGATGTATGGCAATCCTAGGCCGCTCCACATCCCGACACGCAATCTCTACGCGGGCCATGGACCATAGGCACCGTCTCGGCACATCAAGGACGAGAAAGACGTGTCATTCTCTCGAATGCCAGCCGAGTCGGTCCGTTCGAATACAGCCGTGCCAGCGAGCACGCCCACGCTTGAGCAGCTAGTGGCCAAGCACTGGCAGCGCTGGCTGCATGCCCGGCGCGCCGAGTGGGACGAACCCCTGCACGAGGCCGCAGCCCGGCTCGGCGTCGACGCCGCGCAGCTGGAAGAGGCGCTCGACGCCGCACGCATCCGCGCGCGCTGGAACAAGCGCGAGGCACGCGACCACCTCGTCAAGCGCATCGACCTCACCCTCGAACTGCTCAAGGACCTGCTGCCCGAACAGGCCACCCTTGACCGCCGCACCGTCATCCTGCCCGACTGGGACGGCTGGCACCACCGCTCCAACCTCGACACGGTCGTCGCCATCCTCGAGCAGGTGCTCTGCCACAAGGCCGCTCAGGTCGGCTTTGGCATCGTCCGACCCTCGGACCAAAAGCAAGCCTTTTTCATCAATTTTGTCAAGTCTCTACCACCCTCGGCCACGCCACCACCACCACCACCTTCGGCCGTATCGGCCTAGCGCAAAGATAAAAAAAAATCAATCCACTCTAACCTGATTGAACCCACGCCCACGCATTGTGCACACAGCGTTCTGCTATTTTGCCTACTACCCATGAAGGGGTTAAAGATTTCTTGTCTAGACACCTTTCAAGATTACGGTCTAAATTCGCACCAGACGCGAGTTTGCAAAACCCCCAAAGAGACGGACAGGGGCTCCTTATAACGGGACTTGGACTCCATGACACGAATAGAGTACTAGAGAACAGCAGGTGGACGTGTGAGTCCTCGCAGGATTTCTCACCTTACTGGAAACCTCTGAATTCTGACTTGATCAATTTACTCGTGTCATGGCGTTACACCTCACGCTTGAACAACGTCCAATAGGCGGTGGAGATGGATGTCACGCAATCAACTGTTTGCTCGGTGCGGACTTCAGCCACCACCGAGATGTACTGGTACTGCTTGGACAGGGCGTTCTCGACCCACGCCTTGACTTCTGCCTCGTCCACGGTGTAAAGGCCGTCGATTCCAGACGGGTTGCCGCTGATTCCAACGCGACCGCGCTCCTGCGCATGCTTGGTCCCCGTGCACTCGTAGCGGACCAGACGCTGGCCCGGACGGAGAGCGGGAAACGCGAGCGCCATTCCAGGTCGAGCGGTGTTTGGAGGAATGGGTGTTATGCGGAAGCCAACGGGACCATGGCCACGCACCGCGATCCATGGACAAGCGCACCAAGACAGGCGACTAGGGGTGTTAATAAAACATTCACTATGTCGCGTGCGCGACCAGACTGCAACATGCCCGCCTGAACCACTGCACAGACGATAATGGTTCGGTGGCTCTTGATGTGGGCACTCAACCACGACTCCGAGTGGCTCAGTGGGACCGCCGCCGAGTTGCTCTCTCGGCTCTTCCTGCGGGGGAACGAGACGTCTACCGAGGGCTGGGACCTCTACGTGCAACTGGACACGTTTGCACCCTGTTGGGTACGCATTCAGCTTGCAGAGGAGATGATAAAATGTCTCGACCGCCAGGAACTCAAAACCGCCGCCGAAGCCAAAGAATGCCAAATCAAGTGTCAGTACATCATAGATACGATGCTCACACTATCCGAGACCCCGCCCGCTCCAAACATGCGGCTTGTCCACGGGCCCGACGGCGAGGACCTTTTCGTGACACCCCATACACGGCAGCTCTCGGCGTTCTTCCCTCCTCTGCGCGTGTGACAGTTTGACACGATCAGCCAGCCACCACGAGACCGCCAGCCATCACGCAAACCCTAAACATGAAACCTCACTCTTAACCGTGAAACTCGCCTTAGAGCACACTTTCCGTACGGATAGAGCTTGAGTTTCTGCGCGACCCAACCGTCACACAGGCACTCTCGAACGCCACTGGCGGACTACAGTTCTACATCAGGATGGGAGAGTCGGGCGACGATGCCTACCTGCTGTGGGGTGCGCGCGACCCCGGCGTACCAGAGCCAACCGACTCCGCCTGGGACAAGGCCGAGTACTAATTGGTATGGAAATAAAATTTTGCATTGACCTGCGCACGGATCCATGGACCAGGGAAATCGACGTATGTATAAACCGCGCGCGTTGCATTTACTCGACAGCCATGAGCTCGTTGGAAGAGGACGAGGACGCGGAGCACCGATCCAAAAGGCAAAGGCCCGAGGGGCCCGAGGCGATCATTCTGTTTCTCGCACATGCTGGCGTGGCCCAGGGCCGCCTCTGGGAAGCGTGGAAGCGCCCGGTCGGGTCGCGCATTGCATTCGTGGTCCACACGGGCGGAAACGAGGTCAAGGGAGACGACTTTGTCACCGCCCACGCCGCCCCTCTCTACATCAAGTCGGGGTGGGGCGACATGGACTCTGTACTAGCGTACCAGGAAGGCCTGTGCCACGTCCTGGACACGTACCCCAGCGCCAAGATGATCCACTTTGTGTCGGGGTCCGACATTCCGCTCTGCTCGGCCGAACACCTGCTCGCGACCGTGACCGATACGCTGTTTGCGCTCGCTGCGGACAGACACGGTCAGGCAATACGCGACATTTACGATTTTTGGGAACCCGTCGACGTTTCAGTTGGCACCGAGACACGGAGGATCCGTCTGGTCGTCACACACCGCGCAGGTCATGCCCTGTCGCGCGAGGATGCAAGCGCTCTTGTGCGGTGCGACATGGCCACGCCGAGCAACCTGTTGCACGAAAAGTCTGGTATCATGTACGACGAGTTTGTTCCCGCGGTCATGCTGTCCGCGTTTCACAGACAAACTCCAAAAAAGGCCGCGTGGCTTACGGGAGACACGGACGACGACGACAAGACGACCGGTGCACACGCGTCTGACAACCATTACTCAAACTGCACCATGGTTGCTGACGAGAAGAGAAACACACACGGGGCCCTGTACACAACCATGGACGATCTGCAAGAGAAGACTGGCCGTTCGTTGCGCGCGGCCCTGTGGAAGATGTCCAAGGATGCCGTCTTTTTCCGCAAGATCGGGCCCGGTGTCGACTTTTTCAAGCATCCACACGTGCTGCCGTGGATGCAGAGCGACGAGGAGAAGCTGGACACGGCATTTGTGCTCGATGTCGTCTCCAAGTGCGGAACAGCGCTCAAGGGGCCCTACAGGCCCGCCCCAGGGGTGCTCGAATGCTTTGTGACGCCGAATCAGTACCGTGCCCTGCTTGCCCAGTACCAGGCGCTCGACTGGGACGGACCCAAAAGCAGCGTCACGATCGGAGTGCGCATCGGGGCCTACATCAAGCCTCTCTACGCCTTGAGGTCAGACGACCTCGTCGGGTCACGCGACATCTGGAAGATGACCATCTCGTTCAACCTCGTGCCACGGGTCGAGTTGGTACCCGAGTCGGAAGTGGGCGGTGCGATCATTGTCAAGGAGGGCCCTCGGATCGTTGCCCCGCTGTGGACCGACGCCATCCTTCCGTTCCTGAACACCGTCCCTCTGCGCCAGGCCCGGCGCCGCATCCAACCGTACCTCGATGCCATGGGGCAACAGAATGATCGAACGACCGTGACGTTTGGCGTCAAGGGTGCATTGGAACACCCAAGCAATCACGGCACGTGCGTCCTCCAGTGATGCCACACAAACCCTAAACATGAAACCTCACTCTTAACCGTGAAACTCGCCTTAGAGCACGCTTTTTATACGGGTATCAGAGGGGGTCTTAAGAACGGGACACGTGTCCGTGCGTCGGAGAGACAAAGGGCCCACGGACCAGGGCGCTCCCGATTTCTCGCCTGCGCACCGCTCAGACTCTCATGGCTTCGGTGTTTGTGTGTGCCAACAAGTGCGGCAAGCCGGCGACGGTGGTGTGCATCCAGTGCTCGCACGGGATCCGGCTGTGCGAGGCGTGCTTTGGCGTCATCCACGCGTTTCCGGCCCTGCAGAGCCACACGCTCTTTGCGCCACACAAGGTCTGCGCGCAGCACCTCAAGCCCCTGAACGTCCGCTGCGTCGACTGCGCGGTCATTGTGTGCGTCGAGTGCGCGATCAGCGAGCACCAGGCGCACGTGCGCAAGCTGGACGAGTCTGTAACGAGTGTCTAGACAAGCGTGATAAACGCCGCGGGCTTGCCGGCGTTCCACGCGCGCACGGCGGCCAGGAGGGGCTGGAAGCGGATGCGGCGGTGCGCGTCGGGCGCCAGCGGGCCGACCAGGTCGCTGGCAAATAGGAAGAACTGGTTGCTCAGACCGTTGGTCGCCGGGGCGGGCGCGTGGACGTACACCAGGCCCCAGGTGAAGGGCGCCGCCGGGTTGCAGGACAACAGGAGACGCGGGCCGCGGACGTCCAGCGTGTGCACGGTGCGCGCATACTCGCAAAAGGCGTGCACGTGCTGCGCGCACGCGGCGGCGTGCGTGTCTGCGTCGAGCGCCGCCAGGTCGGGCACCGACGTGTCGTCCTGCACCAGCGCCTCGGGCCGCCGCGCAAACTCGAGCTCCATGTCCGCTCGCGTGTGTGCGTGCACACAAAGAGTGTATTCACGTACTGCGTGCACGACCAACCAGGGCGGCGAGTCCAGGGACCACGTGCTGTTGCACGAGCGCGTGGCGGAGCGAGTGGCGATCGTGGTCGAGCGAGACAAGCTCGCTCCCGCGGCACGCGTCGCACAGCATCTGTGAATGTGCGAATGGAATGAGGGGATCGCGCTGATTGTGAAACAGGCGCGTGGGGCACCGAACGCGGCGGATCGCATCGAGGTTGTCATAGTAGACGGGCATGAGATTCACCGCGCAGCCGGCGCGGGGCATGTAGGTGCGCGCCACGTCGCGCAACGTCGTGAATGCCTCGAGCAGGACCAGGCCGCCCAGTGCCGGGTGGTCTGCCGCCAAACGAATACTCGAACCCGTGCCGAGCGAGTAGCCAACGACGAAAATGTTTTTTTCGTCAAACCGCAGCGAGCGCACGTGGCCCAGTGCATCCTCGACGGCGCTCTGGATTCCATCGACGCTTGGGCGGCCGGGGGCGTGCCCGTAGCCCGGGTACTCGGGCACGTACACGGAACATGCCTCGAGATGGTCGAACAAGAGTTTGGCAGTCGCGGACCCCGCGTCCTCGGCGTTGCCGTGCACGTAGATCACTGCATGCGTCGCTTCCTTGCGCTCGTGTCGCATGACCAAGTGATGGTGATCGGTCCAGAGCGACGGGTCGTCGTCATAGCTGGGCACAGAGGGCGGCTGAAACACGTAGCGATCTGCGACCCAGTGCGCCATGAACACGTGCACATCGATCCCGATGCACACATACGGGCGTGTACACCTGAACCACTGACCCATCTGCGCGCATGGGTGCGTATGTACAGTGACAGGCTGTACATGAAACTGCTTCGACTCGTGAACTCTCGCCAATGAACGGCGGCTATGTTGAAGTGTTGTTTGGGTCAACTAAACAGTCGATCCATGTTTTTTCTGCTTGTGCTGTTTGCGTATGCGCATGCGTCGTCATCTCCATCAGGACTGTATGCGCTGCGACACGCCAGCGACGCGTCGCTCGAGACGGACGCGGGCGTGTTTGTACGCGACGCCCGTCTGTTATTCTCAGACGAGCCGCCCACGGGAACGTATGCACTGACACGCGAGGCGGCCACGTGCGGTGGCGCGCCCGTGCCCGGCCGGACGACGCCGTACCGCCTGCGCGTCCAGCAGGCAGCGGGCACGCTGTCTGTGCCCATCTCGTCTCTCGCGACACGCGACGGGCGCACGCTGGCGCGCGGTCTGGCGTGGTACACCTGTGCCACCAATGGTACGACGTGGACCGCCAGTCCGTGCTCTGCGTCGTGGACGCCCATGGCGCTCGTTCAGACCGTGTGCCAGACCGGCATCTGGGCGCTGACGGCCACCTCGTGTTCGGATGCTGTCGACTGCACGACATGTCTCGACAATACCAAGGGGTGCTACTGCGAACCGGGTCCCGTCACGTCGGACGACTGGGTGCTGGCCGCAGTGATTGTGCTCCTGTTTTGGCTTCCGCGCCTGTCGTGGACGTGGCTGGTCGCCCCGGATTCTTCCTCGAAAGGCAAGTGGGCGTGGACGTGGGCGGGACTCGAGACGCTGGGCTACGTGCTGTCGTTTTCCCAGTCGGCCGACATGCACGCGGTGCGGTGGACGTCACCCAACACCGGCGCCCAAACCGCATCGATTGTGCTGTCGATCCTGGCCATGGTTGTTGCGTTTGCAGGCCTGCTGACCAATCGGTTTGGCACCGGTCTGGTCGAGGTGCTGGCCATGGGCCTGTTTGATGCCGCAATCGTCGCCAACGTCGAGGCCATGGTGCCCACCGCCTCGGTGCGCGCCTGGTCCAACGCGGTGATCTGGGTCGGCTGGCTGCTCAACGTGGCCGCCTACCTCCCTGTCCTGGCGCGCGCGCGCAAGGCCTGGCCGCGCGCCACGCTTTCCACAGTCACTGTCTCGATCCTGCTCAACGCCGCCTACCTAATACCATTTGTCATTCCCGACTGCGAGGGGCGCAGTGTTCAGTAAAGTTTACTCGTAAGAATGGCGTGCATTTCTCTAGTAGCTTTCCCATCTGCGAGTGTAGCCATTGTAGGTGCACCGAAACCCAAGAAGGCCGGCAAACACAAGGCAAAGCCGAAGGCAGCAACCGCCAGCTCTTCCACCACGACAAAGTCCTCAATTTTTCCCAAGCCTGCAACTGACGCCAAGGCCGGTGGTGTCAAGACCGCTGGCAAGGTCAAGAAGGCCAAGCCAAAGGCCAAGGCGTGATGTGGTTGCGTTGCTGCGCGGATGTCATCATGGCTAGATAACGGGCCGCTTCTGGTGGCATCTCCCCAAGAAAGGAGGCGATGAGCTCGGGGACGCCAACAACCGGCAAGTGTCTTGCGACCGAGTCGATGACGGCCAGGTCGCACGGGCAAATATAATCCCGGAGCTGTCGTAGTGCATCCTCCCTGGGCATGTATTCGCACATGGTCATGGAACGGTATGCGCCCGTGGTAGGACACACTGGAAAGTGCAGATCCCTCCCCTCCCTGGTGGCAACGTCTTCCAGATCAAACCGGGTGTGAGTGACTGTGTTGATAAACCGAAGGTTGCTGTCCATGAATACAAGGGACACGATATCTGGTTGCTGCTCAGGTGGATCGGTCTGTATGGCAAGCCGGCCATTGAGGGGGCCAATGTAGCAACACCTCTCTTCGGCAAACAGGACCCAGCCAAACATGACAAATGGAATGTGGCCTTCTCGGATGAGGCGGATCGTGTCGTCGACGAGCTTCTCGTCTTCCCGTGCCTGCCTGCTCATGGCGTCGAGTATCTGGCACGCGACGCTCACACAGTCGACGACTCGCCTACTCGCCCATGAGCAAGAGGACCGCGGACCAGGCGCAGATGAAACACAATGACGTCGAGCACTATATCGAGTACGTCCTGGCGCTGAGTCTGTGCGCGTGCGACATGTACGACGATGAGCTGCGGCAGCGCGTGCACGGCCCGACCGTGGCGCTCACGTCCACGTTTACCTCGCCCGAGACGATCGCCAAGCTGCTGGTCGAAAAGATTGAAGCGCGCGACCGCCGCGAGCGCACCCTCAAGAGCGCATTTGTACAGTCGATTCCTGTATCTGAGCCCGCGTCTCAATAATACAACCACAATGCTGGGAGCGGGTGAGGGCTACGTCCCGCTGGCCGGTGTTGGTCCGCGCGCATTCTGGGCAGCCAAGGTGGCGGGGCTGGCATTCTGGGCCGCCGTTGCAGGTCTGGCTTCGCTGGCCACGACTGTTGTAATGGCATGGGTTCCATACTGGTTCCAGACAGGATACTCGCATGACACGCGAGCAATCCTGGCGGGCTGTGCGTCCATTTCGTGCCTGGTCAACAAGTCGGTGTGCACGGACCTGGTGCGAGACGGCCCGCCCTCGTGCAGCGACGTGCTTGTGAACGCGACCCTGAACTGCACCTCGGAGGCGTACCCCGTGATCGCCGAGTGTGAAAAGATGCAGAAAAACATTGCCGAGACGAGCAACGCTTGGCTTTACATCTCGGTCATGAACCAGATCTTTCTCACCGGCTTTCTGGTGTTTGGAGCATGTGCAATGATCGGCAAGATGCTGTGGTCCAAATCGCGCGAGGTCTGGGCTGAAGGGCCACCTGCTGTTCCTGCCCCGGAGGCCGAAGCCCCACCCGACGCGGGCGAGGGCGAGATGGCTGCGCCGGCTGCGTGAGAATCAGGCAGACTCGCGGATCGACACGGCGCCAAGTCTGGCAAGGTCGTCTTGGTCTGTCTCGATACACCGGGTGACAACGTTTGCAATCCTTTCCATGTCCAGTTTGCGGCCGGGTGGTCCCACAAGCACGAGATCGATCCGTGTGTAAATGACTCCCGTATAACCGACGTGCAGTCGGTCCGTGCACGCGTCGCGTCCCTCGGTCATGTAGTGGAGCGATTCGCGCACCGAGTCGTTCTGTCCCGCAAAGGGGTCGAGCGCCGGCGCGCAGGCGGCAGACTTGGGATCGACCGCGAGCAAGAGATAGACGTCGGGCTCGGCAACAAGGAACGGGCCGCGGCAAAAGAACGTGGGCGGCCGCTCGCGCCCCGCGGGCCACTTGCACAGCTTTTGCACGACCAGATCGCGGTACTCGTCTGACGGAAGCTGCGCGAGTGCACGCTCAAATGTGAATGTCTCCATATGGAAAAGAGGGGCGTTGAGTAAATGGATGATTTACTGGATTATCTGGATACCCCGCGATGCATACTTGGCAATTCGTTCCTCTCTGCGTGCCACGTGCTTCCAATAGTACGGAACTCCACTGGGCGGTGGCGGCGCGAGTGTGCTGGAGCGCCGCTTGACGTGTGATGGGTAGTTGACGAGGACCGCGTGGCCGTCAAACGTGTTTTCCAGGACGCGGAGGTCGTAGCATCCAAACACGAGCGGGCGTGCGGGATCGCGTTCGATCACGAGTTGGATGCACGCGTCGCTGCTCCGTGCAAGTGTGCGCGGGTCGAGCGGCGGGAGGCCTGCCGCGACGGACGCTTGGTTCAGGTGGCGAAACATGTCGGGCAGCGCGGTCGCCATGACACGCGGGCCGGGCTTCCACATTTCGACTGTGAGCACGTCGTTGCCCGTGTAGTCCCACGACTTGACCAGCACAAGCGTAAATCCGTGCCGCATAAAGTAGTCTCGGAAACGCGGCACCGCAGACGGGCGGCAGGCAATGTCGAGATCGTTTGGAGCCCAGTCTGGGTCGTCCACCAGGGCATAGAGGAGCGCCGAGCCCGAGACAACCGCATCGGGCCCAAGGGGCAGGGGGTGGTGCACTCCAAAGAGGTCTCGCATGCGGACCCCGAGTCTCGTTATGACTGCCGCTTCGACTGCCGGGTCGAGACGTTCTGGGTGGATGGGCCCGAGCGACATGGCTCCAAGCTTGCGCGTGAGCTCCTTGACCGCGGCCATTGTATTCTGGCGGCGGGTGTATGGCCAAGTGTGTTCTTGTTCGGTCACAATCCAAAGCCAATGTCGCGCGGTTCGCCTCTACGGAGGTCCGCGTACCAGCCACTGGTCCTTGGCAGCAGTTGTGCGGCGCGCGCATGCGTGCGCGTGCGCATTGCACTGCTGGTGCTGGGGATCGTCGCAGTGTTGGGGATTATGACGTGGCTGCCACGCCTTGCGTTGGATGAACGTGTCCAAATTCTTGAAGACTTTTTGTCGGGCTGTGCATCGATTCCGTGTCTCAATGACACGCGCGTGTGCATCGACCTGGTGCTGAACGCGTCGTCGCCCGAGTGCGAGGGCATGCTGCACAATGCGACGCGCGAGTGTGCATCCGAGGTGCCGGCGCACTTGGCTCGTCACTGTGAACCGATGGGCGGTGGCCTGTTTTTCCAGTCTTACCTCTACGCGTACCTGGTCGTGTTTGGCAGTATCAATGCCTTGTGCGTTGCGGTGGTCGGCATGCTGTACGACTCGGTGCGCGCGCACCAGTGCGTGCTCGCCGAGATGGAGCGCGCCGCGACCGTGTCGCGTGTCAACGACGAGGACCGGTCGCCGACACTCGAGCTCGAGGCAGCTTCGGTCGACACGGGTCCAGACACATTCGCAGATGCCGACGCCGAGCCCGACCCCCACCCGAGCCCAGGCGACCAGCCTCTGTTTACTATCGACGACGAGTGACGACCCTGGACGCCATGACGGCCCGGGTGGCCGTGTGTGCACACGTGTCTCTGTCGGCCAACTTGTTTGTAAACTTTGTGTATGTGGGTGTACGCGGTGCACATCCGCGCCAACCTGCCCTTGTCTGTGCACGTAGCCTGGTCACACCACGTGACCTCGGATCTTAGTGGATACGAGTGACAGTACACGGTTAAGGTGTTACAAACGGACACCATGACATGGATACATTTCCAGACCGTGTAAGTCGTGCTCGGTGACCCCTCCATTGCCTCGGGTGAAACGCGTCCAAAGTACACGGTCTGGACGGGGGTGTCCAGACCGTGTGAGTGGGCGTCGGTACTCACCCCGGGGTACGGGTACTTTTGGTCGAGCACCCGAGTACCAGTCACACGGTCTGGACAGTGGTGTCCAGACCGTGTGAGTTGTGCTCGGTGTTTCAGCCATTGCATTGGGTACTCCAGGATTTTTTCACTGCGCTGTCAAAAATGTGTCCAGACCGTGTGAGTTGTGCTCGGTGCTCGACGCCCTTGCACGGGTACTTTTCCACAGGGACCCCTAGCATGGCGTCGACCACCGAGCACAACTCACACGGTCTGGACAGGGTGTCCAGACCGTGTGAGTTGTGCTCGGTATTTTCCTCCATTGCACGGGTACTTTGCGTCCGAAACACGCGGTCTGGACGGGGGTGTCCAGACCGTGTGAGTGGGCGTCGGTGGTGGTAAGCACGTACCGGGTGGTCCGCCAACTTCACCCGTGTAAAAGAAATATCCGTCCCGTTACAAACCGTTACAAACCGTTACGCAAAATGCAATTGCATTATTATAATTCTGGGAACGTCTTGGGGGTCTCCAAAAGCGCAGACCCCCACCGGCCAGCGTAGCCGGGTACTTTTGATCTCACCATCGAGAAACGGCTGACGCAGCACACGTGAACTTCAAGACCGACATTCGCAAATTTTTTGTCAACTCACTCGGGTAGTGTTTACTGGACCAGCCATGAACACGTGATCACTCGTCATCGTCGTCTTCGTCGTCATCGTTTGGACGCGACACGCTTCCTAGGCCAAACAGGGGAGTACCGGTGCGCTTCTTTTTTTGCGTCCCGTGCTTCCGGTCGCGACGACGGAATAGTCTTTCCGTGCGTAGAAGTTGTTTCGGGTAAAAGTCGTAAATTCCTCGCAGTGCTTCCTGGTCATAGAGCGGGTTGTCGACAATGTGGTGGGAAATAATCGGGGCGGTGTCTCTGGTCTCCTCGTCGTCCTTGGCGTCCTCGGCGTCGATGTTCCCATCGTCTCCCCCGAGAACGGACACGAGTGCATGGTCTATGGCCTTTTCTGTGCCCACGTGGCGCACGATCACGCGCCAGATGGCGTCCATCTGGATGGCGTCCCAGAGCGACTCGCACAGAAACCTGGTGTGCTCCAGTCGTGGATTCTCGTCCTCTTCCTGTTCCCTGTCGCCGTCGCTCCAGGTTTCAACCTTTTCGTCTTCCTCTTTGTCCCTGCGGAGGAGGGATGAGCTGCGTGGAATGCCAGTCTGTCCCATGAGAGCCACAAACACGTCGATGCGCGGCGCATTCGCAGTCGCTGGAGCCGCTTCTCCTAGTGTCAGGACCCCTGAACTGGGCTTGTTGAACATGCCATTTTCGTCAGAAAAGTGGACAGAGACCAGTTTGGTTCCACTTGCACTCTTGTGCGCGTACGTGTACCTAAAGGAATGCTGTAGACTCGAGACTGTCTCCTGCTTCTGTTTCTGGTTGGCATTGGTGACCATGAGCACAATGTGGGTCGACGCCTTGCTATTGACAATGCTGTCCTCGATGAGTTCGTCCAGGCTCTTTGCTTCGTCGTCGTCCTTGTCTACGTGGATCTCGTGCCCGTGGACTTCGTCGATGCATGGGGCGTCCGGCTCGCAGTCGATCCCGTAGTACGTGTATCCACACGGGGGACCGCCCTTGCTGTACCTATGGTGTCCGAACCCAATCAGGCCCTCGGTGATTCCGCGTGCGGCAAGGGCCTGGTAGAGAGACCCCATGCCATAGTCCATCTCGTACTCCTCTTCGTCGTGGACCGTCTTCATGGAGATGGTGGCGACAAACTCGTCCTCGTGGGGGTGTCTCGGTCGCGGGCGCCAAACACGCGCGAAAACTCGAGCGGGTTCTTGAACGCCGTGATGCGCGGGTCGACGGGCTGGAACGGGTCCATGCGCGACAGCGGGATGCACGGGGCTGGCGGGGCCGGTGGGATTGCGTAGCGGTCCGCCTGCTCGGGTTCGGGTGCGACAGCTTCCATGGCGACGAGTGTCTGCGTGTTTCCTGTCGGTAAATGTGTGCGTGCATTTCACATATGGTCCATGGCTTTTATCCATATTCACTTGTCCGGGCTACAGAATCTTGGGTCCAAACGAGACGTCTGCCTTGTCGTCGCTATTGTCGTAAATGGTCAACGTGTCGGCAATGTTGACGGGAAGATAGAGCGGGCGTGCCGACTTGAGCATTTCGTTTAGCGCGTCGCGGATTTCTTCTCGTTCCCGGGGATTCGAGAACCAGTCTCCAAAGTAGTAGCAAATGTCACCCTCCTGGAATATGCGGTAGAGTCGTGCGGTTCGTGGCGGCATGGCTGCCATGGGCATCATGCGCAGGGTGGTCTCGACTCGCTCCTTGTTTTCACTGAGCACCTCACGAACCCGTTCCGCGTTGACGGCCACCGTGTAGTGGATCAGCACCACCGGCGTCGTGCCCGGGATGTACCCGTCCCATGCCGTTGCGTACGGGTCGTCTGTGCGCTGTCGCTTGGACATGGCGTTGAGCAAATGAGCATCAAGAGTGGTTTATTGGATCATGTCCGAGGCACCGGACCGGGTTTCATCATCGGACGCCAACCCGCCGATGCGATCGAGTTCTCGGCGGAACGCCTCTTGGCGTATGATGGCCTGTCGGAAATAGTCGCTTCTGTACTTGACGTGCACAGAGTCGAGGTTTTCAATGTGCTGTAGACGGGCCTGGAATGCGGGCGCCTTGGCCCCGTTTCTCACGAAAAAAAATGCAACCTTGAGCAGGTCCGGCAGAGGGAGAAAGAGCCAGCGCTTGTAGTACACGAGCAGCAGGGTTTCGAGAGCATCTGTTGCGCATATGACGCGGTATTCGGTCGATTCGTACATGCGGAGCGCCCGAAACGCAAGCTCGAGTCGCTCGAGGCATTTGTCTAGACCGTCTTCCCCCATGAGCTCGCGCACGTCGTCTGCGTAGGGGCTCCATCCCATGGGTATAATGCGTTCCATGACGCACATGATCTTGGTGTGCCACTCGGCCCTCAGTTGGTCGTACGGGCATTTCGATTCTTTGTCCCTTGTCTGGAAGAAGAAGATCAGATCCTTGTATGCTTCGACGACGCAGCCGAGGAACGCGTGGCGCCTAACTCGCTTGCGTTGCATGACGTCCAGCACCATAAAGAGGAACCCCTCGTTCCCGTTCCGAATGGCGCACGCGGTGTAGGGCCGGCACATGCACGCGGATTCAATGTCTCGTATCTCTGACTTTTCGTCGATCTGGACCTCGAGTATTTCGCGGAGGATTGCTTCCGGCAGCGGTTTGTCGTGCAGGGCCGTGTGCACGAGGCGGTCCGTTGTCCGTTCTCCGCCATAGTCAAAGCTCTTGCACGAGTCGTAGCATTGCGGCTCGAGGTTGAGGTCGGCGAGGGCAGAAAACATGCCCGGGACGGGGTTCTGCAGGAACGCGCGCCCGAGGTTGATTCGAAATGATTTGTAGTATCCGTACACGCGCCGGTAGGGCAGTCCGTGCCTGCGCACCCACGCCACGTCCCCGCGGACCACTGCCAGCAGCAGTGCGTCCGTGTGCTTGGCCCAGTCGAGTTTGGGTATCGTAAGACGTTCCATGTGCAAGGGTGGCGTTGAGTGTCTGGTTTACTAGAAATATTCCTTTTCTGGGTCAACTGGTTCGGGATGGTCCGACGGTTCGGGGACGTGGACCACGTCTTCGACGCACACATCGGCCTCGAGGTCGCTGTCGTCGATAATGCGCACCGTGTCGACAATGTTGGCTGGCAGGTCGAGCGCGCGCGCCGATGTGATGACGCTGTGGAGCGCGGCCCGGATGGCATTGCTTTCCTTGACGTCGTGACCGGGCCGCTCCGAGTACTTTTTGCACCCGTCGTCCTTGTAGATGCGGTAGAGTCGCGCGTGCTCGGGCAAGAGCTTGGCAATGGGAAACATGAACAGGCCCAATTCAACTTGCGCCCCGTTCTGGTTGTAGGCCCGTGCATAGTGGATCAGCAGGACTGGGGTCGTGCCTGGGACATAACCATCCCAAGCGGTGGGATAAGGGTCTACTTTGCTCTTCTTGTGCCTGGACATGTATGTGCGAGCGTTTGAGTAAATGAGAATATATTAGCAACGTAGCGGAGGGGCCTTGGATTCGCACACCTCTTCCATGTTGTACCTGCCCTTTCTAAAACAGTCGTTGCACTCGACGTGGCCCACCTCCCCCGTGGTTTCGTAGACAATGTACAGCCAGTTGCCCTGGCGCAGAAACATGTAGCGCCCCTCGTCTTCGTACGCCCGCCTGGTCAGCACCAGTGGGTCAATGGAGTCGCAGTTGATCGTTTCAATGTCGAGTTGGAGTAACCGGTCATGGTAGGCCCATGGCCTGCCGTATTCAAAGCTGGCGATCCTGGGCGAGCTCGTGTCCCGTTCCCATCGGAATCGAACATAAGCCATGTGCTCTCCGTCGTCCGCAATCATAAGGTCGCGATCGGGGTCGTCGTGGTTATCGTGCCCCTGGTCGTGCAGCTCGGGTTGGGCAAGGAATTCATCGAGGGCCTTGTCGAGAAGGGACTGGCACCTGTCGCGCAGACCCAGTTCGATGGCCCACTTTGAGTACTCGAGTCCGTGAAACTTGCTGGAACGCGGCGTGTGTGCCATAAACTGGAACACGCGACACATAAAGGGGCGAAGCCTGCATATCCGCGCAACCTTGAACGTGCTGAAAAACCCAGACTTGGACGAGATTGTGGTGACCGACCCGGGTATCAGGTACTCCTTGTCTGGCACGACCGCGTCCCAGTCAATCGTTCCTGGCTCGGCTCCGCGTGGCAGGACCGGCACGGTTGGTGTGTCGGTGATAAACGATGCACACAGGTCACCCAGTTCCTTGATTTCCCCCAGTGCCTGAGCAGCGTAGTTGGCAATCGTTTGCGTCTCTGCGCACTTGCAGTAGATGCACGAGTCGGCATTGTGTATGATTCTGTCTTTGACGGAACAGTCGACTCCGTGTATGGGGGTGCACCAGTCGTACTCGGGCGATCTGGGGATGCACCTGTCCTCCTCGATGCGTATCTGTTCGATTTCCGCTTCCCGTAGCTGGGCGAATGGACACACGTCGACTGACACGGGAATGTACCCCGGGTCAGCAGATTGTGATTTCAGCTTGTGGTATTCGTTCAGTATCCGACACCGTGTACACTGCGGATTCGGGCGCGCCTTCTTTGTGCGCGTCTGCTCCATGGGTTATGACCGTCTGACTGTAATGATTACACAATCGGCGGTTCAATCACAACCGTGGTCTTGCCATCCGCGTCCGTTGTGGCCTGGGCCACGCGCCCAATCACGGGTCCGGTGTGGTCGCGCAGGACGGGCAGTCCGATCATGGACTTGGCGCCGGCCATAAAGGGCGGCAATTGCATCTCGTGCGTGCTCGGGACGGGCTCGGGCTCGGGCTCGTCTGGCTCGGTGTACTCGGGCGGTGGCGTGGTCGGAGGCGGTGGCGGAGGCGTCTCGTAGGAAACGCTGAAATCCGTGTCGCCGGTCATGCTGACCTCGGCAACGACGGCCTTGTACTTTGCGCGCGCGCTTGCGCGGCCGGGAACTGTTGCCACCGATTGGACCGCAAGAACGCCCGATGTCTCGGCGACGGTTGGTCCGGACGCGTGATTCGACAGAAAGCCAGTCTCGTTGCGGAGGCGTTCCTGGTTGACTGCAAGGGCGCCCGAGATCTCGCGGTCCTCCAGGCCGGGGATGGCCTTGAGGCGGTCGGCAAAGGCGCGCGTGCTGGCGGTGAGGATGGCCGAGCACGCAAAGGGGCGCGGCTGGCCAAACAGCGTCGGAGGTGACGAGACAAAGGTCGGGGGCGGGACACAGGCGACGAGCATGACGTGGATGTGCGGGTCGAGCTCGCGCGTGGCGGCCACAAACATGGCATTGAGCTTGTCGAGCGGCGTGTCGTGTGCCAGCGGACTGTGTTCGTAAAACACGCGCGTGAGCGTGAGGATGCGCGAGGCCTGGTTGGCGACCTCTTCGCCAATGGCTTTGCCGTGCTCCTCGTACGTGGCCAGCGCGCGCACGGCCTCCTTCTTGACTGCATCGTGTGCCTTTTCGTCGACCGCGTTCAGGATGAGTGTGAGTCGCTCGTGGTCCTTGCGGCGCATGGCGCGTGTGTTGTACATGGCCAGCGCCACTGATTGGACCGAGTACATGAGCACCAGAAAGTACTTGTCGCTGCACAGCGGGTTGTCCGGGTACAGCTCGCGTGTCTTGGCGACGTACTTGCAGAACGTGCTGTGGTTATTGTAGTCGGACCGCTGGCAGCTGGTTGAGCAGTAGGTGGCCACGCGGCATCGCGTGCAGTACTTGGCGTCGGGCTTGAGACACTTGTGTGCAATACACAAGAGCTGTTGCTGCGCGTCGGCCATGCGTGCGCGGGCAAATGAACGAGTGCGCACTTGAACTTTACGTGGCGCGTGTATTTAGAATCGAGAGTGCCTTATCGCGATTCGCTTCGACGAGGGTCGAGACGAGATAGCGCGTGCACGTGTACAGTTCGAGGGTCGAGTAGGCGCGGCTGCTGTAGATCGAGGTGGCGGCAAACCACTGGACAATTTCGGCGAGCGCGTCAAACACCACCGAGACAATGTCGTCGTTGCGTGGGAGGCCGAGCATGCGCGCGGTGCCGACGGTGGCCATGACGAGGGTGCGGATGGCCTTGAGCGTGAGGCTGTGTGCGTTGCAGATTTTGCGCTTGCCCTCGGCGGGCTTGGTCATGCGTTCGACGCACGGCCGCGTCTTCATGCTCTTGTCGAACCCGCGCATGCCGCACGCTTCGCTCGAGCCGGTGGCGGGCACCATGTCGTGGCACATGACATTGACCAGAAAGACGGGCCGGGCGTCGCGCGAGCGCGGCAGCGCCGGTTCGTTGGCGGGCGTCGAGTTGAACAGCGTGTCGATCTCGGCGCGAATCCGGTCCATGTCATAGGGTGCGCGCATCTGTGCGCGGAATGCGAGTCGCATCTTCTTGTCCTCGCGGTCCTCTTTTGGCGGACGCACGTTGATCCGCGCGAGCCACTGGTCCGTGACCGCGTCCTCCTGCGCGTACGCCGTGGCCTCGCGCACGGTGGTGGGCACTGACGCCTCGTACGCCTCGCGGCTGGCCGCCATGTCGTCGCGCTCGTCGCGCCGGTCGCGCATGGCCGGGTCCTTGGTACTGCGCGGTCTTGGCTTTCGCGCCGGCTTGGCGGGCTGCGCACTCGCGCGCTGTTGTTGTTCTTGCTGTTGTTCGTCCTTTCCGTCTCTGTCGTCGTTGGTCGTGTTGGACGACGCGGGCTTTTTCTGCGACTGCTTGCGGCGCCGCGCGACTGGTGCCTGCGCCGGTGGCGACGGAGCTGGAACGGGAATTTGGAACACGGCCGCCGGGATGTGTGCGGGCACGAGTGCGCGCTCGAGGTGGTTGTCGTGCCGCTGCATGGCGTACGCGTCGTCGACGCCCCCGAAAAACGACGGTTCGCCGTGGTAGGTGCCATCCGGCATGGGTGGTCCGTGGGGGTCGTGTGGGTTCCCGTCGGCGGTCGCGCCCGCTGCCGTGCAAATGTGCACAAACTGGGTGCGCACCGTTCCCTCGGCCTTGCCGCGCTCGTAGGCGCGCCGCTCGATGCATTCGATGCAGGGGCACGCCGGGCTGTGTGGCCCGGGGGTGAGCGGGCTCTGGCACATGATCAGCTGGTCGGCACTGTTCCACGTAGACTCGGACGCGACCGTTGATCGCTGGATGACACGCGGCATCGGGCGCGGCTCGACAACCTTGCCCGTGGCCTCTTCGCGCCACTGCCCAATTTCCACGCGCATGTTCATCGGTTCCGGCCGCCTGTCTGGTCGTTGAGACGCCGTGGTGGTTTCGCGCGCGAGCTCTGGCAAGTCTCCGCTCGAGCACAGTCGTTTGGGCGACTCGCGCGGCAGCGCCGTGTGCGCTTCGTCTTGCTCGTACACGACACTCGAGTAGATCTCGGTGCGCGGCGGAGCGGGCGGGTACGGAATCAACGGCTCGGGTTGGCACGGCACCGCAAGAGGCGGTCCGTCGTCGTCTTCTTCGTCCTCGTCATCGTCGGCAATGACTGCGGGAGCGCGCGCTGGGGCCGTGATCACGGGCGCGGGCACGCTGAACGGCATGTCGTCGTCATCGTCCTTGTCGTCCACCAGGGTGATTGGAGCAGACAACACGGGTGCTTGTGCATGGGAAATGGGTTGTTCGTCGTCGTCTTCATCCACTATCATGCGCGGGTGCATGGGTGGGGCGCTGGTGGAATGACGCGCATTGTTTGCACCGCCTGGTCCTTGGAGCAGTCTGCGGGTCCACGGCCCCTTTCCCCCGCGGGTCTTCTAGCCAGTAGATCGTGGTTCGTGGCTCTGCGTTCATTTCTTTTTTTTGTGCATGCAGTCTAGAATAGCCAACGCAATTCGTGTGAATGTGATCATGGTACTGTAATGAGAGAAAAAAATCAGTCTTCGTTGGTGTCGTCGGCCACAACGCGCTTTTTCTTGTGCTTGGAACCCTTGTCCTTGTGCGACGCGCGCTCGGGAGCGCCCGGTGCCTCTGCGGGCCGCTTCTTGGACGGCGGCGTGACGGTCCCGTCGGCGGGATCGTCGTCCGCGTCAATCGGCTGCGTGGGCCTGGTATCGGGCGCAGCGTGCTTGGAGACTGGCGCCTCTCCCTCGTCTCCGTTCTCGTCGTCTTCGGTCTCCACCGACTTGGACTTGGTAGGCGGCGTGATAGGTGTCACGACCACGACGGCGGGCTGGGCAGGCGCCGACTTGTCTCCGCTGGCACCCTGGGACGCCGTGGCGGACTCGGGTTCGGGTTTTTTGTCCTCGATGGCCAACCGCTGCTTCGTCTCGGACGACGCGGGCGCACTGTCAATCATGGCCTGCATGCTGCGCAGGGGGTCGAGCGAGCCGCAGATGTACTTGGTCTGCGACTTGAGGACGTCGCGCAGCGCGGCGCGCATCATGTCGTCCGGGATCGAGCTGCTGATCGAGGCGGGGATCTCTTCGTTGGTGGTGTAGCCCGACACGCGGAAGATCGACTCGGCCGTGCCAAAGTAGTACACCGAGGCAAGCTCGAGCGAAAGCTCGATGAGCTTGGTGTTCTTGTTAATGCCGGCCTTGCACTGCATGCCCACGATGCACACGGCATTGCGCTGGATGAAATTGCGCATGGCCACCTCGGTCATGCGGAAGGGCTGCGGGACCACGTTGCCCGTCTCGTCCATGTTGTACACGACTGTGTAGCACTCGACATTGTCGGCAAACTCCTTGTCAAGCCCGTCGAACCGGCGCGTCGAGTCGGAGATCGAGATGGGCGGGTCGCGGTACGTGTAGTTCAACAGCTTGCGGAAATTGGCCACCGATTCCGAGTTGACCAGGTCACCCGACGGCGGCAGGATGGGCTTCCTCAGGCCCTTCTTCTCGGCCTCCTCGCGGGCAGCACGCGTGCCCTTGGGGTCGTACTGGCCCGCCATGGGGCGGATTGAGGGACGGCCCGGGTGGCGCGTGTTCTTGAGCTTGGCAAAGCTGGCGTCGCCCTTCTTCTCTGGGTCAAGCAGGTCGTCGTACGAGACAAACGAGTTCTTGTCGACCGAGAAGCCCTTCTTGGCCGCCAGGCGCAGCGCGTCGTCGTCTTTTTTGTCCAGGTTCTCTGGGCGGCGATTCGAGGCGGCGCGCGCGGCCTTGACAAAGGCCATGGCCGCCTTCTTGGTGCCCTCGACGACAAACCAGCGCTCATTCTCCTTGGGGAGCGGCAGGGTGGGCGCGTCGTCGCGGTTGTCCAGGTCTTCGTCCGTCTCGGCATTGGGTGAGTATTTCAAAATTTCGTCGGCAAACTTGCGCGCGCGTTCGAGCGAGGCCTCGTAGACCGACTCGACAAGCTTGTCGCGCGCCGTGTCGAGCAGACGCACAAGCTTGGCGACGCCGGGGCACATGGGGTGCTTGCGCGTGCCCGAGGGGTCGGCGGGGAAGTCCTTGTCAAACAGCCAGGGCTCGGCGCCGAGCGGCATGCCGTCAAACTTGACCGAGTTCATGACCTCAAACGCGTTGCGGCCACACTTGCCGTCGGCAAGGATGACGAGACCGGTGTGGAACGCGCTGCGCGCCAGGTTGACGGTGCGCTGCTGGCCGGTGGCGGGGTCGGTGTACTTGGCCATGATCGAGAGGCGCGGGAAGAGGCCCTTGTCCGTCTTGTATTGCGACAGCGATGCGGTGACATCGGTCATGTCGCCAATGTAGGGCGCCACCAGGCCCTGCTTGGAGAGGAACGTGTCGAGATTCGAGTCCTTGCTGGCCAGCTTGGCGAGCGTGGCGGCGGTGAAATCCGTAATGGGGCTGAGCTTGCGCATGTCGGCGGGCGCGACAAGGGTGTTGGGGTCGGCGCCGGGCAGGATGGGCATGAGGCCCAGGTCCTTGATGGTGGCCTGCTCGAGCGGGCTGTACTTGGCTTCGGTCGACATGCTCAGTCGGGGGTGGGCGTTTGAGCGAATGTGTGTGCTTGCGCGCACGGATACGCGTCTGCACTATGCGGTGGTCCATGGGCTAGCGCAGTCGCGCCGGAAGGTCTTCCCGTCGTGCGCGTGGTCCACGGACACACGTCCGGCGTCCGTACACGTGTATGGACCACCCACCCGCACAGGACGCACCCCAGTCTGTCATGGAGCCCACCGGTGCAGAAAAGATGCGTCTGCTCGTGACGTCTGCGGAGGGGCTGTACACCTACTTTATGATCTCCTACAGCATGCACATCCCGATGTGGCTCATGGCCGATTCTACGCTGAGGGACGTTTGGGGGTACTCGTTCAAGGCCATGGCTCCCGGAATCGCGTTTGTCGTGTGGCTAGTCATTGTCGTGTACGTCGACCTGGTGTACCGCAGCGCGCCCCGTTTCTGCGACGCCATTGCCCCGCCAGCGGCTAGACTTGTCCCGGTGCTCGTGGGCAACGCCGTGCTGCACGCGCTCGTGTACTTGCTGTACGCCCTGTTTGTCGACCGTGGATTCGAGCTGCGCGTCCAGTTGTACGGATGGACTGCGCTCGAGATTGTCGTGTGCTTTGCGCTGTACGAGGCTATCTTTTACGTTCTCCACCGCGCCCTTCATGCTCGCCTAGCGCGCTTCCACGCGCTACACCACGAGACACACGCCAACCTGGGCGTGACCAATTTCTACATGCACCCAGTTGACTATGCCCTCGAAGTCATTGTGCCCCTGTGGACGGCGATTGCCGTTGTTGATCCGTCACTCCAGTCGACCGTGTCGGTGATTGTCATTGGCGTAATCAACTCGGTCGTGTCGCACAGCGGCGTCAAGGTGGCTGGCTTCCCCGACCCGCGCGACCACTGGCTGCACCACCACCTGGCGGTGTGCAATTATGGCACGGGCCCACTCGATGTTCTGGCCGGCACGTACCGCGCCTCGAGCAACGTGGCATTCACATGCCGCCAGCGCGTGTGATCCACGGGGCAGGGCGGTGGGCCATGTGCCAGACCAGTGGTTTGTTTTCAATACACGGTCTGTGTAGTCTCATTCATTCCAAACGCCATGCAAAGTCTGTCGCCAGACACGCTGTGGATCGTGTCGACGTTTGTCAGTGCCAAGACCCTGTCGGCCATGACGCGTGTGTCCAAGGAGTGGCGCCACGCTCTAGTCGAGCGCAAGCGGCCGTGGGCATACGACACGAGGTTCCACTGGATCTCAAGCGACAGCAGCTCCAGCCTGTTGGCCTTCATGGCGTCGATGCGGATCTTGGCTCCCGAGTACATTTTTTCCCACACTGCCCCCGCGGATCCCGTGGCGCTCGACCTCGTCTGCGCAAGCGTCAAGCGCGTCCTCGTCAGCTGCGCGTGCCCCAACGCGCTGGGGCACGACGTCTTTCTGCCTCTGAGGGCCGAGACGTACGCCATGAACAGTGGATGCAACTGTTTCACCGCCGCACTGGAGCGCCGAGGTCCGGTGGTCCAGAACGCGATCCGCCACGTGTACATCGGGTCGTACGAGGCGGCCGCCGCCTTTCGCCACCTGCAAGGTTCAATCACGCACGTCCGCGTCCTTGCCGTCAATGTGCGCCCAACCGACTATCCGACCGCGCACACGCTGGTTTTTCAGCCTTCCCGCCCAAACCGAACCTGGTACCTTGGCACCCATCCGCACGTGGTGCTGGTGCTTCACTCCGAGTGGGCGTTTGACGTGCTATCCAATGCGGGCATGTTTGGTGCGCACCGGAGATCCGTCGTCATCGTGGCGCAAGACAGTGCGCACATGTTTGTCCTCTTGCACATGGTCTCGGCCATGACCCGCGGGAACGTGTCAGTGCTGTTTGTGTTTGACACGCGCCACGTCAAGACCCGTGAGGATTTCAGGCACCAGTGCGAAACGCTCGCAGACACAGCCGACAGTCTCGGTCTCCGCCTGGTGTGCCGCGACGCGGAGTATGCGCATGCGCGCAACGCGTGGTGGACCGAGGCCGACGAGCTCGTGGCCATGGCCCTCGAGCCAGCCGACCGTCGCGTTCGTGCGCGCATTGGCGAGTAAAGAATGTATCTGTGTGCAGAGTCACAATGTCATTTCCAGCGCACGTTTCCGTGTCCATGGCACTGCGCCCGACACCGACGCGGGCGGGCGCGACGCGGGCGCTGGACAAGCTGCTGGACTGCGATCCGGTGAACCAGTTGGACGAGGCGCTGGCGGCGTACATCGAGGCGAACCCGCTGTTGCGCCGCGGCGCGTTTACGTTCCTGGCGGCGCCGCCCAACCTGACCGACGCGGACCTGGCGCTGGTGCTGGCCGAGATGCGCGCGTACGTGGCGTCCGTGTACCCGCAGCTGCGCGCGCTCGGCGTGCTGGGCGTGTCGCTGGCGCCGACGCACCGGCCCACGCGCGAGCGCGGCTGCGTCGACGTGGCGGTGATGCGCGACCCCAACACGGCCGTGCCCATGGGCTGGGCGTGCGAGCCCGGCCTGCGGATCGCCAACCTCGCCAAGGAGCGCGCCGCCGCGGTCGGGTCCGAAAGCCCCTTTTACATCTCGCTTGGCGTGCCCGGCGTCGTGGCGCCCGACGTGGTCATCCGCCTGGCGTGTGCCCAGGCCGGCCTGCGCACGCACGTCTACACGGGCGACTTTGTCGAGACCGACACGGGCAACAGCGTGTATTTGTTCTTGCCCGTGGCCAAGCCGAGATAAACGGTGGCGTGTACGTGCCTTATGCCCGTCGCTGCTTCCACTCGAGAATGGCGACGATGAAGCCCACTGGGAGGTGTGTGTCCGGGCTCAGAGTAGACGGAACAACGTTCACGTTTCCCATGTGAGGAATAAAGTAAATTGGGCCGTTCCCCTTTTCTCGGAGGAATTCGCTCGCAGAAACAAACGTGCCGTCTTTGCTTGAACAGAACTTGGTCAACTCGATCGCATCGTCTCCGTAGTCGTAGTCGAGCGCGAGTCCTTTTGCAATGGGTAGCATGTACTTGGCGTTGGTAAGGTCGAGTTGGGAAATAAACTCGACCAGGTCTTTGCGTGTGATTGACTCGGCGACGCTTGTGAGCGATACTCCAGATGCCTGCGCAGCCACCGGTGCGTCCGATCTGGAGCGCTTGGAAGGAATCACCGCGTCGCGTCTCGTTGTCTGTTTTGTGCGGGCGCCGCCCAGGTAGCTTGGCCCATCGTCATCGGGCCAGTCGATCGATGCCATCGTACGAGCTATATGCGCGTGGCCGACGTTTTTGTATTGTTCTACATACCGCATTGAATGGCAAGTTCAACAAACACTTTACTTTTTGTTGAACGCGAGCAGCGCATCGAGGTCTTCCTGTGTAGTCTGGTGCTCCTCGTACGGGTCGTCCCTGAACGTGACGGGCAACAGCGTGTATTTGTTCTTGCCCGTGGCCAAGCCGAGATAAACTTTGGCCTGTCGCCGCTTCCACCCGAGAATTGCGACGGCCTTGTGCCTCACCACCCTCTCCGACTTTAACAGCGCGCGTGTTCAGCTAGATATCGTGCACAGAATACTGTTTTATTGATCGGAGGGTTCATTTTCTCCACTTAAAATTGATCCCGGATCCTGTGACCTTGACGGAATCGTATCCACTTTGTGGGGGTTTCCACACGATCGCCGGCGGGGGCAGGTGCTCTGGCTCTGGAGGGGGATCGAACTCGAACGGGTCGGGGGACTGTATGTCCGCAACAAAGTCAGGCTCTGGGTCTCGCGGGGGTGGTGTTGGAGTCTGTCTGGAGACACCCTTTGTCCGCGCAATAAAGTTGCAGACCCCGCGGTGATTGGCTCGGTCGCGAGCCTGGCACGTCGCGGTGCAGTACCAGGCCATGCGACAGATAGAGCACGTGCGTTTTGTCTTTTTTTCCGCACGACACGCACGCGCCTTCCATGGGCGTAGGGCGTGTGGAGCTCTGTGTGTGCATAATTTACATAGTGTGCATGCAGTTACAAGACGCAGTGTGCATTCCTTCCCGTGGCCCAGACAATGGTACACGCGCATCAATGTATTCATTCCCACTGAATTACCGAGTGGCTACTCTCTCGGCTGGTCGGCCATGGGTGGTAGATGGGAGTGTGGCGCTGTGCCGAGGCAAAAAGCGGTGGATGCGCCAGCGCATGGCCCGGTGGAGTCGGCGTATCTTTACGCGAGACCGGTGCATGCGCCGGTGTTCGTGCTCTTCGAAGCAGCGGATGGCGTCGGCGGTCCCGTACGGGTAGACGCGACGGCAGGCGTCGCAGTAGCGTAGCCGGTAGCGGTGGCCCTTGATCCACTCGATCAGACGGAGGTGGTGCGTGCTTTTAAAGTGTCGCTCGAGGTCGCGCCGGTCGTCAAACGCCTCTCCGCACGGCACGCAGTAGTTGGGCAGCCCGGTGGCGGCATTGTAGGTCTTGTCGGTCAGCACGTGCAGGCGCTGCTCGGCCTGGCAGTCCTGGTTGTCGCAGCACGCAACGTTGGGACACTCGGTGCATGGCGTGACAGGGCACGTGTGCATGCACCACGTGCAGATCCCAAGGTGTGCCATTTGAATGAATGACGGTTACAAGAGTGTTTAATGTAAAACCCCAACAGTCACGAGCCGTGGATCAGCTGTCCACAATGGGTGCCAGGATGAACCGGGTCTTGCGCTTGTCGTAGGAAAAGGTCCAGTTCTTGCCCGTCATGGAGGAGAGCACGTCGTCGACCGTGTGCACGTGTGGCATCAAAACATCCGCGTCTTTGCACACTGCCACCAGCGCGGTCCTGAACTTGGACTTGGTCGACAGTTTGATCGAGACGCGGCGTCCGTCAAAGTCGGACGTGATGCAGATTCGGATGGCCGTAGCGATCTGCTCGTGTGTCGGGTAGCCCTCGAGTTTTTCAATGGGCTCGAGCTCGGCGATCGACGCCATGGTGGTTTGGGTTTGTGTGCGGGTTTCGCCTAGACAGTGGGTTGGTGACCAGGACGCTTGGCGCACGGACCGGGTGTCTTGACACGTGCAAGCGTACATGTGGTGGAGCGATTTGTCACACCGTCAAACGCCAAGCCATGGGCGTCGACGACCTGATTCCATCGCTGCGCGTGTCGCACCCGCACGTGATGCACGAGACCCCGATCACGCTGCGCTCGCATGCGCTGCTGGTGGACGGCCACTCGAGCCTGATGGCAGTGCTGACGGGCAGCGAGGCTGCGACGCCGGGCGAGATGTACCACCGCTTCCTGGCGCCCGTGCGCCGGTGGCTCGGCCTGCAGCGCGACCCGTCGATGCCCCAGACGCTGGTGCTGGTGATGGACAAGTCGGCGCTGGTGCCCAAGGAAAAGGAGGCCGAGCAAAAGAAGCGCCGCGTGCGCGAAGAGTCAGACATTGCCAAGGCGCGCGAGGCCGGGACGTACACGGATTTCTCCAAGACGCGTGAGCTCGATTTCGAGCACGTGCCCGACAAGATTTATCCCGTCAGCATCCGCACGCAGCCGCACGCCAAGACGGCGCTCATCCGCTACTTTTACAACCGCCTGTTGACGGGCCCCGTTCTCGAGGACGACCTGCGCCTGGTGGTCGATTTCTATGCAGACCGGCCGGCGGCGTACCGCCGCGGCAGCAGCCTAGTGAACGACATGCCCGGCAGCACCAAGGGCGAGGGCGAGATGGCCATCTGCGACTGGACCACGCGCCTGCCCGGCATCTTCTACGGGTCGCCCGACTTGGAAAAATCGGCCATCACGGTGCAGTGGCGCACCGACGACGCCGACGTGGTGGCGGCCGGCTTCAAGTACGCGGCGCGCGGCGACCTCGACCGCTGCGTGGTCACGTGGGCCGTGTACGCGAACCCGGCGGTGCGCCCGCTGTGGTGCAACCTGACGATGCTCTACGCCGAATTCATGCGCATGGGCGTCACGCCCGTGCGTCTGGCCGTGCTGTGCGCGTGCATGGGCTGCGACTATGCGAGCAAGTCCGACTTTACGCGCGGTATCGGCGGCCCGACCGTGTGGGTCAACGGGCTCGAGGCGTGCGCGCAGCGCGCGTGGGCCGCCAAGACCGAGTCGGTGGACGAGGCGCGCGACTACCTCGTGGCCTCGATCAAGGCGCGCGGACGGCGCACCATGCCCAACGCCAAGAGCAAGAAGCGCAAGACCGAGGAGAAAAACGACGATGACGACGACGATGACGACGAGAGTGGGTTTGCTTCATTCGCCACGGGCAACAAGATTGCGTCCATCAAGACGACCAAGAAGCGGCCGGCAATTGCGGCGACGCAGGATGTCTCGTTTGATTTCAAGCCGCGCAGCCAGTCCGAGTCAGCGGATCTGCCTCTGGCGCCGCGGGTCCAGCTTTCGCCCCAGGCCGTGGAGGCGGTCCGTTTCCTGGTCTCGTACTGGGCGTCCTAGTCGATGAACAAGAATCCCAGATCCGGAGGACCGACCCGCGGCAGGTCGCTGATCCCGAGCCTGGCGTCTGGAATAAGGCCTGCCTTGTCAAAGTTGATAGACTTGTGTGCTTTCCCTGTCTTGCGCGCTGTCTTGATGTTGCGCGTGGTCGCTGCACGCGGGTGCAGTGTCCGAGTGCGTGCAACAAGAGGGGCGGGCTTTTTGGGCTCGGTCGACACGAACCCGTCGGCCTCGAACTCGTACTCGGCGTCAGGGTTGATCGCGAGGGGGTGGGCGGGTCCGAGCTCGACGCGCGCGGTTGCGGGAACGACGGCGTACTTGTAGTGGGCCTTTGCATAGAGGACGGCCGTTTCAATCGTCCACGTGGCGCCCCGATGATGCAGCGTGTATACGACCATTGGTACGTGTGCGTGCGCGTGTTTCCTACAGAACGCATCCGTGTGTACATACGACTTCATTTCACTGGCACGGACTGTGGCTGCGCTGGCGCTTGACGGACATGGGAGCGGTCGGGTCCGTCGGGTCGGGGACGACGGGGGCGGGCGACACGGGCGACGGTGCCCGTGTGTCGTCGACGCGCACAACGATACCAATGTGGAGCTTGTTGCCGCATCGCACGAGGATGGTGCTGTGGTGCACAAACTCGGACTCGTTGATCTCAAACGCAGACGGGAACACGGCAAACGCGTCCGAGCCGGTCATGCTGCGGAGCCCGAACTGCTTGGCTGGAGCGTCCCCGTCGCCAATCTTGCGCAGAAACATGTTGACGTGTGCCGCGTCCGGAAACGACCCATCGGCGGCAGGAAGGAGCGTGTAGCTTTGGCCGTCATTGTCATTTTCGGTCGACTGTGGACGCGGTGCGGGCGACGGGGAGGTCTGGGGTTGCGACATGGGCTGCGTCAATCCTTCGATCGCTGTGTGGCGGCGGAGAAATGACCATGTTATGTAGCGTGCGCGTTAGCGTCCACCGAACGGGGTGCCGATCCACCGACCTCGGCGCACCAGTGATCGCGATGATGGTCCACTGGCCACTGGTCTGGGTGGCCGTTACGTGTTCAATCGTCGCGCGCGCGGCCAATACGACGTGGTATGCGCGCTACACGCCCAACGACGGCGACGGTGGATCTATGCCGGTGGTTGCTTCCGCGTACGGGTTTGACGACGGCGGCGACATTCTTCACGACGACTCGGGATTTGGTGTTCCACTCAACATCAGCGGGGCCTATGGCTGGTCTTCGCACCCAACCTATGGCGGCGTTCTCGTACTCAACGAGAGCTCGCAGATTCGCCTTCAGTGCTATCCCGAGGGGGGCGTCGGCGGGACGTGCTCGGCCGCACTCATGGTCCGGTTTCCGCGCTCTGCGGCGGACCGGATTTCCGCACTTGGCGCAAACGGCACTGGCGCCCCGATTCTTACGTACTCTACTCCCTCGGCCTCGTCGCACACTGGGCGATTGGTTGGGATCTCGCGCCGCGGCGTGATCCTCCGGGGATCGGTGAACGCTACCTACTTTGCAACCTTTCCGTGGTCGGACGACACCGAGGGGCCGTTCCTCCCAGTCGTGTTTACCTGGTACCCAGGTTCCCCGGGCGTGTACTGCACCCAATCCAGGAATTTTGCCCCGCCGACACCCGCAAACCTCGGGTGGCCTGGTACAAACACGACGGCCCTGTTTTCCGACGGCGTCTGGTTCGGCGGGGTTCCGGTGCACGTTGCCAGCATTGTGTTTGCGACGGGAATGCAGGACGCAGAAATGCTTCCGCTGGCCGAGGGATACCTCAACGCGTCGTCGGCCTACTTTTACTACTCGCCGGCCATCCCCATTGCATTCAGTCCGGCGACCCGCACAACTCCCGTGGCCCACTTTTCGTTTGACGGCGGGAACCTGTCCAATTTAGTCGTCGGCTCGCACGTGGGCGCGTTTGCGCCGTGGACCGCTGGCGAGGCGGAGTTTGGCGCACACACGACGTCCGTCTCGTACAATGCGTCGGGAACGGCCATCCAGTCGTCGTGTGCAAACAATCCAGGCGGGGGATGTCATGCCGGGAATGCCGACGTTCTCCTCGTGACGTCGGGCGGCGTGCGGTTCCGCGAATCGACGCTGTGCCACCGGTTCTACCTACTGAACCAGAGCACGTGCACGCCGCACACGGCGGGCCACACGACCAACAGGCCGTACCCGTCCGTTCATGCGACGACTGGTGGCATCATGTCGACGTATCTCCAAGCGTCGGGGCCTGGCTCCAACGTTCTCAGACTCGGCCCGTGGTTCGCCACGGTGCCATTCGAGACGTGGACGCACATGTGTGCAAAAGTGACGTACTCGTCGACTGGTCATCGAGCGTTTGTTACAGTGTACCTTGACGGGGTCTATACCCACGACGGTTTACGGACCCAGTACGCTGCATACACGGACGCGAATGGTACATCGATCTTGGGACACACCATGTACATGGCATCCGACATTTTCCTTCCCACGGTTCCGTGCGTTTTGACCGACGACGTGTACCTCTATGGTGTAGCGCTAAACGATACCGAGATTGCCGCCTTGGCGGCTGCGCAAAACACGGCCGCTCCTACCGCTTCGCCCACGACGAGCGCCCCCACGGGCCCGACGTCTTCTCCGACAGCGTCGCCGACAAGTACTCCGACGTCGGTGCCCACGTCTCTCCCCACTGCGACGCCCACTGCCGATCCCACGTCGGCCCCGACCTCGCTTCCCACCGCACTCCCGAGTGCGACTCCGACCTCTCTGCCCACCTCGGTCCCCACTGCCCTGCCGTCGTCGGCGCCCACGACGGGTGCGCCCACCGCGGGTCCGACATCCCTTCCCAGCGCACAGCCGACCGTGGCGCCCACGCGCAGCCCGACCGAGTGGTATACGCGGTACACGACGCTGCGTCCATCGGCGTCCATCGGGTCCGCGTACGGGTTCGACGACGCCGGCGACGTTCTGCACGACGACAGTGGCAACGCGGTGCCCCTGGTGATCAACGGGTCCTACGGGTGGGCGACCCATCCCGTGTACGGCGGCTACCTTGTGCTCAACGAGAGCTCGCGCATCCAGATGCAGTGCTACTCGTCCAACTCGAGCAAGTGCTCGGCTGCGTTTTTGCTGCGCGCGCCGCGTTCGGCCGTGCGGCGCGTGAGCGACCTGGCGGATGGGACGCCGGTCAACGTTATGCATCACGTCAACCTCTCGAATTTCGACGTCCGGCTCAGGGGCACCAGTCGCAGGGGCATGGTTTTTGGAACGAGCGCCTCTAGTTTGTACGATCTGCAGTGGTCGGACGACACGGATGGGCCGTTTATTCCGGTCGCGTTCACCTGGATATTCGAATTCGGTTCCACGAGACTGCAAATTGGCTCAGACTTTCCCTCTGCCAGTTCCACCCATGCCATCGGAATCGCATCCGTGTTTTCGCGCGGCGTGTGGTTTGGCGGAGTACCACTCCACGTGGCCAATCTGGTATTTTCGTCCGAGTTGGCACAGACGCCATTCAGCGTAACGGCCGAGCCATACGTCCCCACCGGGGCGTCCTACACTCTGGCTTGGGCCGCCCCCGTGCCCGTTGCCTTTAACCCGGGCCGCACGTCGCCGGTCGCCTACTTTACGTTTGAAGACGGCGTTCTGGACAACCGGGTGGCCGGGTCGCATATCGGTGCGTTTGCCCCGTGGCAGGGGACCGAGGCGGCCCTTCCCGGCTGGGCCAATGCGTCGTACAACCAGTCGGGCACGAGCGTGGCGGACTTTTGTCCCGACAACCCGAATCGCTGGTGTCACGTTGGCAACCCGGACGTGCTGCTTGTCACCACGGGCAGCGTGCGGTACCTCGAGTCGACGCTGTGCTACCGGTTCTACCACGTGAACCAGACCGGCTGTGTCCCGCACACGGCATCGTACACCACGTGGCGCCCCTACCCGGTGAGCAACACGACCCACCAAAAGTCGCCGTACCTGCAAACACTGTCGTCCGGCTCGACCGACTTTTTGGTCAATGGTGTCGAGGTCGCCATACCGTTCAATGCGTGGACGCACGTGTGTCTGCGCGGGTACGCGTACAACGAGACCGAGTCTGACAAGCAGACACGATTTTCGGTCCATGTCAATGGCACCGCGCGCGGCGCGTGGGAGATGGTCCTGGGCATCACCGACTCTGAGAATGGCGCGACATACGAATCCTACACAATGCCGCACGCGGCCGACATTTTCCTGCCCACCTCGCCGTGCGTCATGACCGACGACGTGTACCTGTACGGCGTCGCGCTCACCGATGCCGAGATTTCCTCGATTGCGGCGGAGCAGATGGCCGTCACTGCCATTCCAACGCCCGTGCCGTCAGCCGTTCCCTCGCCCGCCCCGACTGTCGCGCCCACCACGTCGTTGCCCACACCGGTACCCACGGCTGCGCCGTCGTCGCGCCCGACGTCTGTGCCCTCGAGCGCGCCGAGCGCCACGCCGTCCGAGTCGCCCACCCTCTTTCCCACAGCCGTGCCCACCACGTCCGAGCCGACGTATGCGCCCACGGCCACGCCGACGCACTCGCCCACGGCCGACGTCGGCGACGTGGCGCTGGGCGCAATCAAGTCGTTTGCCATTCGCGCCAACGAGTCGGCCCCCGCGCGCGTGCGCGTGCGCACACTGGCGACCGCCAGCCGCAGGTCCATCTATCTCGGGTTCTCCTCGTCGATGGCCGACGCTGACGTGACCATTGTGCCGCGGTCCGCGAACCCCCTCAACCTGACCAACACGTCGTGCACCAGCCTTCCCGCCGGCGTCTCGCCCGTGCTCGTGCTGGCGCTGACGTGCACGGCGACCGAGACGGGCCTGCCTGCCACCATTCAAATCACGCCAGACCTATCGCCGCTCTTTCGCGACGACCGCGCCCCCGCCCGTTTTTACGTGTGCTCGGGCGCAGCGTGGGGCGCGGTGGCTCTGGCGTCGGTCACCACTGTCACGAGCTCGTCTTCGCTGCTCTTGCTGGGCGTTCCCACCGCGAGCCCCGTGGCCGGCACGTGTCCGACGGGCAAATTCGGCTGCCAGTGTACGCGCGATTCCGAGCTGGCGTCCGAGACCCACATCCCGCTCCTCATTGTTGGCTCTGTCCTTGTCTGGGCTTCGTCGGTCCTCAATTTCCTGCGCCTCATCGCGCCCGTCCCCGGCGGAGCCTATCTCGTGGCGGCCGTCTACTTCCTGGGCCACATTGTCCTGACCGTCGCGATCACATGGCTGCTGCCCGTGGACGAGTACTCGCTCGACACACTGCTCGTGTCGCGCACGCGCAACGCGGACGGGACCGTGACCATCAGCGGCGACACGGCGTTTCGCGCCACCAGCGCGTGCCTGCTCGTGGCCATCCCCGCGCTCTCGATCCTCGTCTCGGCGTGGGGCGAACTTGAGGTCCCCCGGAAACCCAAGTGGGTGCCCATTGCAGGCACGGCCATTGCGCTTCTCGTTCCGCTCTCGGCCCTGGCGCGCGCGTCTTCCCCTCTCTACATCCAGTACGTCGTCCCGGGCGCCATCCTGGTCGGCGCAGCGGTCGTCGGACTCTTGCACGCGTGCAGTGCCGAGACTCTCGGAAAGACGCCCCGCGTGAAACCGTGGGTTGTGTACGTCGTGGCCGCCGTCGTGCTCCTGTTGCATACGGGGGCCCTGGCCCTGCTGCTGGTCGATGGACTGCGGTGGCCGTGCTCTGACTCGTTTGCGGGCGACACGCGATTGTATTAAATGTCTCGTCACACTCTCGTCGTCTGCTCGATGGCGGCTTCCTCGGCAGACGATCTGACCGAGCACACCAAGTGCATGGAGGCGCACCGTGCGCGTGGCCTCGACGACGAGCGTCTCGCGGTCCTGCTCGACAGAATCTGGGAAAGGGCGCGGACCGAGTTTGTGCGCGAGTGCGAGCTGGATCCGCATAGCTTGATGGTGACGCTCGACGGGAACGCGCTCAAGTGCGACACAGCATTCAAGAAAAAGGAGGAGCGTGCGCTCCACCGGGCTGCGATCCGGGCGCGGCTGGTCAGACTGGGCATGCTACACGTGCGCGCACGTGCACTGCAGGACACGGAGCTGTGTGTCACGTACAAGCTCTGTGATGTCCATTTTGACTGGACAGATACCGAGGACGCAGTGGTCTACTTTCGCTGCCAAAAGGAGCCCTACCTCGCGATCGAGGACGAGGTCGTGGACCAGGTGCGCCACTGTCTGGCGAAAGGATCGTCCATGTGCAAGCTCTACGCGTCGCCCGACGTGTTTTTCGGCGGAGCGGCTCAAACGCGCATCGAGGCCAAGCTCGGATTCAAGGTCAACATCGAGTACGACGAGGTGGGTGGCACCCTGTGCACGTGGGACCGGTCCAGTGCCCGTCCTCTGCCAGACCACCCGTCGTGGGACGAGTTTTGAATGTATTAAACACGCGTGTCTCCGTAATACGACGTTTCGCACGGCCAGGTGCGCCACGTGGCCACAAGAGTGGCATAGGCAAAGAGGTCCATGGCCACCAGCCAGAGCGCGACGACGGTCTTGCGGTACGAGGGCCAGTACCGCGCTCCGAGCGAATTGACAAAAAGCGTGCTCACGCCGCCGCCACACGTCAGCGCCACGGGCACGGCCGAGACCATGGACGGCGTCGTCAGCGCCGTGCTCGGCATCACCAGCGCCACGCCCGCCATGGTGCGAGTGGTGGCCTGGACCAGGGTGTGGTACGCGTCGTTGGCGCCCCACGCACGAATGGCGACCAGCGCCAGCGCGGCGCACGCGGCGGCCACGAGGTAGGCGGCGGCCAGAAAGACCGCGTCGCCGTCGCGCGCGACGCTGCCGTCGGCCGCGCGCGTGCGCGACACGAGCGCCGTCGACGGGCTGTACTCGGACGCTGGGAAGAGTGCCAGTGCGGTCACGAGGAACGCGGCGGCGGACACGGGCAGAACGACGCGCGCTGTGCGCAGCCACGCCTTCTTCTTGGCCAGCCAAGGCGCCAGTGTCTCCAGTTGCGCATCGGTCAGGATTCCCGCCAGCCCGGTCGCCAGACCCAGTGTCGCGCCAAGGATCAGAAACGTCGTGTACAGCGGCAGGTCCGACGCCACTGCACTGGACGTGCGTGTGCATGCGCAGCCGTGCCTGCCAGATGCGCACGTGGTGACCGATGACGGCGAGGAAGAGGAGGCGGGCGCGGACGCGAGCACAAGGACCGAGATGCCGGGAACGGACAGGGCAACAACGATGGGCGCGTCGGGCAAGAGTGACGAGGCAACCTCGACGGGCAGCGTGGCAGCGTCGCGCAGTTCCCAGGTCTGCTGGACGCACTGGGCCACGCGCGCCATCGAGGCGTCAAACGGCAGGCCCGACGGGTCGACCGAGACATACAGGGGCGAGGGGAACGGCGTGTACACGTCGACGGGCCAGACGTGGAAGCCGAGAATGGGTGCACCTGGCAGGTCGGGCGAGCAGCCCGACTCGGTCGCGGCGCCGGGCGTGCGCGGGCTGAACGCGCGCGACAGGAACGAGCCGTTGGCCCGCGCCGTGAATGCCAGACTGGCACTGGGCGCGGGCCCCTGGCCGGACGCGGTCGGAATCGGCGCGGCGGACACGACGCGAAGAAGCGACTGGACCCAGGTGCTGGACGGCACGACGAGGGTCTGGTTGAGCGGCGCCGTGGCGGTGAATGGCGTGGGCGAAACGGACGGAATAAAGGTCGGTGCACTGGTGGCCACGCTCGGGCTGGCCGACGGGGCACTCGAGGGCGTTCCCGACGGCACGGATGTTGGCTTTGCGGACGGGGCGGCGGACGGCGCCGACGTGGGCACGCTGCTCGGGCCCGTGGGCGCAGCCGTTGGGGTGGCCGTGGGAATGGACGTGGGCACGGGCGTGGGCCCAACGGTGGGAATGCGCGTGGGCGCGAGCGTGGGGTACGGCGTCGCGCCGGGCGCGTCGGTCAGCACGCCCGTCGGCGTGTCGGTCGGGCTGGCCGAGGGCGCGACGTAGCCGGGCGACTGGGTCGGCGCCAGCGTGGTCTGGATGGACGCGAGGTAGGCAATCTCGGACGCGTTGAGCGCGTACGCGTACAGGGCCACGTCGTCCGTGTACGACTGGGGCGACGTGGGCAGCGCCAGGTCGGCGAGCTCGGGGTACGGGTGATCCATAAAGTAGCGCGTCGGATCGTAGGAATACTCGTTGATTGACATGCGGTACCATGGGTACGGAGTCGTGTCGCTCGAACAGCAATCCCAACCATTGTCAATGTCTTGGTCAAACGGGGTCCTTCTCCCAACCAGTGTGCCGTTGACGTACAGGGCGACGGATGGCCAGTATGGCGGACCCGACCCGTTTGGTTCAAGCACCATGCACGTGTGCGTCCATGCACGCGGAACCGTGATCGGGACCGCGTACGAGCTCTGGCTGAACGCCACCTTGGTGGTGTTTGCATTCCCTTGTCCCAGTACTTCGTACAGCGTGTGCGACATGCTGATTCGCGGGAGTCCGTTGGGCACTTCGTCTGCCGCGATAAACATGGTCGTGGTCGGTGCATGGTACACAAACACCCCCGACGGCTGGGTCGATCTGGTGCGGAAGCAGTAGGTGTACTCTGTGTACCGAATCCCCCCGCTGGTGGTCCAGAGTGCGGTGGCCAGGCCGCGGTGGCACGCTCCGTTGGCGTTGCCGAGGCAGTCGTCCACGGTCCAGTTTGTCAGCGTGCTGTAGTTTTGCGTCGAGTTTGACGACACGTCATAGTACGCCGGCGAGTTTTTGCCTCGTCCGGCCAGGTAGCGCTTTGACTCGACGGTGATACGTTGCGCAAACGGCCCGATGTGCGACCCCTCGACCCTGTTCTCCATCGACCCGCTTTCGAAATCGTAATAGGCAGCGGGACTGGTCCGTGACGGCGGGACATATGCAGGAACCCGCTGGGCGTGCGTGTTGAACAGAATGGCGGTGCGCGTGTCATAGTCGTTTGTGAATAGAACGGACGCAATGTGGAGCGGCAGCCCGCCCAGAAAGACGCCCTGACTCAACAGCGTGTTGAGCGGAACCTCTTCGCGCACCGAGATGGTCGGGTACTGCCGTCCCGAGCTTTGCGTGTACGTGCGCATGTGCAGTGCTGTCCCGATCACTAGCTTTGTCACATTGTTGTCGACGTTCTCGAGCGTAAACGTCAGCGGGACAAACTTGCCCCACGTGTCGTTGGCAAAGGGTATCAGGATGATTCCGCCGAACTGATTGGCAAGACCCTGTGTCAGCCCGGGGCAAAAGTCGATCGAGAGGCCGCCGCGGTGCGGGTACTGAAGCTTGGCGCCGAGCGTGGTCGACCCGTTGCACGTCAGCAGCGGCAGGCCCGTGTTGTTGTTGGCGACGGCCTGGAGCGTGAGGCTTGGCGCCTGCGAGATGGGGATGCGCACGAGAACCGTGGCCGAAATGCAGTCTCCTGGCGCAATGGGCGTGGACGGAACGGGAAAGCGGATGCGCGCGTCGCTCTCGAGCGCCAGGTAGCCGCCAAAGAACGAGTGGTTCTGGTACGAGTAGTTGCCCGTGATGTTGAGCGTGTTGCCGCCGCCCGTGTCGTCGTGGTACGGATCATTCGGGTCGTCGAATCCGTAGGCGCCGTAGAGCCGGAGCGACTCGACGGTGCGCGCGTACGTTGAATCGTAGAGGTCCGAGGACACAATGTCAAACCATGTCGTGTTGGCACAGCGCGCAACTTGGAGTGTCTCAGCAAGCACGTACAGCAGGACGAGAACGGCACACATGTCTCCTTGGCGTATGGATATGTAACACACAGACTCATATACACGGCCAGACAGTCGTTTTCCGAGTCATGGACGTGGATCAACTTGCGCGCGTGTTTGACACGCTCTGCCTCGTGCCCCATCCTCCTCCGCCACCAGCCTCCAAGCACGGTTACGGGGACGATGCGTGCCTGTTGGCGTGCGTGACGGGTTGCACCGACGTGCGCATTGCCCGCGCACTGCACGTGACGGTGTACCGCGAGCCGTCGACAAACGACGTGTCGGCGGCCATGCTCGTGCTGGTCGACGCGGACCATCTTCAGCACCGCGTGGTCATCCGCAAGGCGTCCAGCACGTGTCAGTGGGGCCACGACCTCGGCCTGGTCTACGACGGCGGAGCCAGCGGGGATTTTGTGCTGCGCGCCAGCTCGAGTCGGGCCGTCTGGTTCGCCAACTGCATGGTGCTCCCACGTCTACACCGACTGCACTGCGCCGGTTAGCGTCTAGCAGAAAGAAAAAATGAAAAAAGAATGTGTATGTATTCATCCGTCTGTGCACGTGTATGCACGCAAATCATGGCGGCCCGGCGAGGCGACGGAGGCGTCGAACGCGATCTCCCCGACGTGTCGGGCGACGACGAAGACGATGACCGTCCCGAGGAAAAAGGGGATGGCGGAGAAGACGACGAGGAAACGGACGAGGGCGACTATGGAGACAGGACCAGTGAGGAAGAGGACGAGGAAGAGGGGGAGGAAGAAGAAGAGGAAGAAAACGGCGATGGAGGCCCGTTCGATGAGATCATGATTGCCGCTGGGGTGCCGGATCAACGACCGCGACGTCCGTTCGGACAAGGCCGTCGCCCCGGTCCCGCACCCGGTCCCGCACCCGGTCCCGCACCCGGTCCCGCACCCG